>ENA-OZIC01001244-OZIC01001244.1-human-gut-metagenome-genome-assembly--contig:-NODE-1244-length-10237-cov-7.375270_pt1 | contig 10237 bp, 7 predicted proteins | sample MGYA00244056_ERZ653704 | MGnify/ENA primary metagenome ERZ653704 (study PRJEB26926, sample SAMN06165229) | human gut metagenome | biome: ENVO:00009003; feature: ENVO:2100002; material: ENVO:00002003... | reverse complement strand
TACGAGATCATGCCTAGTCTCGTGGGCTCGGAGATGTGTATAAGAGACAGCAACGCCACCAAGGACGCCCCCGACGTGAAGGACCCCGCAACCTGGGATGACAACGCCGCCGAGACGCTGGCGAGCCTGGTGGAGCAGTTCGGCCGCTGGGGCCTGACGCTGGACGCCAAGGCCGATTACCCCTATCTGCTGGCGGTCAACCGTGAGGCGGGCGTCGTCACGGTCTACACCGTAGATACCGCCACCGGCCAGTACGCCGCGCCCTACATGGCCATGGTGTGCAGCGCGGGCAACGACACCCCCACCGGGTACTACGCCACGCCGGTCAGTTACAGCTGGCGGCTGTTGATGGGCCCGAGCTACGGCCAGTACGCCACCCGCATTTACGACGGCTACCTGTTCCACAGCGTGCCGTATTACAGCCAGCACAAGGACGACGTGGAGTACGACGAGTTCAACAAGCTGGGCACCGTCGCCAGCCTGGGCTGCATCCGGCTGGCCGTGGTGGACGTGAAGTGGATCTATGACAACTGCCCGCTGGGCACGCCGGTCGTGATTTATAACGACAAGGACCCCGGCCCGATGGGCAAGCCCGGCACGATCTACACCGACCCCGACGACGAGGACAAGCGCGGCTGGGACCCCACCGATCCCGACCCGGTCAACCCCTGGGACGATAGCTTCGAGAGCGGCACAGCCATCCGCAGCCAGGCCGCCTGGGACCAGTGGGAGAACGAGCACGAGAATTGGATGTCCAGTTTGACGCCCACCGATTTGCAAGGCTGGAGCACGGATTCCAAGATTGAGGGAACGAGAGGGTAAAAAAGAGAAGCCGCACCGTAGGGGCCGGACATGTCCGGCCCTCAACATAAAATCAGACGGTCGTCTGCGGGAAGGCTGCGGGCCGGGCATGCCCGGCCCCTACAAGCCGACCAACAAAAAAGCACCTGCTTTCTCACGAAGGCAGGTGCTTTTTTGTGGTACTTTTAGCTGAACATCACCACATCCTGGGCGGGCTTTTCGCCCGGCTCCACGGTGACTGCGGTCAGGACCGGGCCGGTGGAATCCGGGGTCTGGCCTTTGTAGATGGGATGATACTTGACGTTGACCTTGGCGGTAATGTTGATCCAACTGCGCTGTTCGAGCTTTTTGTAGTCGTCGTACTTGCAGGGCATACCCACAAACTGGATATCCTGCACGCAGCAGGTCATGGCGAAACGGCCGGGCACGAACGCGCCCTTGCCGGCCTGCGGGGTCTGGCAGACCTGGGCCAGATATTTTACCGTCTTGCCGTCGTATTTCTTCGGGTCATCCATGCAGTCCATGTACCAGACGCCGAAGAACTCCTCGGGGATTTCGATGACCGGGGCGTCAATATCAAAGGGCAGCGGGTCGGGGATGTCGTCGTAGGCAACGCTGCCGTCCTTGAACTCGTAGGCGATATCGCAGCGGCGGCTGGCCTGGCGTACCAGTTTGTGGATAAGCTGGCGGCTCTCGTCGTCGTTGACGGCCTCGGCACGGTTGACGACCAACAGTTCACTGCCGCGAATCTTATCCAACAGCAGGCTGCGCATGGCGCTGTCGCCCGCGTAGGTCTTGATGGTCGTGCCGTCGGCAGTCGCCAGGCACTGGTAGACGAGCCAGTTGTCCGGCATGGCGTCGTACAATTCCTGCACGAGCCACATGCCATTGTACTCGATGATGACGCGGCCGCAGCCGGATTTCTTTTCCAGGGCGGTCAGGTTCTCCTGGGTCAGCTCGCTCTTGTCCTCGATCTGGGCAACGTGTACGCCGCCGAAAGCGAACTTGGAGGGGTCGTACTCGACCTCACCTTCCTCGCAGACCAGCAGCAGGGTCTTGTCGCCGGAGTCGAAGTTGGGGTCCTCCATCGTTTCCTGGATGAATTTCGTCTTGCCGCTTTCCAGCTGGCCGACAAAGAGGTAGACAGGGATTTGTTTAGGCATAGGGGTGTCCTTTCGGGAGAAATATTCGTAGGGGAGGGATTTATCCCTCCCGAGCCGTGCGCCACAACTGCGGCGTTCCATCGCAGCCGAGTTGTAGGGGCGGCATATATGCCGCCCCTACCCGGTGGTATAAGGCAAAGGGGCATTATCCGCCGGGCCTGCGGGAGGGATGAATCCCTCCCGCTGCAACATCAAACGTGGAACAACTCCGCGATCTCGTGTTCCTTCAGCTCGGAGCCGATGACGCAGAGCTTGCCGGTGACGTCGGGGCCGCAGGTGCGGATCTCATGCTCGCCGGGGACCATGTCGAACTCGTACCAGGTATCGCCGCCGTCCACGATGCCCTTGGCGCGCAGGATCATGCCGTAAGCGCCCTCGTCCAGGGCGTGCAGGGCCTTGTCCAGGTCCTCACGGCTGTACTTGTGGGCCGTCTCCTTGCCCCAGCTCGTGAACACCTCGTCGGCGTCGTGGTCATGGTGGTGGTGATGATGCCCGCAGGAGCAGACACCGTGCTCGTCGTAGTGGTGCTCATGATGATGCTCGTGCTCATGCTCGTCCTCATCGTCGTCATGGTGGTGATGGCAGCACTCGTGGTCATGCTCATCATGGTCGTGGTGGCAGCACTCGTGGTCATGCTCATCATCGTCGTCATCATCGTCATGGTGGTGATGGTGGCAGCACTCGTGCTCGTCGTGGTCATCCTCATCATGGTGATGGTGGTGGTGATGATGTTCGTCCTCGTCCGCGTGGGCCACGTTGGCAGCGCGAGCCTCGGTCAGCAGCTCGGCGACGAGGTCGCGCTTGCCGTCCATGACGGAGACGATCTGTGCGCCGGTCAAGGCGGTCCAATCGGTGGTCACGATGGTGGCGGTGGGGTTCTTCTCGGCCAGCAGGGCGACGGCGGCAGCGATCTTCTCCTCGCTGGCGTTGCCGGTGCGGCTCAGGATGATGCAGGACGCATGGCTGACCTGGTCGTCGTAGAACTCGCCGAAATTTTTCATATACATTTTGACCTTGTTCACGTCGGCGACGGTGACAAAGCTGTTCAGGATGACCGGCAGGCTCTCGGCCACGCCCTCCACAGCGCGGGTAACGTCGGACAATTTACCAACACCCGACGGCTCGATGAGGATGCGGTCGGGGTGGTAGGTCTCGACGACCTTTTTCAGCGCCTCGCGGAAGTCGCCGACCAGGCTGCAGCAGATGCAGCCGGAGTTCAGCTCGTTGACCTGGATGCCGGCCTCACGCATGAAGCCGCCGTCAATACCGATCTCGCCGAACTCGTTCTCGATCAGGACGATTTTCTCGCCTGCGAACGCCTCTTTGATGAGCTTTTTGATAAGGGTAGTCTTGCCGGCGCCGAGGAAGCCGGAGAAAATGTCGATTTTGGTTTTGTTTTCTGCCATAGTTGGGTACCTCTATTCAAGATGTGTTCAAATGTTCAGATAGTTGGCAATCTATTACACTAACTGCTAATACTATTATAACAAACGCGTCAAGGGGTTTTGCGCCTTTTTGCGCCGTAATTTTTGAACTTTTTGCAAAATTTATTGGATTACTGCCTCCCTGTAGGGGCGGCATATATGCCGCCCGTGCAATTTGGCGGCGGCCACCGCGCTGCCGGGCGGCATATATGCGACCCCTACCGGCAAAACCCAACCATTCGCGCGCTTTTTCTGCCGCGGGCCGGGCACGCCCGGCCCCTACAACTCTATAAAAATTCCTATTTATTATTTCCCTAAAAAGTGGTATGATATACCTAACCCACATTTATATACAAAAAGGAGCGATCCATTTTGACTACCAATGAAAAAATCGCCGCGCTGCGTGCTGCTGCCAAGGCCGCGGGCGCAAACGGCGTGCTCATCATGACCAGCGATCCCCATTGCAGTGAGTATCTGCCCGGCTACTACAACGCACTGCCGTGGTTTTCCGGCTTTATCGGCGAGAACTCGACCCTTGTTGTGACCCTGAGCGGCAGCGCCCTGTGGTGTGATGGCCGCTTCTACGTCCAGGCCGACAAGCAGCTGGCAGGCAGTGAGATTGAATGTATGCACGCCGGTTCCGCCGGGGTGCCCACCGTGGCGGAATACCTCGAGAACCACTTTGGCGCGGGTGACACCCTGCTGCTGGACGGCAGCTGCGTACCCGCCACGATTGCCAAAGAGTACATCGACGCCTTGGCCAAGAAGGGTGCCTCCCTCAAGAGCCAGGACGTGGCAAGCCCGATCTGGGACGCCACCGGCGAGCGCCCGGCCCTGCCCGACACCCCCTGCGAGCTGCTGACCCCCGCCCAGACCGGGGCCACCGCCGCGGACCGCATCGCCATGGTCCGCGCCGAGCTGCAAAAGGCTGGGGCCACCGCCCTGGCCGTCACCGGCCTGGACTGTGTGGGCTGGCTGCTGAACCTGCGTGCCCGTGACCTGCCCTGCACCCCGCTGGCCGTCGCCTACGCGCTGGTCACGATGGACGCCTGCACGCTGTTTATTGCGCCGGGCCGCCTGTCTGACGCCGACGCCGCCACGCTGGCCGAGAGCGGCGTAGCGCTGCGCGGCTACAATGAACTGATCGACGCCGTCCACGCCCTGCCCGCCGAGGAAGTGTTCCTGGTGGACGAGAAGGCCACCAACTACGCCCTGTACGAGGCCTTGACCGCCCACAAGACCGTAGTCGGTGCCGACCCGATCTTTGCCCTGAAGGGCATCAAGAACGAGGTCGAGCTGAAGAACATCCGCGAGTGCCACATCCGCGACGGCATTGCGGTCGTGCGGTTCCAGATGGATCTGGAAAAAGCCCTGGCCGAGGGCAAGACCCTGACCGAGATCGACATTGACACGATGCTGCAAAAGCGCCGTGCCGAGATGCCCGGCTACTTTGAGGACAGCTTCTCCACCATTGCGGCCTACGGCACGAACGCCGCCATGATGCACTACCACGCCGAGGGCGAGGTCAACAGCGTCATTGAGCCGCACGGTTTCCTGCTCGTCGATAACGGCGGCCAGTATGACTGCGGCACCACCGACATCACCCGCACCTACCCCGTCGGCCCGCTGACCGACAACGAGCGCCGCTACTACACCTGGGTGCTGCAGAGCCACATCGACATGGCCCGCGCGGTATTCCTGGACTACTGCACCGGCTTTGCGCTGGACACCTTCGCCCGCGGCCCGGTCTGGGCGCACAAGGTCAACTACCGCTGCGGCACCGGCCACGGCGTCGGCTTTATCTCCGGCGTACACGAAGGCCCCCAGAGTCTGCGCCCGAACAACCCCATCATCTTCAAGCCCGGCATGACTATCACCGACGAGCCGGGCATCTACGAGACCGACGAGGTCGGCATCCGCATTGAGAACGAACTGGAGTGCGTGGACCTGGGCGACAACCAGTACGGCCACTGGCTGGGCTTTGCGCCGCTGACACTGGTGCCCATCTCGACCGAGCCGGTCATTGTGGACGAGCTGAGCCGCGACCAGATCAACTGGCTGAACGACTACCACGCCCACGTCTACGAGATGCTGAGCCCCCGCCTGCACGAGGACGAGAAGGTCTGGCTGAAGGAGAAGTGCGCACCGATCGGCCGTTGATTTTCGGGTTGCGCTTGACAAACCGCCCGCTTACGTGTATTATAGTAGTAATTCTAAAATGTATAAAGGGGTGACTGTTTTATGAAGCACATCCAGACTCTCGAGACCCGCGACATGGCTAAGAGCCTGCTGAACGGTGGCTGCGGCGAGTGCCAGACCTCCTGCCAGAGCGCCTGCAAGACCAGCTGCGGCATTGCCAACCAGCCTTGCGAGAAGACCGACAAGTAATTTTTGCTGGCTTTGATGCCGGGGTGCCGCATGGCAGCCCGGCATTTTCTATGATATAATGCGGCGGGGCGTCGGGGACGCCGCCCCTACAACTACAAAAACGGAGAAAACCATGATCCATCAATACAAATTAAGCGGCTACAATATCGTGCTGGATGTGTACAGCGGCAGCGTACACGCGGTGGACGATGTAGCCTATGACGCCATCGCCCTGATCGACCAGGGCAGCAGCCGGGAGCAGGCCGCCGCCGCCCTTGCCAAAAAATACGCAGGCCTCGCCGACGTGACCGAGAGTGACATCAACGACGTGCTGGACGATATCGACGAGCTGACCGCCGCAGGCCAGCTGTTTGCGCCCGACGCCTACGCCGACCACGCCTTTGACTTCAAAAACCGCTCCAACGTCGTCAAGGCGCTCTGCCTGCACGTTGCGCACACCTGCAACCTGAATTGCAGCTACTGCTTTGCCGCGCAGGGCAAGTTCCACGGCGAGGCCGGCCTGATGAGCTTCGAGACCGGCAAGCGCGCACTGGATTTCCTCATCGAGCATTCCGGCACCCGCCGCAACCTGGAGGTTGACTTCTTCGGCGGCGAACCGCTGATGAACTTCGAGGTCTGCAAACAGCTGGTCGCCTACGCCCGCAGCATCGAAAAAGAGCACAACAAGAACTTCCGCTTCACGATGACCACCAACGGCATCGGTATCACCGATGAAGTCATCGACTGGTGCAATAAAGAATGTCACAACGTTGTTTTGTCGCTGGACGGCCGTAAGGAAGTTAACGACCGTTTCCGCGTGGACCTGGCGGGCAACGGCAGCTATGACCGCATCGTGCCCAAGTTCCAGAAGCTGGTCAAGGCACGCGGCGGCCAAGGCTACTATATGCGCGGCACCTTTACGCATCACAACGTGGATTTCACGAAAGACCTGTTCCACATGGCTGACGATCTCGGCTTTACGGAGCTGTCCATGGAGCCGGTCGTGGCCCCGCCGGATTCCCCCGAGGCCCTGACCGAAGAGGATCTGCCCAAGCTGTTTGACCAGTACGAGCTGCTGGCCAACGATATGCTGCGCCGCCAGAAAGCGGGCAAGCCCATCACGTTCTACCATTATATTCTGGACCTGAAGCACGGGCCCTGCATTTACAAGCGCATTTCGGGCTGCGGTTCCGGCACCGAGTACATGGCCGTGACCCCCTGGGGCGACCTGTACCCCTGCCACCAGTTCGTCGGCGACCCGAACTACAAGCTGGGCAACGTCTGGGACGGCGTGACCAACACCGCCCTGCGCGACGAGTTCAAGCTGTGCAACGTCTACGCCCGCCCCGACTGCAAGGACTGCTGGGCACGCCTGTACTGTGCAGGCGGCTGCGCGGCCAACGCCCTGCACGCCACCGGCGACATCCACGGCACCTACGAGTACGGCTGCAAGGTGTTCCGCAAGCGGATGGAGTGCGCCCTGATGATGCAGGTCGCCCAGCGCCTGGACCCCGAGCTGGCGAAGAACGCCGTCAAGTTCGAGAGCGACTGCGACGGATGCGGCGAGGGCAACGACGGGGCGTGTGAGAAATAACGTAAAAATTCAATAGTACAGCGTAGGGGCGGGGCTCTGCTCCGCCCGGGGAACCGTCCGCAGCCGCGAACGGACACGGGCGGAGTAGAACCCCGCCCCTACTGACATTATGAGGAAAATACCATGCCCTACGATTTTACCACCATTTACGACCGCCACGGCAAAGATGCACTCGCTGTGGAGGGCCTGGGCAAACCCGGCTTTGCGCCGCCCACACCCAAAAACGGCTTTTCTGCTATCCCCATGTGGGTGGCCGACATGAACTTTGCCACCGTACCCACCATCCCCGCCGCTATCATTGCGCGCGCATCCCACCCGTTGTACGGCTATTTCCTGACGCCGGACGCCTACTATGACGCCATCATCGGCTGGCAGCGCGACCGCAACGGCGTCGAGGGGCTGACCAAGGACGCCATCGGTTACGAAAACGGTGTGCTGGGCGGCTTGGCGTCGGCGCTGGGGTGCCTGGCCGCCCCCGGCGACGCGGTGCTGCTGCACAGCCCCACCTACATCGGCTTCACGCACACGCTGGAGGATAACGGCTACCGCATCGTACACAGCCCGCTGGTGCAGGACGAGAACGGCACCTGGCGGATGGACTACGCCGACATGGACCGCAAATGCAAAGAAAACCACATCCATGCGGCGATTTTCTGCTCGCCCCACAACCCCTGCGGCCGCGTGTGGGAGCGGTGGGAAATTGAAAAGGCCATGGACGTCTACCGCGAAAACGGCGTGACCGTCATCTCCGACGAGATCTGGTCCGATATCATCCTGGGCGGCCACAAGCACATCCCCACCCAGTCCGTCAGTGAGGATGCCCGCCAGCGCACGATCGCGCTGTACGCCCCCAGCAAGACCTTCAACCTGGCCGGGCTGATCGGAAGCTACCACATCATATACAACAAAACGCTGCGGGACCGTGTGGCCGCCCGCAGCGAAAAAACACATTATAACGAGATGAATGTCCTGTCCATGCATGCACTGCTGGGAGCCTACACCCCCGAGGGCCGCGCCTGGGTGGACGAGCTGTGCGCCGTGCTGACCGAGAACGTAGACTACGCCTGCCGGTACATTGCCGAGCATTTCCCGGGTGTGCGCGTGGCCAAGCCCGAAGGGACATACCTGCTGTTTTTGGACTGCACCGACTGGTGCGCCGCCCACGGCAAGACTATCGGCGAGGTGGAACAGGCCGGCTGGGACGTCGGCGTGGCCTGGCAGGACGGCCGTATGTTCCACGGCCCCTGCGCTATCCGTGTGAATCTGGCCCTGCCGAAATCGTTGGTGGTTGAGGCGTTTGAACGGTTGGATAAGTACGTGTTTAACGCATAACACGCAGCTCCATTTTCCCGCTGCCGCCGATATGCTTCAGCCGCGTCCCTGCCGCCTCCAATTCACGGCAGGCCGCCAAAAATTCCGGCGTCACTTCCTCGCCGGGGGCCAGCAAGGGCACACCGGGCGGGTAGGCCCAGATGTACTCCGCTGCTGTCTCGCCTGCGGCATCGGCCAGCGGCACGGTATGGGCCGGGCGCAGCAGCGCTTCGGCGATCGTGCACCGCGCCGCGCCCGGGGGCGGCAAAATGTGTGCCGCCGGGGCAGGCGGCACGGCCTGTTCATCCCAGGCGTGCAGCACAGCGGCCAGCCGATCCAGGGCGTTTTCCTCGTCGCAGGGGCTGGTCATGGCCAGTACATTGGGGCCGCAGACCATCTCCGGCTCAAAGCCGTCAGCCCGCAGGTATGCCGCGCCCTCTGTGCCGATCTGCAATAAAATTTTACCGCTGTCATGTGCAAAAAAGCATGGATGCGCGTCCAACGCGTCCCTGCCGAAGCACATGACTTTTGTTTTTTGCAGGTCTTTTACAGCGGCGTCAAAGCGGTCCAGCCGGGCACGCCAGGCCGCAAAGGCCGCGCTGCCCTCCTCGGCCAGCCACTGCGTGCAGCCGTCTAAGCTCGCCATCAGCGGGTAGCTGGGCGAGCTTGTCTCGAACACGTCCAGCTGGCGCTCCACCTCGGCGGGGTCGGCCAAATCGCCGTTCAGCTGCAAAAATGCGGTCTGGGTCAGGCTGGGCAGCGTCTTGTGGGCGCTCTGCACGACCAGGTCAGCCCCCGCCGCCACCGCGCCGCCCTGCCAGCCGTACTGCGCGGCAAAGGGCAGATAGTGTGCACCGTGGGCCTCGTCCACCAGCAGCGTTACGCCGCGGGCGTGGCAGATTTTCGCGATGGATCGCACATCCGAGAGCACGCCCTCGTAGGTCGGGCTGGTCAGGATGACGCATTTTGCGCCCGGCTCCGCGTCCAGCGCGGCGGCCACATCGGCGGGGCGCACGCTGCCGTAGACGCCGAACTGCGGGTCTGCCGGCGGCGTCAGATAATGGACCGTCAGATGGCCCAGCTCGATGGCGTGGTAGACGGCCTTGTGGCAGTTGCGGGCCGCGATGACCGTGCTGCCAAAGGGTGCCAGGGCGCGAATGCCCGCCAGCAGGCCGACGGTGGAACCGCCCACCAGATACCAGCACCGCCGCGCGCCGTACAGCGCCGCCGTGCGGGCCATGGCGTCAGCCAGAATGCCGTCAGCGTCGTGCAGGTCGTCCGCGCCGTCGATCTCGGTCAGGTCCCAGGCATAGCAGTCCAACCCCGGCGCAGGCCGCACCCGCCGCTTATGCCCCGGCATATGCAGCGGATAGCGGGCAACGGAGAGGGTTTGTAATTGTTGTTGGAGCGTTGATTTTACAGTCATAGGTTACCTTCCAACAGAAAAGCCTTCCCCCTGGTGGGGGAAGGTGCCCGAGGCCCCGCCCGAGGGCGGATGAGGGACGGGTCTGCCGTGCTCTCCCTTTTACCTGTCTCTTATACACATCTGACGCTGCCGACGATCTTACGCGTGTAGA
>ENA-OZIC01001228-OZIC01001228.1-human-gut-metagenome-genome-assembly--contig:-NODE-1228-length-10402-cov-10.577172_pt1 | contig 10402 bp, 7 predicted proteins | sample MGYA00244056_ERZ653704 | MGnify/ENA primary metagenome ERZ653704 (study PRJEB26926, sample SAMN06165229) | human gut metagenome | biome: ENVO:00009003; feature: ENVO:2100002; material: ENVO:00002003... | reverse complement strand
CGAGATCATGCCTAGTCTCGTGGGCTCGGAGATGTGTATAAGAGACAGCTTTATAGCATTCCCATAAACAAAAAAGAACTCCATCACACCAGCTCAATCAAGGTGTAACGGAGTTCCCATTCTGTATATATTTAATTCTAAGAAGCCTGCTCAAACTGCGAATTATAAAGGTCAGCATAGAAACCGTTCTTGGCAAGAAGCTCATCATGAGTTCCCTGCTCAACGATATCACCATCCTTCATAACAAGTATCACATCAGCATCTTTGATGGTTGAAAGTCTGTGTGCAATAATAAAGCTTGTTCTGCCCTTCATCAGATTATCCATAGCCTTCTGGATTCGCTCCTCTGTTCTTGTATCAACAGAAGATGTTGCTTCATCAAGAATAAGGATTGGATTATCTGCAAGGATTGCTCTTGCAATTGTAAGAAGCTGCTTCTGTCCCTGTGAGACATTGCTTGCGTCCTCGTTAAGCTCACAATCATAACCGCCCGGAAGAGTCTCAATAAAGTGATGGGCGTTAGCAGCCTTGGCTGCTGCAATAACTTCCTCATCAGTTGCATCAAGCTTTCCGTATCTGATATTCTCCATAATTGTACCCTTATAGAGCCATGTATCCTGAAGAACCATTCCAAATGCGTCTCTTAATTCTCTTCTGTTGAAATCCTTAACATTATGTCCATCAACAAGAATAGCTCCATCATTAACATCATAGAATCTCATAAGCAGTTTAACAATAGTGGTCTTACCTGCACCTGTCGGTCCAACGATAGCAACCTTCTGTCCAGGCTTAACATTTACACTGAAATTCTTGATGATAGTCTGGTTCTCATTGTATCCGAATCTTACATGCTCGAAATCAACCTCGCCCTTAATTCCTTCTGTAGAAACAGGATTCTTAACAGTCTGGTCTTCCTCTTCTTCATCAAGAAATTCAAATACTCTCTCAGAAGCTGCTACCATAGACTGTACCTGATTGATAACCTGAGCAATCTGCTGGATTGGCTGTGTGAAATTCTTTACATACTGGATAAATGCCTGAATATCACCGATTGTTATAACATTTTTAATAGCAAGAAGACCGCCGGTTAATGCAACACATGCGTAACCTAAGTTACCTACAAACATCATGATTGGATGCATCATTCCTGAAAGGAACTGTGACTTCCATGCTGAACCATAAAGGACATCATTAGTCTTGTTAAATGAATCAACCATATCCTTTTCTTTGTTAAATGATTTAACAATCATATGTCCGCCATAAGTTTCCTCAATCTGTCCGTTAATATGTCCAAGATACTCCTGCTGTGTTTTGAAATATCCCTGTGACTTCTTAACAACGAAAGAAACAAGTCCGACTGATATTGGCAGGATTATAACCGCTATAAGTGTCATAAGCGGTGAAATGCTTAACATCATAACAAGAACACCAATCATAGTAGTTAAAGATGTAATGATTGTTGTAATACTCTGGTTAAGTCCCATTCCAAGTGTATCAACATCGTTAGTAATTCTTGATAACACCTCACCATATGTCCTGCTCTCGAAATACTTCATAGGCATACGGTTAATCTTCTCGCTGATTTCTTTTCTTAATCTATAGCAAACCTTCTGTGTAATGCCTGTCATTATCCAGCCCTGTACAAAGTTAAATACTGCACTTGCGGCATACAGACAAAGCACGAATATAAGAATTGTTCCAATCTTTCCAAAGTCAATTCCGCCAGTTCCACCGATTTTCTTTACAAGACCTTCTGACAGAGCTGTAGTTGCCTTACCAAGAACCTTTGGACCTACAACAGAAAATACTGTTGAGCATACAGCCATAACTGCAACAAATATTATCGCAATCTTATAGCTTCCAATATATCTTATAAGCTTTCCTATTGATCCTTTGAAATCCTTAGCTTTCTCAACAGGTGCCATTCCTCTTCCCGGAGGTCCCATTCTTCTTTTCGGTGGCATTTTGATATTTTTATTATCTTCCATACTGACTAGGCCTCCTTTCCAAGCTCTTTAGCAGAAAGCTGTGAACTTGCAATCTGCTGATATGTCTCACATGTCTTCATAAGTTCTTCATGCGTTCCCTTGCCAACAATCTTACCATCATCCATAACAAGAATCTGATCTGCATGAAGGATTGTGCTGATTCGCTGAGCTACAATAATAACAGTGGCATCAGACACATTTGCAGCAAGCTCCTTACGAAGAATTGCGTCAGTTTTTAAATCAAGTGCTGAAAAACTGTCATCAAATATAAACACTCTTGGGTGCTTTGCTATTGCTCTGGCAATAGAAAGTCTCTGCTTCTGACCGCCTGAAACATTAGTACCGCCCTGTGCTATAGGACTGTCATACTTCTCAGCCTTATTATCAATGAACTCAGTTGCCTGTGCAATCTGTGCTGCCTTAACGACATCTTCATCGCTTGCATCAGGATTACCGAATCTTAAGTTACTTGCAATAGTACCAGAGAAAAGCATTCCCTTCTGAGGCACATAACCAAGCTCACTTCTTAAGTCATGCATAGAAATATTTCTTATATCATGACCATCAATAGTAATGCTTCCTCCTGTAACATCATACAATCTTGGAATAAGATTAACGAGCGTTGACTTTCCACAGCCCGTACTTCCTATAATAGCTGTAGTCTTACCCGGCTCTGCTTTAAATGTAATATCCTCAAGTACGTTTGCTTTAGCACCCGGATACATGAAATTAACATGATTAAACTCAACTACACCCTTTGCAGACTCAATTGTCTCAGGATTCTCAGAGTCTTCTATTGAAGAATGTGTATTAATAACTTCATCTATACGGTCAGCTGCAACCATCGCTCTTGGGAGCATTACAGACATCATTGTAAGCATAAGGAATGACATAACTATAAGCATCGAATATGTTATAAATGCAGTCATAGAACCTACCTGCATAACTCCGGCATCAATTCTGTGTGCGGCAACCCACACGATAAGAACTGATAAACCATTCATAATAAACATCATGCTTGGCATCATGAATGTCATTGTTCTGTTAGTAAAGAGCATTGTCTTAGTAAGCTTTTTATTAGCTTCGTCAAATCTTTCCTCTTCCTTCTTCTCTCTTCCAAAGGCTCTTATTACAGAAAGACCAGTAAGAATCTCTCTGGATACAAGATTGACATTATCAACCAGCTTCTGCATAAGCTTGAACTTAGGCATCGCAATTACCATAAGAAGCATTACAAATGCAATGATAACAGCAACAGCCATAACTATAACCCAGCCCATGCCGGCTCCTGTTCCAACAACCTTTATAATTCCTCCGACGCCAAGAATTGGTGCATACAGAATCATTCTCAGCATAATAACCGTAACCATCTGAACCTGCTGTACATCATTAGTTGTTCTTGTGATAAGTGACGCTGTAGAGAATTTGTCCATCTCAGCATTAGAGAATCCCATGACATTAGAATACAGCTTTCCTCTCATATCTCTTGCAACACCTGCACCAACTCTTGATGCAAGGAAGCCTACACATACAGAAGTAACCGCCATAAGAAGTGCCATGGCAACCATCTTAAGACCAGCTACCCACAGATACTTAGTCTGAATAGAATCCATGTCCATTCCTGCCTTGGCATCCATGCTCTTTGCATAAGCAACACCCATAGACGAAACAAGAGTCTTTCCCATAGTATCAATAGTCTTCTTGAATTCACTTCTCATAGAAAGGATATCATCCTTACTCATAGCCCCTGCACTATACATTGCCTTCACTATCTGTCTCATATCTACGCATGTAGTTTCAACCTCATTACCATCCGAATCTTCCATCATCTGTGTAAATGTAGTGAGTTCCACGCCCATAGACTTTCCAATATCTTCTACCGAAACATTGGCAAGCTGCTCCTCACTTACATGCATCTGCTCTGCCATACGGCTCTTGAATGCACTTTCAGTCACTGAAGACATCTGGTTGTTAATTATAAGTGCTGTAAAAAGTGTGTCGTCTAAATCAGTCTTATTCTTAGAACCTTTGACACTTAATTCATAGACATTATCATCTTCATTATAAGAATACGACTGTTCCCACAGCTGTGCTTCTTCCTCTGTCATAAAAAGCTTCGCAGTGTCAAATTCTTCCTTAGTAATCTTTTCTGGCACAGTATGCTCTATGCCTCCATTCTGTATACCTGTATCAATGATATCTGAAGTATACGCAGGAAGCGACAAGTCACACACTGCCTGAACAATAAGCAGTGCAAATACCAGCACTATCGACTTCCAGTATGGCAGCACATTTTTAATAATTCTGCTCATAAACACTCTCCCATCTTTATTGATAAATATTTTCAAAAATCTGCTTTCAATAATTAATAAGCGTTTCTTATATTAACACCGATTTTCATCATAGTAAATTAATGTCAAATGTATTTTTATAAATAATTTATAAAGAATGTTTGAATAATAACAATATATATGTTATTATACGCGCGAACGTCATCCGTTTTTCGGAGATGTATCTTAACAAGCCGGAAGGGCTGCATACCTTTCCGCAAAGGAGACAATATGAATACTATCAATGCAACTCGAACTTCTGCAACGAAGTTCAACACTAAGTACATGGTGGAGCTGGCACTTATGGTTGCGGTCATACTCGTTATGTCACTGACCCCATTAGGCTACATCCGTACCCCTGGACTTTCTATCACCCTTTTAACTGTTCCTGTAGCTGTAGGTGCTATCATCTTAGGACCTGTCGGCGGTTTAATCTGTGGTCTGACATTCGGACTTACAAGCTTTTATCAGTGCTTCGTTGGAGGCGCAATGGGAACTGTTCTTCTCGGAATTAATCCATTTGGTACATTTGTAACAACAGTAGTAACAAGAACTCTTGAAGGCTTCCTTACAGGACTTATATTCAAGGGACTTCACAGTATTAATGGAGTTAAGAAATTTTCTTATTATATAGCAAGCCTCTGCTGTCCTTTACTTAATACTTTATTATTCATGAGTTCACTTGTTCTCTTCTTCTATAATACAGATTATGTACAGGCCTTCGTTACTGCACTCGGAGCTAAGAACCCACTTATATTCGTAGTATTATTTGTTGGTGTTCAGGGACTTATTGAGGCAGGAATCTGCTTTATTGTTGCTAGTGTGGTTTCCCGTGCATTATATGCTGCACTTAAGCTTAACCAGAATTAGTCAGTCACTTTGATTGAATAAATCGGACATTAATCAACGGAGGATTAGTTTTGTTTACAGAGATTTCAGTTAATGATATTAATGATTTTAGATTAGGTCATGCTTCCAATAAGGAAGCTGGCACTGGTGTAACTGTTATATATTTTCCAGACGGAGCTACAGCAGGCTGTGACATTAGCGGTGGCGGTCCGGCATCAAGAGAAACACCTCTTACTATGCCTATGACTGCTGACAATCCGATTAATGCCATCGTGCTGTCAGGCGGTTCAGCATACGGTCTTGCCGCATCTGACGGAGTTATGACATGTCTTGAAGAACATGGTATAGGATATAACACAGGCGTTTCACTTGTTCCGCTTGTATGCCAGTCATGCATATTTGATCTTGGATATGGAAGCTCTAAAGTACGCCCGGACAGTACTATGGGATATGAGGCCTGCATTAAGGCACTTATGAAGGCCGGTGTTGTCAATACTGATGCTTCCACCGCTGCCAATTCGGATAGCAACGACCCCGTTCAGGGCTGTATCGGTGCCGGAACAGGTGCGACTGTCGGCAAGATTATGGGAATGAAGCAGGCTGAAAAGTCAGGACTTGGAATATATTCAGTGAAGGCAGGCACATTTACAATGACAGCAATTGTTGTTGTAAATGCACTTGGTGATATATCAGATTACGAAACCGGTAAAAAGCTTGCCGGACTTAAGAATTCTGACAGAACAGAATATATCAGCTGCGAAGAAACGCTCTATCAGTTCATGGCACCTCGCGATATGTTCACTGGCAACACAACAATCGGTGCGATTATAACCAACGCTGCATTTAACAAGGCTGAACTTAACAAGATTGCATCTATGGCAAGAAATGCGTATGCACGCTGCATTAATCCGGTCGGCACAATGGCAGACGGAGATACAATATATGCTGCAAGCACTGCAAAACGAGGCAACGGTGAAGCTGTACATGTTGATATCAACTTCGCAGGAACACTTGCTGCCCGCGTTATGTCCGCTGCAATTAAGAATGCTGTAATGAATTCTAAGATATCTGATGAAGAATTTTTAAGCATGGTAAAGTAACACATGAAATAATCCCCGATAAGCTGCTGTTCTGGCAGTCTTACCGGGGATTTTTATATTATCTTTATTTTTACATTTTAATTATTCACAAAGCTTAGAAAATGCATCCGCAACAAACTGTACCTTAGTTCCTATAATAACCTGTACAGATGTCTTTCCAGGTTTCATAACACCAGCAACACCAGCTGATTTAATAACCTTATCATTAACAAGTGTAATATCCTTTACTTCAAGTCTCAGTCTTGTAATACAATTATCTATGCTTGCAATATTCTCTTTTCCACCACAGCCTTCAAGAATTGTCTTTGCAATTGCTGTATAATCGTCACTTGCAAGTTCAACTTTCTTTTCTGCTTCTATATCATCATCTTCTCTGCCAGGAGTCTTTAAATCCCATTTCTTAATGGCAAATAAGAATACGAAATAGAATACGAAGAATGCTGCTATACCAAGAGGAATTATCAACCATGTCTTCTGTGCTGCCGGAAGAGATGATGAGAATAACAGGTCAGTAGCACCTGCTGAGAAACTAAATCCTGCTCTGAAGCCTAATGCAACTGTAATCATTGTAAATATACCATAAAGAAGTGCATAGATAACATAGAGTCCAGGAGCAAGGAACATGAAACCAAATTCAAATGGTTCTGTAACACCACAGATAAATGCACATAATGCTGCAGAAGCAACAAGTCCTATAGCTACTTTTTTCTTAGCTGGCTTTGCACATTTAATCATAGCTAAAGCTGCACCTGGAATACCAAACATCATACATGGGAAGAAGCCTGACATATACATTCCAAGACTCCATGAAACATCACTTGATGTTTGTCCTGCCCAGAAGTGCTGTAAATCTCCAAGTCCGATAGTATCAAACCAGAATACGTTGTTCAACGCATGATGTAATCCGGTAGGAATTAACAATCTGTTCAAGAATGCATAGATACCTGCACCAACAATATCAAGCTTTACAATTGCCTTACCAACGCTTACTAATGCGCTGAACAGTAATGGCCATACAAATAATAACACAACAGATACAAGAATTGATACTACTCCTGAAACAATTGCTACGCATCGTTTTCCACTAAAGAAAGATAACCAGTTTGGTAATTTTGTATCTTTAAACTTGTTATAACACATAGCACCGATTATACCAGCAAGAATACCAATAAATGGATTCTCAATCTTGTTAAATGCAAGAGTTTTAGTTGCACTGTCTGCTATAGAAGGTATAATTACTGTAACAAACTTTGTAGAAAGAAGTGTTGTCATCATAAGCCACGAAGCAAGTGCCGCAATTCCTCCGGTACCATCATTTTTATCTGACATACCTACACCGACACCAATTACAAAAAGGATTGCCATGTTATCAATTAAAGCTCCACCAGCTTTTACAAGAAACAGACCAATCATATCAGCTGCGCCCTGAATATCTCCACCCTGCATAGTTTCTGGACACAGCATATAACCGATACCCATAAGGATACCACATATAGGCAGTACTGCCACAGGAAGCATTAACGCTTTTCCCAGTTTTTGAAGAAATTTCATACTTTTCTCCTCCTTTAAATCATTATTAATCGGGGTTATCCCAATCACGCGCATTGTGAAATCCTGAGTAATTATGATATTTTCAGAACTTCATCATCAATAGATACCTCACCCTCCTTTATTAGATTAATTTTATTATAATCGTCGGTATTGCATATAAGGACTGGTGTAATCGTATCCAATCCTGCCGACTTTATTTTTTCAAGATCAGCCTCTAAAAGTAAATCACCCTTTTTTACCTGCTGACCACCTGAAACATGTGAAATAAATGGTTCTCCCTTGAGCGTTACCGTATCCAGCCCAATATGTATAAGTAATTCCGTTCCCTGACTGGTTGTCATCGTCACAGCATGAAGAGTATCAAACACCATTGATATCTCACCATCTGCCGGAGCATATATCTTTCCTTCAGAAGGAATTACTGCAAATCCATCTCCAAGAACTTTTTCTGAAAATGTTGGATCTGAAACTTCAGTAATTGGCACCACTTTTCCTTTACATGGAGAATAAATAATATTATCCTTTGACTTTCCTTTGAAAAAACCTAGCATATTATCTCCTTTCCATCAATATATACTCTCTTAATATTCAATTTCTCATCAATAAGCACAAAATCTGCTTGTTTTCCTACAGAAATACTTCCGACTTTATCATATATACCAATTTCCTTTGCCGGATTCTCTGTTGCACACATAACAGCTGTTTCTAATGAAATCCCTGCTTTTTTAACCACATATCTAAGACAATCCATTAAATTAGTTGCTGATCCGGCAATTGTTCCATCATGTAATGTTGCCAGATTACCTTTTACCACTACAGGCTGTCCTCCAAGAGTATATTCGCCATCCTCTAATCCTGTTGCTCTCATGCTGTCACTGATTAGTATTATGCGTCCCGCACCCAACATGGCAAATGTTGCCCGTATTACTGATGGATGAATATGAACTCCATCACATATCAGTTCTGCATGACATTGATATGAATCTCTTATTGCACCTATAACACCAGGCTTTCTATGATTCATAGGGGGCATTGCATTGTATAAATGTGTTGCATGAGTTGCACCATGTTGAATTGCCTCCATCGCAGTATCATAATCCGCTGCTGTATGAGCAATCGACACCACAACATTATCTTTTACTTTATCTATGAAATCCATCGCACCCGGCTCTTCTGGTGCAATATCAACAATCTTTATTAAATCATGTGCAGCTTTCTGGAGTTCACAGAAATACTCATAATTACAATGCATAATATTCTCTGCTGCCTGTGCACCCTTTTTTTGTGGACTTATAAAAGGTCCCTCCATATTAATTCCTACCAGATGGGCTCCACCATTATATGAATACTCTCCGGCATTCTTCATAACTTCAACAAGTTCTTCCTTAGCTATCGTCATGGTTGCCGGACATATACTCGTCACTCCGACAGAAGCCTCATACCGCGAAATTATATCAAGTGCCTCTTTAGTTCCATCACACATATCTGCGCCCTTGCATCCATGAAAATGAATGTCAACAAGTCCTGGAATCATCTTAAGTCCTGTAGCATCTACAACTTCATCGCCAACATAATTATGTATATCCAGCACTTTGGTGAATGTACCGTTATCTACAACGACATCTCCCTTAACAAATACATTGTCCTGTGTATAAACATCAGCATTCTTTATAATCATATCTTCTCAACCTTCTATCCACCAAGTTAATAAGCTTTAGTAAATCTTACTAAGAGCTGCTTCATCTGCTACCAGTGTTACATCATTATGCAGCTGCAGAACTGATGCAGGAACATATGGTGTAATATGTCCAAAAAAGGCTTCTTTCACAATCTGTGCTTTATCTTCCCCACTTGCAATAACCAGAATCTTCTTTGCCTGCATTATTGTCTTGATTCCCATTGTGTATGCCTGTCTTGGAACGTCTTCTGCTGATTCAAAAAATCTCTTGTTAGCTTCTATTGTAGATTCTGTTAAATCAACACAATGAACCTGTTTTTCAAATGAATCTGATGGTTCATTAAATCCTATGTGTCCATTATGGCCTATTCCTAGAAGTTGTAAATCAATGCCTCCAAGAGACTTAATCAGTTCAGAATATCTGTTACATTCTTTTTCCGAATCCTGCTCCATTCCATTAGGAATATGAGTATTCTCAACTGATATATTCACATTATCAAATAAATTCTTATGCATAAAATAATAATAACTCTGATCATTGTCCTGACTGAGTCCCTTATACTCATCAAGATTAACAGTCTTAACTGCTGAAAAATCCAAGTCACCTTTTTTATACCATTCTACTAACTGCTTATATAACCCAACTGGCGTTGAACCAGTCGCAAGTCCAAGTACACATTCTGGCTTCATAATAATCTGTGCTGATATAATATTAGCTGCCTTTCTACTCATATCAGCATAATCTTTTGCTTTGTATATTTTCATCACTTATCACTCCATTTCACATATTCTACCATCTCAGATTCTAATAATAAACATTCCCCAGATATACAAATATTTATTATATTAACTAAAATGTACTGATTTTCATATATTAAATTGTCGTTCGCTTTATTATGTTTACAT
>ENA-OZIC01001225-OZIC01001225.1-human-gut-metagenome-genome-assembly--contig:-NODE-1225-length-10445-cov-6.431088_pt1 | contig 10445 bp, 7 predicted proteins | sample MGYA00244056_ERZ653704 | MGnify/ENA primary metagenome ERZ653704 (study PRJEB26926, sample SAMN06165229) | human gut metagenome | biome: ENVO:00009003; feature: ENVO:2100002; material: ENVO:00002003... | reverse complement strand
TCGTCGGCAGCGTCAGATGTGTATAAGAGACAGCAGATAGACAGAAATGATATAAGTGTTTTGCAAATTCCAGAAAAAGAAATCATTAAAATACTTAATACTTTACATGAAGATGGTCTGATTATTGCAAAGCCAAGATCACCACATAAAGATTTTAGTCTATACTGGGAAATCACTATAAAAACTGAATGCTTAGAATATTTCAACAACAAAAAACGTGCCAAAACTACCAATAGAAGAGACTGGATCAGAACTTATATCCCTATTACATTGTCTATTGTTTCGATTATTATATCAATAATTGCCTTAATTATCGCCGCATAGCATTATCTCATAGTATGTATCTGCCCTAATGCAAGAATACCTCTTGCAAATTTACAGGATTCTTCATACCCTAAATCATAAACGAATGCTTTTGATACATCTAATGCAACACACTCAACCCTGTATTCCTCTTTATCTGTTGTTGGTTTATTTTTTAGAAGATTTTCATAATCCGATAAAGCCTTTATTGTTTCATTAAATACCATATAATTCATTCCTCCATTTTTATAAAAAGCAGAAGTCATTACAACCTCTGCCACCAATTTTTACTCTTAATCAACTATTGTTTATCTGTATATTATCTGTTATCTATCTGTACTATCTCATTACCCACGATAACGATTTTTTCAAAAATTTTATTCACATAAAAGTACCTACTACCTCTATGGGAAGCATATAAAAAATAAGGATTTCTTTTTTGAGTTTTTCTGTGTCAATAGTCCCGACTTTTATGTACCGATAGAGTATCTACTACCTCTTTGCTACATTTTAATCCTACATTTTCTGCATACAAATAAGGACTAGGATTTTTCACCCAGTCCTCATATATGCACAAAAGCCTTATTTATTCAGTCTTTTCGCCCTTTTCTACTATAAATTCAGTCTTTGGTTTTCTTCCCTTATTACTCTTTTTAGGCTGCTTCGATACGTCATACGATAAGCCTTTATCGTCATTATGGAACTCTTTTACAATGGCTTTCGCCACATCCTTACTGTCCAACTTCTGCATAATAGGAATAATATCAACCAGCTTATTTACTGCCTCATAATCAATATCTCCCCTATCAGCAAAGGTATTTATAGCATTTGTAAGAGCCTGTAAAAGTTCATTCATGTAGTCCGGCTTAACAACAAACTCTCTGACTACCTGTAATAAATCCTCAATCTCATCCTTTAAATCATTGTAATGCAACTTTCTGTATTCAATAGCTTCATTACAAGCATCGTCAAGTTCTGCTCTCTCATCATCAGATGTATTCTCACGAATAACATCAAGAACATTTTCCTTATTATCTCTGATAAACTTTTCAACCTTATCAAGACTAAAAGCCTCATCATTTTCAAACAAAACAATGTTTGTATAGTATGTAATAAGGCAGTATTCAAACATCGGCTGTCTCAATACAGAAGCATATCCAACTTCTTTAGACACAACTGTTCCTGCCACTTCAACCACAAAACTCATTTTCTGACTGAGGGATAATCCCTTTTCTAATACATATTCAGCCTTTTTTCCATCAAAATCATTATAAAAATACTTCTTATTTGCCATCACTTATTTTACCTCCATAGCTTTTTTAATTAATTCAGACATTCTTGTATCTGCTATCTCTTTTCTTAATGATGTATGTTTTTCCTCGTATTTTGCCCTACTGATAGCATCCTCTTCATTTTTGATTTCTGCAATTCTATCATTTTCATAGAATACAAAACATTTCTTCTTATACTGATCCACACAAGTCCTTTTAAGCATATAGGCATATCCTTCATCAACAATACGCTTAACCACTTTAAGATTTCTTGTAACAATACTCTGTGGCTTTTCTTCTGCATTAACAATTACTTTATCAAATGTTTCCCAACAATCATCAATGCTTCTGTCACTCTTTAGATTGTGCTGTGCCACAAACTTTCCTACTATGTCTGCTACCTTGTCGGTATTCTTAAAACAATACTTCGGATATGGTGAATTCTTTACACTCACAAGGCTTTTCAACTGTCCTTTATCTACCAACTCCTTAAATAATGTAGCAGATTCAAATTCAATTCTTTCGACTTTTGCCATTTTGCTATTCCTCCTTAAAATTATCGTGTGCATAACCGCACATTTTCTCGGCTTTATTAAGAAAATTTAATTTAAAAAAACATAAAAAGTTTATTCAAAAAATCTATGCTCAAATGATTTGAACACACATTTCATCAATAAACACAAACAGACACTATCAGTTATCTGTCTGGTAACTGAATAGTGCCTATCTGTTATCACCACATTTTTTATTTTTTCCACAATTATTTTTTATATATTAAGATCTGCTTCAAACACCGCTTGCATGTTTACCAGACATTTCAGCGAACACATCTTATATTTAGACTTATATTTCAAACATATATAAGTAGTATTTTCATTGTTGATTATTAAAATCTTTTATATGCAACCCAGTCTTTAAACTAAGTCTCTAATTAGTATGGACTGTATATTACAACCACATACAATTACGCCTGTATGCAGTCAAACCTTGTCAGTTCACTGAGGGTATTTCCGACTACATTCCATAACAAAATTATAGTGTCTTAACAAATGTATTATTCTTGTTCTGTTTTACAAAGTCAGCAACAAGTCACAACACTATAAATTATTATTCTTGCATATATCAAATAGTCATATTTTTATCGTATTATTACGACTTAGGAACTCCCCTGCTTTCAGTATAATTCATTATACCTACCTATAGACCGTCACTTCTTTCACTCTAAATTATTGCAACAAAACGATTGTGCTTGCAATATAGACACTTAGGTTCTCACCATATGTCAAACTATATGTTTTTTCAGGACTTTCTCCACACATTACGTCTACTTTTTCAAGTTCCGCTTTGGTATATAGCTTAAATGACTTCCCAGCATATTCGGTTTTTATAATTTATTTTAATTAAAGGTTTCCGCTTATTTATAGTGGCTACGCTCCCGTCCGTTAATTGCATGGCATTATTACGCAACCTTAGAAGGGTGGGTCTTGCACAAACACCACTGAAATGTATCTTTTTTACTTTTACCAAAACCCGATTTATTCTTACTATTGTTAAACATCTGCTTTTCAGCTTCGCCCACTTGCAAAAAGCCATCTTTGACTTGCATACTTCCATTGACAGCACTCTGGAAAAATGCGTTCATAGCGTTTTGTGTCTGTGTAAATGTGTTCTTCTTTCCACTAACAAAATTGAAAAGATCAATTCCTTTTGTGACTGTTTTATATGTCATAAATACCTTAATCAAAGCATCTATTCCATCATTACCAGTCAATGATTTTAAAACAGATGCAAGTGTTTTAAGTGCTTCGGTTATAACACCGATAGTACCAGAAACTAAGTCATCCTGTTTTACAATATCTGTTAATACACCTAAGAAATCAGTTCCAGCAGATATTAAATCCTTAATCCAATCCGATGAGATTACTTCTTTACTCAGCATCTGAAATTGGTTATTGAACTCATTTTTTAAACCCTCGATGCTCTGGCGGTAAATCTCATTTTCGTTTGTTGCACTGCCTAAACTATCCTTAGATTGTTCTATTGCATTATCTACTGCCGACATTTCATCAACAATAGCATTAAATACTGTAATTTGTCGTTTACCAGCCGCAAGTTCTCCAAAGTATTGTCTCTGCTCACTTGTTAATTCTGGGTAGACCTTAGCATAATCCGAAAGTATATCATATGTAGAACGCAAATCACCATTCGCATCTTCAATGTTTACTCCTATTGAGCCAAAGGCTTTTCCTAATTCTGCTGATAATCCGTCAATTTCCTCTCCATCCTCGTCTATTGCCCTCAATCTTTGTGAGATTGTGATAAGACCGGTAGACACCTTTTCCATATTTCTAAGCTGTGTAAAACCACCTGTCAACAAACCAATAGTCTGATCTATACTGTTACCAGCTTGATTCATCGTACCAGAAACACGCTCTAAGCCATCTGCAAGATTATCAAATCCAACTGGACTTTGGTTTGATACACTATTCATTTTGTCAACAATAGACATAATATCCGATTCATCAACATTAAATCCATTTAATACTGAAATCAATGTACTAGCCGCATCGGAAGTCTGTGTAATACCATCAGCAACATTTGTCATCACAAGAGCCGCATCACCCATCTGCAAACTGTTATCAAGGTCATAGCCAGCCCTCTTAAACTCTGTAGCCGCTTCAATCATATCTGAACCAGTTCTGCCAATTTTATCTGCTGCTTCATATGCTTTATCCGAGAAATTGGATAATTGCTCATACGATAAATCCGCAACCTTATTAAACTCTGTAAGGTTCTTATCCAAATCACATACAGCCTGTGTCATTGCTTTAAGTGCCTGTATGGTATCTTGAATAATCTTATATGCCAACTGATACCTTAACATATTTGTAAGAGCATCTTTTATACCATTTTTCAGATTACCAAAGAATCCTGTGGACACATTATCTGTAGCTTTAACCTGTGCTTGTATGCCTCTAAATTGCTGTTGCAACCTTGTTAAATCCGTCTTATTACTGCAATTCTGTAAATCAGCAACAATCTGTTTTAACTCTGCATCATACTGTGCAGCGGCTTCTCTATTCTGTCCCATCCATGAAACAATTCTATTTGTAAGTGTGGATGCTCCTTGCATAGTTGCCATATCAGCATTAAGATTTTTCTGCTCCTGTGCAGTCACTTGATACTGTTTCTGCAAGTTCTTCAAAGATGCCACTATCTCATTATATTTTGCAATCTTTTCTTGTGGATCACTAATACTATTGATAGATTCCATAGATGCCTTTAATTCTTCAATCTGAATTTTGACATTATCAGGCATTTTAATAGAATTGAATTTTGCTTCAATTAAAGCAATTTCCTGTGGTAAAGTTGCTAAAGTATTCTTCATGGCTTCTAATGAGCTTGCATGAGTACCCTTTGCAATTTCAGCATTGAAAGTCTGATATTCGGTTCTTGCCAAACGCAAATAACTTTCCATCTGCTTAATATCATCTAAGGTGGATGCATTGATAGATAAATCATTGAACGATTTCTGATTATCAGAATTTAAAGAAACACCAGCCTTTTCAGCCTGTGTATTAAGAAGCTTCATCTGTGCAATCAATTCCTGTTTCTTGCGAATTACCTGATTGTCAGATTCTATCTGTCTCTGATTAGCTTTCACAGTAGCTTCAATGTTCTGTGATAAGGTTTTCTGACCTTCAGACCACTTGACAATATTATGAACATTTCCATTTGCATCATATATCTTACCAACCGATTGAAGTTTTAATGTGGCATTTGTAACCTCATTAAGCTCATTCCTATATGTAAGTAATGCTTTTGTAGCCTGTCCGTTATCATCTACATTGATTTTATATTTTACTAACTGACCTTTGTTGTTGGTGATGTCAGCAACGATTTTATTGATTTCAGCCTTAACCGCATTAGCATCTGACAAATCAAATTGAAAAGGTACTTTTACACCTGTTGCATTGATACCAGATTTTAACTGCTGATTTATAGCTTGCTGTTGCTGTTTGATAGCGGAAGTGTCTATATTGACATTTCCAATATTGATTTTAAGATTCTTAGAAATGCTATTCAACTGCTGTTGAATTAGATTTTGAGATTTTGTTGTATCTAAGCTACCAGTAACACGAACAGTATTGCTATCAGATAAACTCTTTGCTATCTGTTTTAACTGCTTACTCATTCGATTCTGTGTAGCTGTTATATCCAATCCTAATGTAAATAGGTTGTTTGCCATTTTATAAGCCTCCTTTAGTAATTGATGATTATATCAACACCAAAGTCATTTTCTTTGTTAAAACGGTAAACGGCATTTTCCAGGAAGTGACCTTCTTCCCTATAGCCAAAATTTTCTATATCTTTATGCCATCCATGTGACACTTGATACCCGTTATTCATCAGTAGGATTGAGTTGATTTTACTATCATCCCATAATGATTTATGAAATGCAGTATCATCATAATTGATTTTAATTTGAAGTTTATTACCAGAAGTGCTTACTCTTACTATATCCTCTGCATATATGGAATTTCGCATATCGTAAGTTCTTTGATATATCATAGGTGAGTATAAACTATACCATCTGTCGATTTTCTCCTGCAAAATCGTCAAGAATCGCTTTGCTTCATACTTCATCTGCTTCTCTAAAGTTCTTCCATTTGGCAATGTCAACTTTCTTATATCAATATCCAGATTATTACCCATCCTTTGCTCACTCCCTTCCGTGAAATTTTAACAAATACAGGTATTGATATTTAGCAATTTTGTACATTGCTTTCTTAATTGATTTCGTGTTATAGTTATAAAGGTTTATTATACACTTTCATCAATCAAGTTCTGTATATTAAGACTTACCATTGCAAAAATCTTCAATTATTTTTATCTGGTTCGTGTTTAAATCATAATCCCCAGACAGCCATTGTGACAGTTGACTTGGATAAATCCCAATTAAAGAAGCCAGATACTTTTTCTTGATGCCATAGTGCTTCAGATGCTCTTTGGCTCTTAATTGTAAATCCATATCAAAAGTCTCCTTTCTTTAATGATAATTCCTATGAGATCGCAACTAAAGCACCGATAAATCGGCTTTTATGAAATAAATTTCAAAAATCTTTTAGTTCTTCTCCCTATATAATTTTTGTAAAAATAAAAACAGAGTACCAAAAACTCCTTATTTTCTAGGCTTTTTTGATACTCTCATTTTTTTACAAACATATTAAATTAACTGGCAGCAGACTTGTTTCTCTCATTGTTCCTACCGACTTGTAATCTATGCAACCTATCACTACAATATTTACCGCAAGTGCTGGCATTCCCCTTCTTAATAAAGTGTTTACCACACATCACACATTCTGATAATTCTTTCTTTAATGAATACGCCTCACTATATACCATCGGGTTATAAATATCCTGTACTGTAAACAATACATTATCATCTTTCGGAATGTCCATTTGAATAATTATCTTATCCTTTGATTCCTCAATATTCATACCGCAATCTATGAATCTCTTAAAACTATTTGCATATGATTTAGCACCAACCATATTCATAATGGTATTCATGTTATATCGAATCTGCACTTTTCGTTTCTGCTTTCCTGTCAAATCAGTTCTGTGCTTTTTCTTTGTGATACAAAATTTTCCATCTTTTAATTTGCCAGTATTTTCAGCATATTTATAATGACACAACAATGCAAACAGAATTTCAACATCATTATTATAAGGATTCCCATTCTTCTTTTTCTGAATAAAATTATCCATATATTCAATATCTGATTGTGTAATTTCAACACTCTTCCTGTCCAATTTCACATCTAATATCTGATTCAGTTTGTCATTACCTTTGACTGCTTTTTGGTAACATCTTCGTGGTCTTTCCTTTATGGTTATACCAGTCTTTTTATTAGCTTGGATATTATTTACTATGATATGTCCAAAACACTTCCACATAATATCCTTGCTACTTGCGATAAACTCTGGCTTGTTATATTCCATATCAATCATGTAATTTACTGCTAATGCCTCATTAAATACACCCTTGCCATCAGTAAAGATTTTCTTAATCTCTCTGATACAGTAATAATGGAATATATCATATCGGGCTATTATCTCTTTGGTATCTGTCGATTGCTTATCTATTTCCTTTTTAATATCCATGCAGAGTTTTTGTTTCGCCTGTTTGCGACTATACAATGCCTTGAACAATTCCGTATATCTGCAATCTGACCTGTTCACTTCGTACAATGTTTTATCATTTTCATCTGTGGAATTATTCATTAACTCTCTGTAATCAAATTTCAATTTATTACCATCTTTATCTGTCCCAACATCATATTTATAATGTTTTCTTCCCACCTGTTCATCAATATACTTGGCTATTCTATCCATCGGGCTATCTGTATATTCTTCAAGATTGGACTTCTTACCTTTAGCATATTTGAAAAACTGTGGATATTTAATTTTCTGTGGCTTGAATTTCTCTCTTATATCTACGGGAGGTATGAGGTCTTTATACAACTGCTCATATTCACCTAACGCAAGATTTTTACCAGTCTTAGGAAAATCAATGGCATAATTGGAATAAGCACATATAACATTGATTGCATTATCATACATAAGAGGCTTATCCTTTAACGCTGGCACATTCCACAGCTTAGTAATAGCATTGCTTGATTCACCAATTACATTATTATCAAATCCTTTAACCAATGTATCATAGATAGTCTCATTAGTAATCTGCTGTGGATCAGCTTTCTGCATATCATAATACAATGGTTCTTGTGGTAATGAATGTGCAGCTTTTAATAAACTGCTATCTGGACTTATTAAAATTTCGTCACCATCCCAGTCACATTGTAATGATTTTGATATTAAGTCGTGACAGCTTACAACTGTATCACTCTCCATATATCCAAACCACTTCTTACATTCATCAGAATATACCAGCTTTCTTCTCGGAAACTCATATCTTGACAAATGAGGACTACGCAAACACAAAACATCTTTTATATCCCCAGCTTCATCATAATGCTTGTTATAAACATGATCCTTTGGCACTAATCCTTCTGGATTTTCAATACCCATAAAAAGATACTCACAAAAAGCAAACATATCTGGTGCAACATAACTGTAATATCCTTTAATTGGAAGTTTGCCACCCATATAACTTTTCTTTTTCGCCTTGAATAGATTTTCAATCTTATTTTTAATATGCTTGTCCTTGATAAGTGCAGGATAAAGGTCTAATGCCTTTGCAATATAATAATTGCCCTTGTCAACATTTGTATCTACAACATTTACTTTATCTTCTGCCACATCCTCATTGGTATCATCATCTGTGACTTCATCAAGTGTATATCCCAATTCAGCTTTCACATAATCAATATCTGTTTTCAGTTTAGTTAAATCCTCAATGGCACTTTTACACAACTCTGTAATATCAGTATTATATGGAAGTGTCTGTAAGAATTGATATGAGAATGTAACCTCTTCTTTCGGAGGGTTAGCATATGAATTTATAGATAATTCCAGATTGTTTTCCTTAAACTTGGTCTTATAATCTTCCCACGAATCATATTGTTTCCACATCTTCAACTGACTTGTAGTAAGAATATATCGTATATCTTCCGCTTCTACATCGTGCTTCTTACCCCACGCATCAGTCAAAATTGAATTATGTGCTACATCATGGCATAACAGTCTAAAATCAAATGGGAACATAGCACCTTTTATATAACCGCCTCTTATCTGGCAACTAGAATGTAATTCGCCCGGAATAAACATTCCAGCACCATCCGTATGCTCAATCGGTATGTTCTTCTCTTGATATTCCTTCGGTGTATCAGCAACATAACATTGTCCATTATCGTCTGTCTGTATATCAATATATTTAACCTTATCTCTGACAACTGTTTCAAGACCATTAACTACAATACATCTGTCAATGTCTATCGTTGTCTTTGGCTTTACACTTGATGATAAAGATAAGGCATTATAAGCTAAATACTTTCCTACATTCATACCACCATTATCATTGATACTTTCTATAGATAATCCGACCATGAGGAAACCTTTGTACTTCTCAAAAAAATCTTTCCTCATAAGAGTAACAGTAACATTTCTTACCTGTCCTGTCGTTGCTGTGAATAGCATATATTCCTTATTTCCGATTATTATTCCATCTCTTAGAATCTGCCACAATATTTCATTATGACAAACCTTCAGATAAACAATCTCGTCCAATAACTGATAATCGCAAGTCTCAATTCCTCTATCCGACAACGCAAGTCTTACAATATCGTTTTCAAATATGGCTATCTCATTATATTCATTCAAGTATCTGTCGGGAATACTCCTAACATTTACATTGTTATGTATTTCAGTCAATAATTCAGCATTTTTCTTGTGCTTATCATTATAGATAACATTTTCACTATCTGTAAATGTCTTAAATGTATTCAGTTTATATATCCTTACTCTTCCTGCTTTTATGTGTCCTATAATACTCAACCACCTTTCTTAAATATGTCCTTCTATATATAATATTTTCCATCTAACTTCTAATTTTAAGCAAAAAAATACCAACCATCGAATATTGACGGTTGGTATTCATTATATAAATTCATATATCTATTGTGTCATTGCAATTTCCTTGTAAAATCATAATAAGCATCATTTTTGTCATCTCTAATTCTTCTAAGCTTTTCCATTGTAAAATTATACCATGAATCATCTAAGAAATAAGCAAACCAATAAAATAACGGATAGGTTCTTTTTAATATTGCTTTCGTTGTATCTCCACTATGCGAAATCTGTCTCTTATACACATCTCCGAGCCCACGAGACTAGGCATGATCTCGT
>ENA-OZIC01001221-OZIC01001221.1-human-gut-metagenome-genome-assembly--contig:-NODE-1221-length-10460-cov-9.964825_pt1 | contig 10460 bp, 9 predicted proteins | sample MGYA00244056_ERZ653704 | MGnify/ENA primary metagenome ERZ653704 (study PRJEB26926, sample SAMN06165229) | human gut metagenome | biome: ENVO:00009003; feature: ENVO:2100002; material: ENVO:00002003... | reverse complement strand
TTAGCAACACTTCATTTTAGATATTTAACCTGTCTACTTGACAGGGGGCATATCACTATTGACCTACTCCTGTTTTGTATTATCAGTTGCTATTCAGTTTTTATTACTTTCGCTTTGAAACAACATACATAACTGTTGCTGCAATGCATCCAGCTAACGCAATAATTGCTATTACAAGCCATAATTTCCCATGATTTCTGTCCCCAGTGTTAATTGATGATGCATTTGTTTCATTTTCATCAAATGTATACTGGCTTGTTGTTTCTGATTCTGTCTGACTGATGGTCTCTGTCTCTGGTTCAGATTCTTTGATACTTTCTGTTTCTTTACTACTTTCAGTTTCCTTGATGTCCTCAGTTTCAGATTCTGTTTCCCTGCTGCTTTCCGTCACTGTTTCTGTCTCTGCTTCCGTCACCGGTTCTTTAACAGTAAAATGTGCACTAGCTGTTCCACTCGATGAAGCAATACCTATAACATGCTCTCCCGTCGATAATTTTTTTATTAAATCTGGATTAAGTGTTACAATAATACTTCCTGCTTTTACCGTATAATCCTTGTCTTTTACAAGCTCTCTGCCATCAAGTTCTACTTTTACAAAATCTGAAAATGCTGCATTAGACTTAAATGTAATTGCCTTATCGGAATTCTTATCAATTATACATTTATCACCAGCAATTATTTCTGGTGCCAGTTTCGATGTAACAACACTATCTTTGTCTATCTGCTTTGATGCATTTGAATCTGCAAAGTATTTTAAACATAAAGAGCAGTAATAATATTCAGTATTACCTTCCTGAGTCACTGTAGCTGCTTTAGCTTCTACATGCTGTAACTTATGATTATCCTTATTTAATTCACCATATTCCTCATGACATACTTCACACACTGCACGATTGACGCATGTTGCCTCTCCGCCACTATGAATATGCTCTGGAATGCCACCCTTTATTTCAAATGTGAGTATATTATTCTCGATTGAATTGACACTGATATAAATATCTCCGTAAATCCATATATCTTCACCTATTCCTAATGCTGCATCTGCCTTTGTGTTATACTGTCCACCAAGAACTTCATAATTCCATTTAGGTGATGAAAAATACATATTACTTGGAAACTTAGTGTCACTGTCTATAAGATAACATACCAGCCCGGATTTTAATGGAATTTTATCCACTCTGTTTCCATTAATCTTGAACATCTGCTTATATTGAGAATCATATTTGTTACCATTATCCTCAAAGTTTCTGTACTCAAGATACAATGTCTTACCCTTTTCCGGAATATCCATCTTATATCCTGTAATATTATCCGCACCTGAAGTTCCTAATGCTTTAAGACTATATTCTCCTTCGGACAAAATCGTCTTAATATCATTCTCATCAGCCCAGCCTAATACTTCTTTCTCCTTAAGAGACATAAACTGTGGAACTGGAGATATATGCTTTGCCATAACTGACATGAAATACACCGGTGACGCATTCTTTGAGTTATATAAATCCTTCAGCCCCATAATATGTCCCATTTCATGTACTGCTGTTGCAATTGATACAAATACCCGGTCATCCTCATCCTTAAATAAATATCCGTTAGTATCACCATCAGGCTTACAATACGAATTGGTTATCTGGACATATTTGTAACTATTAATAGTTTTTTTGCCGGTATTAACAGAAATATTATTAACATAATCTGTATAATTCCACAATGGTGATGACCAGCTTACTGATATATTACCTGCCCCATTATTCTTATAAATAATTGTAATTGAATCAATAGTACCATTGTTATCTTTATCAAGCACACCATAGTCATAATATACAGTATTATTATAATCAGAAATTTTATTACCAGATGATATGGCATTATTAACAGCTTCTGACCACTCCTGCCTAAGCTCATACATTCTGCTTGCACGCTCCGAAGCATCTTTATAACCAATAGTATTAATATCGCTGTACTCTGCATAATACCCACGAGGATGTGAAAGTACAATTGAGCCGCCATTATCATATAAATATACACTTCTCATTCTTAATTTGTTATCTGATACACATCTGTAATAATCGCCTACACTATATGAACCTGCATTATATGAATTATCTGTTATTTTTCTGACAGAACTGCCTTCATATACATCATTTATAAATTCGGTTTCACCTGCAAATCTGGCAAATACCACTAAATTAGTAAAATTACTGTCATCATCATCTGCCTGTATCCTGTCTTTATCACCTGTTAATAACAAAATTGACAGAAAAACAGCGCAAAATAACAGTATTAGTTTGATTTTTCTCATAAAAATTCCTTTCCATGTATAAACAAGCTAACTATTATATTATCCGGTTTCTCTGTCAAAATCTTACCATATTATTAAATTTAATTCAATTCAAATAACTATTTTACGGCTTGCACACACCACAAGACTCATACCCCATATCAATAATATCCTGCCTGCTTCCTGTATAAATCTTTTTATTGGAAGCATCCATGCTCTTTGCACTGTTGCAGGATTCTTTGTGGAACTTCTTAGTATTCGTATTAAGTACATATGTCTGCACATTTGCTTCGGCTGCAGTTGTTGACTTTGAAGCATCTGCAACTATTGAATCGTCCTGATGGCTGTCACCTGTTGCATAATCAATAGCAATTCCCGGCTGTGCATTAAAACAATACACATTGAAAAGAATTCCATCGCCATTATCCTCAACTGACTCAGCCTCCATCTGCACACCGCTGGCAACAAGATTATCGCCAGAAAATACAGGTGTTACGCGGTACAAAACATGATTATTAGTTTCCTTTATGTAATCCGCCACCATATTTTCAAAAGGCAGCATACCATCAACATTAAGATATCTTGTTCCTGTAATCAGATTCTTTTCATTGGCATTCTCACCAGTAAGCTGATAACCTATAAGATGGCACCTGTTATACAGATATTTACCATCAACATTATCATACTTAGCCGTCTGCCAGCCTGTCGGCTTCACCTCACCAATAGAGCCGCGCTTTTCCGCAGGCATAAGATCTTTACCAATATTCGCAAATGCTGTGGTACATCTTCCCAGACCGTCAAGCTCACCATAGCTTTCAAATGAAGCAGTCGTCATATCTGCTTCAGTAAAATCAGGATTATTGTCATTAATTACAACATATGGCTTCCCATCATATGAAAGAGTTACCATATCTGCCTGCCATGATGCTGACAACGCCTCACCTGCATTGGCAGTATTCTTAGAAGAGCATCCGTTTACCCAAAGCCCGCTCCACACAATGAAGCCTACCAGTAAAAATGCGGTTACTCTTCTCAATACTTCTAACCTGATATTACGCATTTATCATACTCCTTATTTCTTTCTTACATATCTTTCTTCAGTAATTTTCTCATGAGAATTACCCTCAAAATCAGTAGAACCCTCCAGCTTAAAATCATTAAGCATGTCCTTAGGAAACTTCACATCAGAAGGATACTTCCTGTTCCACTTATACAGATAAACCTCATCCACAATATCCTCATAAGAAACAATCTCAGAGTCCTCAACAAAACAGAAATCATCCCTTCCGGCAAAACCAAACTCCTGATTAACCTCAAGATTCTCATAATCACCAAAAAGCTGCTTGCTATATAAAGAAAGCCATAACTTCCTGCCATCAAGCATCTTAATAATATGCTTATTAAGAACACTGTCCTTAGAAACACGTCTGTTATTAAACATAATTCCATAATTATCATCAACAATAGATATAACCTTCATAATATCCTCCTTTTTTGTGTCCGGTAATGGTGGCTTGTGCAGATAGGGAATCTGCGTGGAGGTGGGCGTGTCGTTAAGACACTGCTTGGATTTTGTCCGTGTTGTCGACACCGTCCGCAACCGGCGCCCACTCGCCCTCCATGGCTCGATGAGCGCCTTTTTCGCACATCGTGTGCGAAAATTGCTGCACATCACACAAAATCCCAGCAGTCTCTAAACTCCACTTACACCTCCACTCCGATTCCCTATCCGCACAAGCCACACCACCCCACCACCAAAAAACTCCCGTCAGTTTGTCAACCACCCTACAACATAGAACCCCCGCCCACCACAACAGCGAGGGAGCCAAAGCGACCAACGCAAGTAGGTGAAAACTCCCCGGGGTGGTGGGCTGGGTGTGGTTGTATGGTTTAATTGAAAACCGTAAGAAGACGCCGGTACTTAGTGCGTGGGGAGAGCCGCCGAAAGGCGGCAAATCCCCACAAACTTAGTACCCGCTGCGTCTTCGCCCGAGCGGGAGCGCGTTTTCAATTAAACCATACAGCCATCCCCAGCCCCCTCTCCGGGGAGCCATTTCTTACCTACTTCTTAAAGGGAAACCTCCCCGATTCCAGCCTCTTCTTAAGCATCACCCCACCTATCGTCTGAGGCTGCTTAGCCGGACTATTTTCAGCTTCTCTTTCCTCCGCTTCTGCAATTCTGCGACGAATCTCTTCCATCTTGTTATCCATTGCAGCAATCTGATCTGCACATGAAGACAATTCTGCAGCCAGCTGTTCTGCTTCAGAATCTGGAATATTCTTCTTATAACGAACCTTATGCTCCACACTCGCCCAGAAATCCATGGCAATTGTACGGAACTGAACCTCAACCTTCATCATCTTCTTTTCATTCTGAAGGAATATCGGTATCTCAATTATAAGGTGAAGACTTCTGTAACCGCTTGGCTTAGGATTCTTGATATAATCCTTTCTCTCGACAAGCACTACATCGTCCTGCTTTAACAGGCAGTCGGCAAGCATATAGATATCTTCCGGGAAAGAGCATATTACTCTTACCCCCGCAATATCTCTTATACCTTCCTCAATGCCTTCCATTGTTATAGGAATATTTTTCTTCTTCGCCTTCTTAAATATGCCATCCATAGACTTAATTCTGCTCTTGATACTCTCAATAGGATTTCTGTCATACTGTAATGAGAACTCCTCATTAAGCACCTTGAACTTAGTCTCAACCTCCATAATGGCGCATCTGTAATAAGCCATCAGTGTGTTAAACGGCATAATATTTTCTTTTAATAACTCAATCATTTCATCAGAAAGGAGATTCTCTTTAATGAATCTTTCCTGTTCCTGCTTGAGTATCTCTTCTAATAACATAGTAACCCCTTTTACCTTTGATGCATCTTAAAGTGCCTTCTTAATAGCAGCTAAAAGCTCATCATATGTATCAAATGCCTCTAATTCAGGATTATCAGCCTTAATCTGCTCTGTACTCTTAAAGAGGAAGCCTGCCTTGCTTGCCTTAATCATTCCTAAGTCATTGTGGCTGTCTCCTGATGCAATAGTATCATAACCAATAGACTGTAAAGCCTTAACTGTTGTAAGCTTTGACTGCTCACAACGCATCTTGAAACCTGTAATCTCACCATTGTCAGCGACCTCAAGTGAATTACAGAAAATAGTTGGCCAGCCCAGCTTCTTCATAAGCGGAGTAGCAAACTGTGTAAATGTATCTGAAATAATGATAACCTGTGTTATGCTTCTTAATTCATCAAGGAATTCCTTTGCTCCCGGAATTGGGTCAATCTTAGCAATAGTATCCTGAATCTCCTTAAGTCCAAGACCATGCTCCTTAAGAATGCCTAATCTCCAGTTCATAAGCTTATCATAATCTGGTTCGTCTCTTGTTGTTCTCTTAAGCTCTGGGATTCCGCTTGCCTCTGCAAATGCAATCCATATCTCTGGTACAAGAACGCCCTCAAGGTCTAAACATACAATATTCATATCATTATCTCCTTGCTTATTATTCTTAGATACACTCGTATCTCATGTGTTATTTCACTTATATTATTGTAACCCACTACCTGTCAAAACTCAATATGCCATTTCTAAGTCTTTCAAGTCCATCCATTAAAGTTGTCTTAGGACATGCAACATTCAGTCTTAAGAAATGTTTTCCATCTCCGCCAAAGCCTTCTCCCGCTGACAGGAAAAGTCCTGTATTCTTTCTTATATATGCCGCAAGCCTTGTTGAATTGTCTGTGATATCAGACACATCAAGCCAACAAAGATAAGTTGCATGTGATTCCACCATTGACACTCTCGGAATATTGTCTTTTATGAACTTTTCGGTAATCTGTTTATTCTCGTAGATATATTCTCTTAACTGCTCAAGCCATTCCTCACCCTTTGTAAATGCAGCTATAGCCGCATCAACTGCGAAAACATTTGGCTCAGCTACCTCATCGGTATTGATTGCACGCCAAACCTTGTGACGGAGTCGCTCATCCGGCACACATATTGCTGCTGTCTGTAAGCCTGCCATGTTAAATGTTTTCGTAGGTGCTATGCATGTTACAGATATATTCTTACACACCTCCGAAACACTTGCAAATGGCACATAATCAATGCCCGGGTCTGTAAGCTCGCAGTGAATCTCATCGGATATAACAACGACTCCATACTTGTAAGCAAGCTCTCCGATACGTGCAAGTTCTTCCTTTCTCCATACATTTCCACCCGGATTCTGTGGGTTGCACAGAATAAGAAGTGTTGTCTGTGGGTTCTTGAGCTTAACTTCAAGGTCTTCAAAATCTATTACATACCTGCCATTCTCATATGCAAGCTGGCTCTGTAACACATTTCTGCCATTATTAAGAATACTGTTAAAGAAAATGTTGTATACAGGTGTCATGATTACAACATTCTCTGCTGGTGTCGTAAGCTTTCTTACAGAGCTTGATATTGCAGGTATAACGCCTGTTACGAACATAAGCCAGTCGTCTTCCATCCTGAAATTGTGGCGTCTTTCCCACCAGCCTGTGTATGCATCATACCAGTCCTTTGATATCTCAGTATAACCGTATACACCGATGTCTGCCTTTGCCTTAATAGCCTCCGTTATCTCAGGTGCTGTCTTAAAATCCATGTCAGCAACCCACATAGGAAGCTCATTCTCTGCCACATTCCATTTTAAAGAATCCGTATTACGGCGGTTCACTACTGTATCAAAATCATATTTCATTCTCGGATTTCCCTTCTTAATTCTACTTATTAATTCCTGCATACTATCTTAGTAAGCGAAGGATCAACCTTATCCTTCTCAATTATAAGCTTATCTATACTGTCTGCTGTTATCGTTCCGGAAGTTGGATTTAACACGCTGTCAACCCTGCTGGTGATATCAGCATCTACAGTTGAATACTCGAAAGCAAGTGTTGTATTAATAAGCTTGCAGTTCTCCATAACAAGATTATCAATGTAACACAATCCCTGAAGGCTCTCTATTGTACAGTTAATAAACGTAAGATTCTTTGAATTCCAGCCAAGGTACTCACCTGAAATGTATGAATCATACACTGTTATATTTTCAGCATTCCAGAAAGCATCCTTGCTCATAAGTCTTGAATTTCTTATCTCAAGATTCTTACTTCCGTCAAATGGATAATTGCCAACAAGCTTAAGACCATCTATATTCATATCGTTGCTGTTCATTGCAAAATAATTACCCTTTGCCACTACATTTGTCATAGTAACATTATCACAGCTCCAGAGAGTTTCCTCTGCATTGACAAATTCCACATTCTTAAGGCCTAATCTGTTACATCTTCTGAAATTCTTAGGTGCTTCAATAATTGTATCCTCAACGTTAATATCGTTAGTGTACCATACTCCTGCTCTTCCCATCTCAAAGAAATAACAGTCCTTTACATTGACATTGTTGCAGTACCAGAGTGGATATTTCCACTTAAAGCTGCTGTTTACAAGCTCTATATTACTGCTCTCCTTTAATGGAGACTCACCATCATCAAATATAGAATCTTCAATACGAAGGTCTTTGCTTGCAAAAAGAGCACGTTCTCCTGTAAGAAGCTGCTGCTTAACTAATTTCTTTTCCATATTTACTCCATTCTTATCTACAAACATTAAAACCCAATCACCATATTATAAGTGATTGGGTTACATTCTAAACATTCTTAAGGTTCTCTACCATCTCTTCCATTGTGTGCCAGCCAAGTACTGCACATTTAACTCTTGCTGGCATATGAGAGATATCTCTTAATGCTCCGGCTTCATCAAGCTCATCAATCTCTTCCTCAGTTGCCTCATCCTTAATCATCTTAAGGAAAAGTTCTGAAAGATGTACTGCCTCATCTATAGGCTTTCCAATGATAAGCTCAAGCATTATATCTGCTGATGCCTGCGATATTGCACAGCCATCTCCTGTAAATGCCCCATCAACAATAGTTTTCTTAGCATCATCAAACTTAAGCTTTAAGATTATGTCGTCTCCACAGCTTGGATTAACACCCTCAAGCTCTAAGTCTGCATTGTCTATATCATGCTTATGATATGGATGCATGTTATGGTCCGTAAGAACCTCATTATAAAAAGTTTTAGTCTCCATATCCCATAAGCCCCCTGATCTTAGATAGTTCTTCTATAAAATGCTGTACTTCTTCTTCTGTGTTATAGAAAGCAAAGCTTGCTCTCGTTGTTGAATTAACCTTAAGGAAATCCATTAATGGCTGTGCGCAGTGATGTCCTGCTCTTACTGCAATATGCTGTGAATCAAGTATAGAAGCAACATCATGTGGGTGTACTCCGTCAATTGTAAATGTGACTATACCCTCATGGTCTTCTGCCTTCGGAGAACCTATTAAGTTAACTCCCTTCATATCATTAATGGCGTCAACAGCAATCTTAGTAAGCTTTCTCTCCTGTGCCATGATTGTGTTAAATCCAACTTTGTTAATATATTCAATTGCCGCATGAAGTCCGACTGCACCGCCAGTATTAACAGTTCCTGCCTCAAACTTATGTGGAACCTCTGCATATTTAACTCTGTCCCAGTGAACAATCTCAATCATCTCACCACCGCTTAAGAATGGTGGCATCTTGTCAAGAAGCTCTTTCTTGCCATATAATGCTCCGATTCCCATAGGTGCTAACATCTTATGTCCAGAAAATACAAGGAAGTCAACATCAAGGTCTGTTACATTAACCGGCATATGAGGAACACTCTGTGCTCCGTCAGCCACAATAACCGCACCATGTGCATGTGCAACCTCTGCAATATGCTTTATATCATTAACTCTTCCTAATACATTAGAAACCTGGGTAACTGCTACAAGCCTAGTCTTATCTGTGATAACCTCTAAAGACTTGTCTGTAATCTCTCCATTCTCATCAGGTGTAAGCTGCTTTAATACCGCTCCACATTTTTCTGCAACATGCTTCCATGGAAGGAAATTGCTGTGGTGTTCCATAACACTAACAACAATCTCATCACCCTCTTTAATGAAATTCATTCCATAACTGTATGCAATTAAGTTAAGACTCTCTGTAGCATTTCTTGTAAATACTATCTGGCTTGCATCTTTAGCACCAATAAACTGAGCTACTGCCTTTCTTGCATTCTCATAACTTTCTGTAGCAATCTCACTTAATTCGTATACACCTCTGAACGGATTGGCGTTCATCTCCTGATAATACTTATTAACTGCATCAAGAACAGCCTGTGGCTTCTGTGTAGTCGCTGCATTATCAAGATATGCAATATTGCTTCCCGAAATAAGTGGGAAATCTTTTCTTATAGACTCAATCGTCTTACTTAACTCACTCATTAATAAACCTCTTTAATGTAGTCATGTATCTCGTTCCTGATACCATCATCAGGGATTTTGCCGCATACAGCTAAAAGCTTAGCTGCTGCCAGCATATTATAACATTCTTGTGCCGGTATTCCTCTTGATTCAAGATAGAATAAAAGCTCCTCATCAGGCTTTCCTATAGTTGCACCGTGATTACCGACAACATCTTCTTCTGCACATAGAATAATAGGAATAGTCTGGTTGACACATTTTTCATCAATAAGAAGAACTTCTTCCTTCTCATTACCAACAGAACCTGCTGAACCCTTAATGAAATCAATAGTTCCTCTGAACAGCTTAAATGCTGTATCTCTCAATGCACCTGCCGCATTGATTGCACATTCTGTCTTCTTGCCGATATGTCTTACGCAGTAGTTCATATCAAGTCTTTCTTTACCTGCTGCAACATATCCAATCTCTGCAGACATAGAGCTTCCATCACCTGCAAGCTTAATCTCACAGCCTTCGTATCTGTTCTTTCCGCTTAAATAAAGCTGCACAAGTTCAATTCTTGCACCATCTTCACAGTAACCACCGATATCATTAATAAATGTTGTCTCACTGCCTACCCTCTGAATCTGGATAAGACGGATAACTGAATCCTTGGCAGCATATAATCTTGTCTGTACTGCTGCAAAGCCTTCTCCATCTTTATCTCCATTAAAATCCATGTAAACATCAATGCTGGCATTCTCTTTAGTCTCAATACCAACAACATTAATGTCTGCATTGTTCCTGCCATAATTGAAATCAAGTCTTACGAAGCCTGCATTCTTCTTATCTGTTATATAATATACCTGTCTCTTATACACATCTCCGAGCCCACG
>ENA-OZIC01001204-OZIC01001204.1-human-gut-metagenome-genome-assembly--contig:-NODE-1204-length-10614-cov-4.365660_pt1 | contig 10614 bp, 5 predicted proteins | sample MGYA00244056_ERZ653704 | MGnify/ENA primary metagenome ERZ653704 (study PRJEB26926, sample SAMN06165229) | human gut metagenome | biome: ENVO:00009003; feature: ENVO:2100002; material: ENVO:00002003... | reverse complement strand
TTTGCAGCAGTTGTGCGTATAATTTAAACTGCTGCAAAAGTCAGCAAACAAGCCGAATTTTATATTGCTTAATTATTTTCTTGACATCAATACTATGGTTTCAATATGTGCTGTGTGGGGGAACATATCTACGGGTTGGATTTTTTGGGCTTTGTAGGGGCTGTTTTGGGTTAGGTAGGCTAAATCTCTTGCCAATGTTTCGGGGTTGCAGGAAACATAGACAACCTTTTTCGGAGACATTTTGATTAGTGAGTCGAGAAATTTTCGGTCACTTCCGGCTCTTGGCGGATCCATGAACACAACATCGGGCTTTTCGTCCTCGTCTGCAGCTTCTCTCATAAACTCGCCCGCATCGGCTTTGTAGAAACGGATATTTTTCAGATTATTTGCTCTTGCATTTACGATTGCATCCCTCACGGCATCGCCGTTAAGTTCTGCACCGATAACATTGCCTGCGCCGTTTTTGGCGGCAATTATGCCGATTGTGCCGATTCCGCAGTAGGTGTCAAGCACGGTTTCGTTGCCTTTGAGATTTGCAAATTCAATTGCTTTGCCGTACAAAACTTCGGTTTGAACGGGGTTAATTTGGTAAAAGCTTTTCGGCGAAATTCTGAACCTGCAACCGCAGAGAATATCCTCAATATAACCCTTGCCGTACAGCACTTTCTGATTGTCACCGAGTACAAGGTTGGTGCGGTAGGGGTTTATATTTTGCACAATGGTTGTGATTTCGGGAAACTGTTTCAGAATCGCTTTTACAAAATTGTTTTTTGACGGAAAAACAGGTGTACCTGTCACAAGCACAAGCATAATCTGATTTGTCGCAAAGCCTCTTTTCACAAGAATGTGACGGAGAAAACCTTTGCCCGTGTCCTCGTTATAGGTTGTCATTCTGAAAGAGGGGAGGAGCTTTCGTACTGCAACGATGATTTTGTCGGCAATAACATCCTCTGTCTGACAGCTGTCAATTCCGACAACATGATGACTGCCCGACTGATACACACCCGAAATGATTTTGCCCTTTTTGTCCGTATAAAAAGCCGCCTGAACCTTGTTGCGGTAGTGGTAGGGAGTTTTCATTCCGATAATTTTTTCAACGGTGCAAAAGCGTTTGAGAAGTTTTTCGACTTTCCTCTGCTTGAATTCAAGCTGTTCGGGATATGACAGATTTTGCAGTTGACAACCGCCGCATTTTTTGTAAACGGGACAGCTTTGTTTATTGGTTTCAGGTCTGTTACTCATAATATTTCCTCACATTTTATTGCATTGTATATATCCTTTATTTTATCATCAATCATATTGATATGCAACAGAAACAAACCCTAAATGACAAAGAAAAACGCAGGAGGGAAATCCGCTCCTGCGCTTTCTGATTATTAACCGGTATATCGAAAAATTGAGGATTATCAGGTTATTTGTAATCAATTAAAGATTTGTGTATCCCATAAGGCTTTCGTCAACCTCTTTGGCAACATCTCTGCCCTCACGAATCGCCCAGACAACAAGTGACTGTCCTCTGTGCATATCGCCTGTAACAAATACATTTTCAACATTTGTCTTGTGTGAGCCTTCTGCCGTTGCAACATTGGTTCTTGCGTTTGTTTCAACACCGAATGCCTTGGTTACATAGTTTTCGCTGCCGAGGAATCCTGCCGCAATGAGTACGAGTTCAACATCAACCTTGTATTCTGAGCCTTCAACCTCTTTCATCATAAGTCTGCCTGTTTTAGCATCCTTTTCGGGTTTGAGCTTAACAAGCTCCGCACCTACAAGATTACCGTTCTTGTCAGCAATGAACTGCTTAACGGTTGTCTGATAAACTCGTGGATCGTGACCGTAAACTTCAATAGCCTCTTCCTGACCGTAGTCTGTTTTGCAGACTCTCGGCCATTGCGGCCATGGGTTATCGGCACTTCTTGTGTCGGGAAGTTTAGGCATCATTTCAAGCTGGAGAACGGATTTTGCACCGTGTCTGATGCTTGTGCCGACGCAGTCGTTACCTGTGTCGCCACCGCCGATTACCATTACATTCTTGCCTTTTGCGCTGATGAATGTACCCTCTCTGAGGTTGCAGTCAAGAAGTGACTTTGTTGTTGATTTGAGGAAGTCAACGGCAAAGTGAATGCCGTTAGCCTCTCTGCCGGGAACTTTGATATCTCTCGGATTTGATGCACCGCAAGCAAGGATTACACGGTCAAAGTCCTTGAGAATTTCGCTTGCTTTGATGTCTTTGCCGACATTTGAGCAGGTTTCAAAGGTTACGCCTTCTTCTTCCATAATGTTAATCTTGCGTTCGATAACATCTTTTTCAAGCTTCATATTCGGAATGCCGTACATAAGCAGACCGCCTACTCTGTCATTGCGCTCAAATACCGTTACAGAGTGACCACGCTGATTGAGCTGGTCGGCAGCTGCAAGTCCCGATGGACCCGAACCGATGATTGCAATTTTCTTGCCTGTTCTTACCTTTGGAATTCTTGCGTCTGCAAGACCTTCTTCATAGGCATTTTCAATGATTCCGTATTCGTTGGCTCTTACGCTGACAGCGTCACCGTTTGCACCGCAGGTGCATGCCTTTTCACAGAGAGCGGGACATACACGGGATGTGAATTCGGGGAAGTTGTTTGTAACTTTAAGACGGTTGTAAGCCTGTTCCCAGTTGCCCTTGTAGATGAGGTCATTCCATTCGGGAATGAGGTTGTTAAGCGGACAGCCTGAGAATGCAGAACCAATCTGCATTCCTGCCTGACAGAAAGGCACGCCGCAGTCCATGCATCTTGCACCCTGTTTTTGCTGATCCTCTTTGCTGAGGGGATCGTGAAATTCGTCAAAATTTTTGATTCTTTCTTTTACGGAGTATGCCGGGGCATCCTCACGCTTATATTCCATAAATCCTGTTGGCTTTCCCATAAATATCCCCTCCTTATTTATTATTCACAATTTCGTAGAAAGCTTCAATCTGTGCCTGCTCGTTTGTAAGACCTTTTTCTTCATAAGCGGCAATTGCAGCCATCATTCTCTTGTAGTCGTGCGGAATAATCTTCTTGAATTTCGGAAGGTACTCGTCAAAGTTATCAAGGATTTTCTTGCCTCTCTGTGAACCTGTTGCTGCAACATGTTCTTCAATAAGCGTCTTGAGTTCGATTATATCGTACTTTTCGGATACTTCCGAGAAGTGAACCATTTCCTTGTTAAGCTTTGTGTAAAGGTCTCTTTCTTCATCAAGAACATAGGCAACACCGCCGGACATACCTGCGGCAAAGTTTTTGCCTGTTTTACCGATAACAACAACTCGACCGCCTGTCATATATTCACAACCGTGGTCGCCGACACCCTCAACAACTGCTGTTGCGCCTGAGTTTCTTACGCAGAAACGCTCGCCTGCAACACCGTTGATGAATGCCTTGCCGCTTGTTGCACCGTAAAGTGCAACATTACCGATGATGATGTTGTTACCTGCGTCAAATGTTGAGTTCTTCGGAGGATAAACTACCAGCTTACCGCCTGAAAGTCCCTTGCCGAAGTAGTCGTTTGAATCGCCCACAAGCTCAAGTGTAAGCCCCTTTGGAATGAATGCGCCAAAACTCTGACCGCCCGAACCGTTGCAGACTACTGTAAATGTATCGTCATCAAGGTTGTTGTAATGCTTTCTTGTAACCTCAGAACCGAAGATTGTACCGAATGAACGGTCGGTGTTCTTAACATTGACTTCAACCTTTTTCTTTGTGCCTTTTGCAAGAACCTTTGCAAATTCTTTGCAGAGGATTCTCTCGTCAAGTGTTGATTCAAGTTTGAAATCATAAAGGCTCTTTTTGTTGTATTCAACCTTTTCCGAAACAAAGTTTGTGTCAAGAATGTTAGAAAGGTCAACCTCGGCAGCCTGTCCTGTGATGCCTTCTTTTCTCTTGATGAGGTCAATTCTTCCGACAAGCTCATCAACGGTTTTTACACCGAGCTTTGACATATATTCACGAAGTTCGCTTGCTACAAACTTCATAAAGTTTATTACATATTCGGGCTTGCCGCAGAATCTTTTTCTGAGCTCGGGGTTCTGTGTTGCAACACCGAACGGGCAGGTATCAAGGTTACATACTCTCATCATTGCACAACCGAGAGTTACAAGCGGAGCAGTTGCAAAACCGAATTCCTCTGCACCGAGCATTGCTGCAATTGCAACATCACGGCCGTTCATAAGCTTACCGTCGGTTTCAATAACAACCTTGTTACGAAGGTCGTTCATAATGAGTGTCTGATGAGCCTCGGCAAGACCGAGTTCCCACGGCAGACCTGCATTGTAGATTGAGTTTCTCGGAGCAGCGCCTGTACCGCCGTCATAACCTGAAATAAGGATTACGCCTGCACCTGCTTTTGCAACGCCTGCGGCAACCGTACCTACACCGCATTCCGAAACGAGCTTAACAGAGATTCTTGCGTCTTTGTTAGAATTCTTGAGGTCGTAGATAAGCTGTGCAAGGTCCTCGATTGAGTAAATGTCGTGGTGCGGTGGGGGAGAGATGAGCGATACACCCGGTGTTGAATGACGGGTTTTTGCAATCCAGGGATAAACCTTTTTGCCCGGAAGATGTCCGCCTTCGCCCGGCTTTGCACCCTGAGCCATTTTAATCTGAATTTCGTTTGCGGATGTGAGGTATCTTGATGTAACACCGAAACGACCTGACGCAACCTGCTTGATAGCAGAACATCTGTCAACCTTCTGTCCTTTTGTGAGAAGTCTTTCAAGGCTTTCGCCGCCCTCACCGGAGTTTGACTTGCCGTGAAGCTGATTCATTGCAATCGCAAGTGTTTCGTGAGCCTCCTGTGAGATTGAACCGTAGGACATAGCGCCTGTCTTGAAACGCTTTACGATTGAATCAACGCTTTCAACCTCATCAAGCGGAACAGGAGTTTCTGCAAAGTTGAAGTCGAAAAGGCCTCTGATGTTTACAGGATCCATTTCTTCGGAAATCATATGAGAATACTTTTTGTAAAGCTCATAGTCGCCTGTTCTTGTTGCCTGCTGGAGCATATATATAGTCTGCGGATTGTAGAGGTGTTCCTCTTTGCCGCTTCTGAACTTGTGTGAACCACGGGATTCAAGCTCATCACTTACACCGAGGTCAAGCGGATCAAATGCCGCTGTGTGAAGTTTGTCAACATTCTTTTCAATATCCTTGATTGTGATACCGCCGATTCTGCTGACTGTGCCTGTGAAGTATTCGTCAATAACATCCTTGCCGATACCGATAGCCTCAAAAATCTGTGAGCCCTGATATGACTGGATTGTTGAAATACCCATTTTTGACGCAATCTTTACGATGCCGTGGAGAACTGCGCTGTTGTAATCGTCAACTGCTGCGTAGTAGTCCTTGTCAAGAAGGTCATCACCGATAAGCTCGTGAATTGTTTCCTGAGCAAGATACGGGTTGATTGCACTTGCACCGTAGCCAAGAAGTGTTGCAAAATGATGAACTTCTCTCGGCTCACCGCTTTCAAGTATCATTGCAAGTGAGGTTCTCTTCTTTGTTGCAACAAGGTGCTGATGAAGAGCGGATACTGCAAGAAGTGACGGAATTGCAAGATGGTTTTCGTCAACTCCTCTGTCGGAGAGGATAAGGATATTTGCACCGTCATTGTAAGCCTTGTCAGCTTCAATGAAAAGTCGCTTAACAGCCTTTGAAAGTTTTGTGTTCTTGTAGTAGAGAATCGGGATAACCGCAACCTTAAAGCCCGGAATGTGCATATTCTTGATTTTGAGAATATCGGTTGATGTAAGAATCGGGTTGTGAATCTTCATAACCTTGCAGTTTTCGGGACGCTCCTCAAGGATGTTGCCGTCCTCGCCGATATAAATTGTTGTTGATGTTACAACTTCCTCGCGGATTGCGTCAATCGGCGGGTTTGTAACTTGTGCAAAGAGCTGTTTGAAGTAGTTGAAAAGCGGCTGCGGTTCTTTTGAAAGAACTGCAAGCGGACTGTCTGTACCCATTGCGGCAATTGACTCTGTGCCGTTCTTTGCCATAGGAAGGATTGATGTCATAACATCTTCGTAGGTATATCCGAAAGCCTTCTGGAGTTTTTGTCTTTCTTTATATGAATGCTCCTCAACCTTCATATTAGGAATTTTGAGGTCTTTAAGACAAACAAGATTACTGTCGAGCCATTCGCCGTAAGGCTGTTTTGACGCATAATACTCTTTGAGTTCATCGTCATCAATGAGCCTGCCCTGAACCGTATCAACAAGTAGCATTTTGCCCGGACGAAGTCTTTCCTTTGTAACAATCTTTGCGGGATCAATAGGAAGTGCGCCGACTTCCGATGAAAGAATGAGGTTGCCGTCATCCGTGATGTAATATCTTGACGGACGCAGACCGTTACGGTCAAGAACCGCACCCATAATGTCGCCGTCCGAGAAAAGGATTGATGCAGGACCGTCCCACGGCTCCATCATTGTTGCATAATACTGATAGAAGTCCTTTTTCTTCTGGCTCATTGTGCCGTTATTATCCCACGGCTCGGGAATTGTAATCATAACGGCAAGAGGAAGCTCCATACCGCTCATTACGAGAAATTCAAGTGTGTTATCAAGCATTGCAGAGTCTGAACCCTCTGTGTTTACAACAGGAATAACCTTGTCAAGGTCACCCTTGAGATGCTCCGAACGCATTGTTTCCTCACGGGCAAGCATCTTGTCAGCGTTGCCTCTGATTGTGTTGATTTCACCGTTGTGAACAATCATTCTGTTAGGATGAGCTCTCTGCCAGCTTGGATTTGTGTTGGTTGAAAAACGGGAGTGAACCATAGCGATTGCAGACTCGTAATCCTCGTCCTGAAGATCAAGGAAGAAGTTACGGAGATCGCCGACAAGGAACATACCTTTATATACAATAGTTCTGCTTGAAAGCGAAACTACATATGTGTCTTCATTACTCTGTTCAAAAACTCTTCTTGCAACATAGAGCTTTCTGTCGAACGGAAGACCTCTTTTTACACCGTGAGGTCTTTTGATAAAGCACTGCATGATTGCAGGCATACATTCAACAGCTCTGTGACCGAGTACCTCGGGCTTTGACGGAACATTTCTCCAGCCGAGAACTGTAAGACCTTCTTTTTCTGCAATGATTTCAAACATCTTCTTTGCCTGATTTCTTGCAAGCTCATTCTGAGGGAAGAAGAACATACCTACAGCGTAATCTCTTTCGGAACCGAGCTTAATGCCGATTTCAGCAGCTGCCTTCTTAAAAAATTTGTGTGAAATCTGGAGAAGAATACCTACGCCGTCACCTGTTTTGCCTTCGGCATCCTTACCTGCTCTGTGTTCGAGAGTTTCAACAATTGTCAGAGCGTTTGCCACGGTGTCGTGTGACTTGATACCCTTAATATTAACAACAGCTCCGATACCGCAGTTATCATGTTCAAACTTCGGAGAATACAGAGTCTTGTTGTTCTCTCTGACTGTCTGTTCCATTAATGATCACCCTTTCCTGTTAATCACAAAAATTATTCAGCGGACTTTTTATATACATATATATGTAAAAGGAAGTTTGCTTTCGTAAACTTATCGGTTCAAAGTGGCAATTAATGTTCTGCCGGTTAATAATCAATCATATATATGTAATTGTAAAATGCCCAATCTCTTCTCAGCGGTAAAACCGCTATGCTCAGCCTGTGCTATATCCTGCAAAGGTGAATGTGCAGGTCGGCTGATATTCTGAAATGCCTTGTCGTCGTTGATCAAGAAAAATCAGCACTTAGATTATATAACTATACATTGTGCTTTGTCAAGGGAAAATAGAGGAAAATTGCAACTTTTAAGGGTAAAACTTTCATTTTACTGTGATTGTTGTAGAAAATATGCAACTCTTATTGGTGTTTCAGCTTAATTTTGCAGGAAATTTAATAAAACTTGCAATTTCAAAACTTTTTTCAAAAAATGTATTGACAAATTCGCAAAAGTGGAATATACTAACAACATCAAAGACAGCAAGGGCGCTGTGAGCTGAGGCTTACAGTGTCCTTTTCTGTTTTTATAAAGCAAAAATCAGACCATTAAAATTTATTTTCAAAATGGATAGGAGAGAATTAAAATGGCAAAAGTTCCCGAAATTTTTGGCAGCATGGTATTTAATGATCAGAAGATGCAGGAAAGACTTCCAAAGTCAACTTACAAGGCTTTGAAAAAGACAATCCAGAACGGTGAACCGCTTGACCTCAGCGTTGCAAATGTTGTTGCGGCTGCTATGAAGGACTGGGCAGTTGAAATGGGCTGTACCCACTACACACACTGGTTTCAGCCGATGACAGGTATCACAGCCGAAAAGCATGACAGCTTTATCGCACCGAACGGTGAAGGTCAGGTTATCATGGAGTTCTCAGGTAAAGAGCTTGTAAAGGGCGAGCCTGATGCTTCTTCTTTCCCAAGCGGCGGTATTCGTGCCACATTCGAGGCAAGAGGCTATACAACATGGGATCCGACATCATATGCATTCGTTAAGGACGGAACACTTTACATTCCTACAGCATTCTGTTCTTATACAGGCGAGGTTCTCGATAAGAAAACTCCTCTTCTTCGTTCAATGGAGAGAATTAATACAGAGGCTGTAAAGATTCTTCATCTTCTCGGCAAAGAAAATGTTACAAGAGTTACAACAACAGTAGGTCCGGAGCAGGAATACTTCCTTATTGATAAGGACGCTTACGACCAGAGAGAGGACCTTATTTATACAGGCAGAACACTTTTCGGTGCAAAAGCTCCTAAAGGACAGGAACTTGACGACCATTACTTCGGCGCAATCAAGACAAGAGTTGCTGCTTATATGAAAGACCTTGACGAGGAACTCTGGAAACTCGGTATCCTTGCAAAGACAAAGCATAACGAAGTTGCTCCTTCACAGCACGAGCTTGCTCCTATCTTCACAACAACAAACATTGCAACCGACCACAACGAGCTTACAATGGAAGTTATGAAGAAGGTTGCCGAAAGACACGGTCTTGTTTGTCTTCTTCACGAAAAGCCGTTCGCAGGTGTTAACGGTTCCGGTAAGCACAACAACTGGTCAATTTCAACCAACACAGGCGAAAACCTTCTTGATCCCGGCAAGACTCCTGAAAACAACCTTCAGTTCCAGCTTTTCCTTGCAGCAGTTGTAAAGGCTGTTCACGAGTATCAGGATCTTCTCAGAATCACGGTTGCATCGGCAGGTAACGACCACCGTCTCGGCGCTAACGAAGCACCGCCTGCAATCATTTCAATGTATCTCGGTGATGACCTCGGCGAACTCGTTGATTCAATCATCAATGACAGAGAATATGTAAGCAAGGGTAAGCAGAAGATGAAGACAGGTGTTGATGTTCTTCCTGACTTTATGAAGGACACATCGGATCGTAACCGTACATCACCTTTTGCATTCACAGGCAACAAGTTTGAATTCAGAGCACTTGGTTCTTCACTTAACATTGCCTGTCCTAACTATATGCTCAACACTATGGTAGCCGAAGAACTTTCAGAGTTCTACGATGAGCTTAAAGATGCGGATGATATGGACGCAGCTATCAAGGCTCTTGTTAAGAAAGTATTCACAGAGCATCAGAACATTATCTTCAACGGCAACAACTACGCTCCCGAGTGGGTTGAAGAGGCTGAAAGAAGAGGACTTCTTAACCTCAAGTCACTTCCTGACGCAATGGAACACTTCCTTGACAAGAAGAATATTGACCTCTTTGTTAAGAATAAGATTTGTTCGGCAGACGAAATCCGTGCAAGATATGAAATTGAGCTTGAAAGCTATTCTAAGCAGATTAACATTGAGGCTCTCACAATGATTGATATGGCTAAGAAGAACATTCTTCCTGCCGTTACATCATATGTAAGAGATCTTACGGATACAGCACTTGCCAAGAAGGCACTTTCGGACGCTATTCCTACAAGTGTTGAGGAAGACCTTATTACAAGCCTTTCAAACAAACTTGTATGTTTCTCAAAGAAAACTGCAGAGCTTGAAGAGGCTGTTATCAAGGCAAGCGACTACAGCGATGACAACCTCAAGTATGCTAAGTACTACAGAGAAACAGTATTTGCACTTATGCAGGAACTCAGAGCTGTCGGTGACGCAATGGAAACAGAAACAGCTTCGGAATACTGGCCTTATCCTTCATACGGCGAACTTCTTTTCGGTGTGTGATTGATAGAACCTCTATTTATACTAAATAACATTATTTATATTGTATAACAGGTAACACAACGGCGTGTGATTGACAGAACTAAACTGTCAACTCCACGCCGTTTTTTGTTATTTTGATAAAAGGAGAGATTTATATGGCAGAACTAATTTACGGAGGCACAGGCGTCTGGTTTATGATCGGCGCATTACTCGTGTTCTTTATGCAGTGCGGATTCGCAATGGTTGAAACCGGTTTTACAAGAGCTAAAAACGCAGGTAACATCATTATGAAAAACCTGATGGACTTTTGTATCGGTACGGTTGTATTCAGCCTGTTAGGCTTCGGACTTATGATGTCTGAGGACTATGTTGCAGGATTCATCGGTGTTCCCAACCTCAATATGTTCACAGACTGTCTCTTATACACATCTCCGAGCCCACGAGACTAGGCATGATC
>ENA-OZIC01001193-OZIC01001193.1-human-gut-metagenome-genome-assembly--contig:-NODE-1193-length-10690-cov-5.822943_pt1 | contig 10690 bp, 7 predicted proteins | sample MGYA00244056_ERZ653704 | MGnify/ENA primary metagenome ERZ653704 (study PRJEB26926, sample SAMN06165229) | human gut metagenome | biome: ENVO:00009003; feature: ENVO:2100002; material: ENVO:00002003... | reverse complement strand
CTACACGCGTAAGATCGTCGGCAGCGTCAGATGTGTATAAGAGACAGCGATACAACTATCTTATTATACACAACTTCGGGCAAAAAGCAAAGCCCCCTTTTCCCCTGCCCGATTATTTTCTGTTTTGCCCAGAATCTGCGGAGATATTCGATATTTTTGTTTCTTATTTCAAAAATTTTACAATCAGCGCCCCTTACCAGACGCAATCCTCACTGCAGGTCTCCTTGATCCAGCCCAGTTGATAGGCCTTGACCAGCTGCTTCAGGTCGTGTACCCGCTCCCGCAGGTTCTCGCCCTCGTCCGTCTCTTCCACCAGAATGCGGTGGTTCTCCGTTTCCAGTATATTCTTCTGCGACACGATGTCAATGTTTTCGTTCACGGCCTTTTCAGCACTGACAAAGGGCTGATGGGTCCGCAGGGACATGGTGCGGCTGGAATACACCAGCGTGTAGCCCGCAATGCCGGTCTTTTCGTGGTAGGCGCGGCAGAAGCCGCCGTCGATGATGATGAGCCGCCCGCCGCCCTTGATGGGGCTTTCGCCTTCAATAGCGCGGACCGGCACATGGCCGTTGACGATATGGCTGCCCTCGCCTTCCAGGCCAAATTCGCGCAAAATATGTTCGGCGGTGCGCGGGTCGGCAATGTGCTTGTAGTAGGGGTCCTTTACCTCAACGTGGGCGGCGGGGTCGGCAATGTACAGCCGTTCAAACGTCGTCATGGCGCTGCGGCCAAACAACGGCGATTTTGCCCCGCACCACAGATACCACAAAAAGTCCTGTCCAGCCAGCCGCGCAGAGCTGCCCTGCGGCGCACTGTAACCCTGGCGGGCGCGGCGGTCGCAGTAGTCGAACAGCGCCTTGCCGCTGCGGGCAACGCCCTCAAAGGTGATGGCCGCAAACGCGCCGTTTTCGGTCATGGGCACAGCGCCGTGGTAGAGCAGATTGCCGTTGCACATTTTATAAAATGCGCCGTGAGCATACAAAAATTGCACATGGCGCTGCAGACGCTCGCTCTCGGCAAAGCTGCGCACCAGCCCGGCAATGACCTTGCCCTCGTCGGCGGTCAGCACGGTGGGGTGCGCCGGATCCACGGTGGGGAAGTCGCAGTCCAGCAGGGGATAGGTCGTGCCAAAGTAATCCACTGTGCCCGCGTCAAAGTCGATATGATTTAAGAAGTCGCGGCCCTGCAAATCAAAATCCGGGTTACGGGCAATGACCTGGGCTTCGAGCTTGAGCATCATGACGGTCACGGCTTTGTGCATCCGCGCGGCGGCGGTCAAATCGCCCGCAGCGGTGCGCGGGTCTGCGTGGGGCAGCCAGCGCGACACATCGGAATCGGCGTAGGTATGCTGGGCAAAACGCTCGAGCTGCCGCAGGCTGATACCGTAGCCGCCCTCAAGGGTGTCGAGATTGTTGTAAGCCAGTGTCGTTTTCAGCACCGTCATGATGCAGAGCGGACTGCCTGCCGCCGCGCCCATCCAGACGACATCATGGTTGCCCCACTGGATATCCACCTGGTGGTGGGCCATCAGGCTGTCCAGAATGCGGTCAGGGCGCGGGCCGCGGTCGAACAGGTCGCCCACGATGTGCAGGCGGTCAACGGCCAGCCGCTTGATGACCTCGCAGAAACGAACAATGTAGGCGTCGGCACGGTCGTAGCGGATGATGCTCTCGATGATTTCGCCGTAATACTGGTCCTTGTCGTGGTCCTCAAAGTGGGCGTGAAGCAGTTCGTCGAGGATGTGGCCGCAATTCTGGGGCAGGCAGCGGCGCACATGGTCGCGGGTGTGCTTGCTGGACACGAACCGGCACAGATCGATGAGCCGCAGCAGTGTCAGCCGATACCAGGCGTGCAAGTCTTTTTGGCGGACTTTCAGCTCGGGCAATTTTTGATTGGGATAATAGACCAATGTTGCCAGATCGGCGCGTTCGTCGGCGGGGACGCCGGGGCCTAACACCGTGTCGATCTTTTCCCGGATGACGCCCGACGCGCTGTTTAAAATATGTACAAACGCTTCATGCTCGCCGTGCAGGTCGCTCATAAAATGCTCAGTGCCCTTGGGCAGACGCAGCAGTGCCTCAATGCGGATGATCTCGCTGGCCGCGGCGGCCACGGTCTTGTATTTCTGGGAAAGCAGGCGCAGATAGCGCAGATGCTCGTCGGAATATGGCACGGGCAGGACCTCCCTGTACTTTTATTTCATCTATATGGAATTATAACACACTTTTGGGCAAAACAAAAGGGCCGCAGCCCTAAGAATTTAGGGTTGCGGCCCGGAAGAGTATGTCTTGCAGGGGTCGATGCTCGCATCCACCTCTACGGCGTCCCAGAGGATGAGCGATTACTCAATCTCAATTAACGTCTGCTTCGGCTCCAATTTCTTGGCGTCGGCCTTGGGCAGGTGCAGGCTCAGGATGCCGTTCTCAAATTTGGCGCTGATATCCTTGGGTTCCAGTTCCTTGCCGACGTAGAAGCTGCGGGCACAGCTGCCGGTGGCACGCTCCTGGCGAATGTAGCGGCCCTCGTTGTCCTTCTCGTCCAGTTCCTCATTGCGCTGGGCGCTGATGGTCAGATAGCCGTTGTCAAGGTCGAGCTTGACATCCTCCTTCTTGAAGCCGGGCAGGTCGACAAACACATCGTAACTGTCCTTGTTCTCGCGGACGTCGGTCTTCATCACATTGGCGGCACGTTTGCCAAACATACTGCGGGGTTCGGCAGCGCGCATTGCACGGTCAAAGTCATGCGCCCAGGCATCGCTGAACAAATCATCCATCAAACCATCATTGAACATATACGGAACCATCATCATAAGTCATTCCTCCAATTTTCATCGGCTGAACGTAGACTGCGCGTACAGTTGACTTTTGAATTAAGCTTTGTTGTTCCTTTGGGGGTTCTGGTTCTTTCGTCCCTGTTCCCCTTGGAACGCCTCTATAATAGCACAGCAAATTAGCACTGTCAATAGTAGAGTGCTAATGTTTACAAGTTGTGTAATGATTGTTCATAAAATATGTAATAAGTTTTGAAATACAGCGATAATACGTGATTTTGTGTAGTGATCAATATGCGCAGCCCCTGCACAAGTGTGTACGCACCATATAAAACAAGAACATGCCCGCCACCCTTGCCAAATTTTCGTCTGTTTTTTTGTGCGGTTTGCGGATTGACACTTTTTGAATGCAACGGTATCCTTGAACTGCGCGCAACTATCATGCGCAACATTTTCAGCAAGGGAGGGAACGTGCGCACCATGGCGAATAACACTACACCCATGAAAATTGCAGAGATCGCAGACGCGCTCGGAACCTCGAAAACCACGGTATCACGTGCGCTTTCCGGAAAAGGACGCGTGGGGGAGGAGACCCGCGCCCGGGTGCTTGCCTACGCCGGGCTGACCGGGCGCGAGGTCGCGCCGCCCCATCCGGTGACACAGGGCGCAACACATAATCTGTCACTCATCATCCCGAAACACTTCATCCGCCTGGATTTGCCCTTCCTGCGCAAATGTATGGGCGGCATCTGCGCCATGGCTGCGCAGCGCGGGTATGACCTGCTGCTCTGCTATGTCAGTGAGACCGACACCGACCAACTGGAACGCCAGCTGGCAAGCCATAAAGTTGATGGTGTCATCCTTTCCCGCACCATGTCGGATGACCCCTGCATCGACTTGTTGAATCAGTACGGTGTGCCTTTTGTGGCCATCGGCCGCATCGACGACCCGGAGATTCCCCAGGCCGACAACGACCAGCTGGGTGCGGCGTGTGAAATGACCCGCTTGCTGCTGCAGTTGGGCACCCGGCGCATCGCCTACCTGGGCGGCAGCGGCACTTATACCGTCAACGCCGACCGGCTGCGTGGCTATCTGCGAGGTCTGGCTGAGTTCGGTGTGCAGGCCGACCAAACGCTGATCCACACGGGATTGGAGAGCGACGAACAGCGCACCGACGCACTGGAAGCTACGCTGGAGCACCGCCCCGACTGCCTGCTCTGCTGTGACGACCGGCTGGCCTTTGACGTTGTGCGGGAGCTGCGGGCACGGCATATCCATGTACCCCAGGACATCCGCGTGGCAAGCCTGTATGACAGCGAATTGCTCGTAGACATAACACCCTCTATCTCGGCAGTGCAGTTTGACGCCGAGCGCATCGGCTCCACTGCCTGCCGGATGCTGCTGGACATTCTGGCCGGGAAGGACGTGCCGAAGCGCCAGCTGCAAGGGTATCAGGTCATTTTACGGGATTCGACAAAGTGAATAGCGTTTATCATGCCGCCCCGGAGGAATGCCTTCCGGGGCGGTTTTGCCATTCTGGCGGTGTCATGGTTTCCGGCTCTGCGCAACTTCCTATTTTATGACATCATCGAATCAAATTACAAAATAGTTACGGCAACGTCAGATTGCTGTACAAAACAAGGAAAATGTGTCCAAAAGCAACCGCGTGCAACCCAGAAGTTGCGCAAGTTGCGCGTATTTTTCGTCGAATAAACCGTTTCCAGCGGCAAAACAGCCAAAAACACACTGCGAAACACGTATAATCTGTACATTGACACCAAGCGAAAAATCCTGTATCCTAAAAAACGTAAGGTGAGTGTGCAAACAAGTTGCGCAGCACCGCTCAAAGTGTTCACAAGAGAACATTTTTAAAAGAAGGAGAGTACATTATGAAAAAGCAAATCAGCCTGGCTCTGGCCGGTGTAATGGCTTTGTCCCTCGCCGCTTGCGGCGGCTCTGCCAGCACCGCCACCTCCACTTCCGAAGCGGCTTCCACTGCTGAGTCCACCGAGGCTTCCAGCGCAGCTTCCACCGAGGCCGCTGCTGCCGGCGATGTCCTTGATCAGGCTGCTGCCGCTGCCTTCGCTCAGGACGTTACCTTGACCATGTGGGGCGCTGAAGAGGATCAGGATCTGCTGCGTGAGATCAGCGACAAGTTCATCGAGAAGTACGGCAATTACGGCGGCAAGATCACCATCAACCTGGGCGCTCAGTCCGAAAAGGAGGCCAAGGATACCGTCCTGACCGACCCCACCGCCGCTGCTGATGTTTTTGCTTTTGCCGATGACCAGCTGAACGAGCTGGTTCAGGCAGGCGCTCTGCAGGAAGTGCAGCTGAATGCGGACGATATCAAGAGCCGCAACACTCCCGCGTCTGTCGATGCTGCCACGGTCGATGGCAAGCTCTATGCTTACCCCCTGACCGCTGACAACGGCTACTTCATGTTCTACGACAAGAGCTTCTTCACCGAGGACGATGTCAAGAGCCTTGACACGATGATGGACAAGGCAGCCGCCGCAGGCAAGAAGGTCTCTATGGACGTTGCGAACGGCTGGTACCTGTACAGCTTCTATGCTGGCGCCGGCTTGAATCTGGCTCTGGCTGATGACGGCGTGAACACCGTCTGCAACTGGAACGAGGCTCCCGGTGCTGATGTCACTCAGGCTGTCATCGATATCTGCAAAAACCCCGGCTTCATCGCCCTGAAGGACGAGGAGTTCACCGGTAAGCTGAAGGACGGCACTTTGGTTGCTGGCGTCAACGGCACCTGGCGTGCAAACGACGCTGCTGAAGCTTGGGGCGACAACTACGCCGCCTGCAAGCTGCCTACCTACACGCTGAACGGTGAGCAGGTCCAGATGGCCTCCTTCTCCGGCTACAAACTGATCGGTGTCAACCCCCACAGCGCTAACGTCGGTGCTGCTATGCTGCTGGCCGACTTCGTTACCAACGAAGAGAACGAGGAACTGCGCTTCAAGGAGCGCGCACAGGGCCCCTCCAACACCAACGCTCTGGCAGCCGCTTCTTCTCCGGCTCTGACCGCTGTTGTTGACCAGTCCGAGTACGCTAACCTGCAGCGCGTTGGCGGCAACTTCTGGGCTTCCGCTGAGACCCTCGGCTCCATCTGCGTCAACGGCAACCCCGATGGCAAAGACACCCAGACTTTGGTCGATGACGCTGTCGCCGGTATCACCGCTCCTGTTACCCAGTAATCTCTGTTCCTATCTATAATAATTAATAAAGAAATGATCTGATAAGACAGCCCGCTTGTGGTAGAAAACGACCGATGCAAGCGGGCTGTTTTATCCATATGATTTATGAAGATCGTGTGAACGAAAGGGGACTTCGCTGTGGCGAAAACTGCAACGCGAGCCATGCCGGGCGAGAAGAACTTCTTCCAGACTTTTGGGGAAGCCTTTGTAAAAGGCGATATCTTTACCAAAGTTTCGCTCCTGGTATGGGGCCTTGGCTATATCGGTCACGGCCAGCTGATGAAAGCGCTCCTTGTCACCCTCGTGGAGGGTCTGGGACTTTACTTCCTGGCATTTTACGGTGCGCCAAACCTTGCTAAATTCGGCACGCTGGGCACTGTCAAAATGGAGATGGTGTTCGACGTTACGACGATGAAAAACGTCGTGAACAATTACGATAACTCCTTCGAGATCCTGCTGATGAGCATGATTTCCTTCGTGGTCATTGCCGCGCTGATCGCGGCCGCCATGATGGTGGTCACCTCCAACTACCAGCTGCAAAAAATCCGCGCAGCGGGCAAAAAGGCGAACAACTTCTTACAGGACATCAACGTCTACCTGAATGAAAAGTTCTATGTCACGCTGCTGACCCTGCCTGTGCTGGGCGTTGTGGTATTTACCATCGTGCCGCTGTTCATCTTGATTGCGGTCGCGTTCACGAACTATGACCAGCAGCATATGCCCCCGAACGCCCTGTTCACCTGGGTGGGCCTGACCAACTTCTTCACGCTGTTTGGCGGCGGCGGTATGACCTCGACCTTCGGCTACTCCTTCGCCAAGGTGTTGACCTGGACGCTGGTCTGGGCGTTCTTTGCCACCTTTACCACCTTCTTCGGCGGTATCCTGCTGGCCATGTTCATCAATGACAACAAGACCAAATGCCCGAAGTTCTGGCGTACCCTGTTCATGGTGACCATCGCCGTGCCTCAGTTCGTTACGCTGCTTCTGGTACGCAACTTCTTCTCCAACAACGGCATCTTCAACACAATGATGGCCAACGCCGGAGTTACGGATTTCCTGCATAACATCGGCCTGTTGGACAAGGGCCTTAGTTACATTCCGTTCCTGACCCAGCCGGGCTGGGCCATGTTCACCATCATCATGATCAACATTTGGATTGGCGTACCGTACCAGATGCTGATTTCTACGGGTGTGTTAATGAACATTCCCGCCGACATGATCGAGGCCGCCCGCATCGACGGTGCGAACCCGGTTCAGATGTTCTTCCGCATCAAGCTGCCCTACCTGCTCAGCGTGCAGGGACCGTCGCTCGTCACGGACTTTGTCAGGAACGTCAACAACTTCAACGTTATTTACCTGCTGACCCAGGACGTGTTTGTCACGAACAACCAGCAGCTGGCCCAGTCCAACGCCAAGGAGATCGACCTGCTGGTTACCTGGCTGTTCCGCTTGACGCAAGAATACTACAACTACAAGATGGCCGCTGTGCTGGGCATCATGGTGTTTATCGTCTGCGCAGTGTTCACCGTTGTGTGCTTCCACTTTATCAATAAGAAGGAGGCGACGTTCTCTTGAGTACCACTACCATCAACGATGCCGCCGTGCAGAAACAGCTCAAACAGGGCCGCGTCAAGAAAACAATTTTCTCCATCATTCGCCATCTTGTCCTGGCGCTGCTGGCCTTTATCTGGCTGGTGCCCATTGCTTGGCTGCTGCTGACCTCGTTCTCCACCGATAAGGGCATCAACTTTACCCGCTTTGTGCCGGAAGGCTTTACCCTGTGGAACTACATCAGCATTATGACAGCGCCAGACTCCGTTGCACAGTTCCCGCGCTGGTTCATGAATACCCTGGTCGTGGCCTGCTTTAACTGCGTGATCTCCACCTGTTTTGTGCTGATGGTGGCTTACGCCATAAGCTGCTGCCGCTTCAAGGGCCGCAGGCTGCTGCAAAACCTGTCCGTCACGGTCAACCTGTTCCCGGGTGTTCTGGCCATGATCGCAGTTTACTTCGTCTTGAAGTACATGAACCTGACGAATTCCTACGCGGGCCTGATCATGGTCTATGCCGGTTCCTCCGGTTTGGGCTACCTGATCTGCAAGGGCTTCTTCGACACGGTTCCGGTTTCCCTGCGTGAGGCCGCCAAGCTGGACGGCGCTTCGGAAGCACGCATCTTCTTCCAGATCGTTATCCCGATGTCCCGCCCGATTTTGGTGTACACCATTATCAACTCCTTCCTGATACCCTGGACCGACTTTGTTATGGCAAAGATGATCTTGAACTCCGGTATCAGCACGGACTGGACGGTTGCCATCGGCCTGTACAACATGCTGCAAAAGGCTCTGATCAACAGCTACTTCTCCCGTTTCTGCGCGGGCGGTGTGCTGGTCGCCATCCCCATTTCCATCCTCTTTGTCATCATGCAGAAATTCTACGTCGAGGGTATCACCTCCGGCGCGGCAAAGGGCTGATAGTTTATCACAACAACGCTGCCTCGCAAGGGGCAGCGCTTTTGTGGGTGAAGGGCAGATTTAACGCAGTGGCCGGATATGCCCGGCCGCTACAAGGCACCTTATTTTAAAGTAAAGAGGTTCACCATGAAAACGATCACCAAAGCCCCCATCCTGTTCCGCGGTGGGGACTATAACCCCGACCAGTGGCTCGACCGGCCCGACATCCTGGAAAAGGACGTCGAAATGATGAAAAAGGCCGGCATGAACACCGCCACCCTCGGCGTGTTCGCCTGGGCCAAGTACGAGCCGCAGGAGGGTGAGTACGACTTTGCCTGGCTGCGCGAGACGATGGACCGCCTGTACGCGGCGGGCATCTACACCGAGCTTGCCACCCCCTGCGGCGCTAAGCCCAACTGGATGGCGAAAAAATATCCCGAGATCCTGCGCGTGCAGGCCAACGGCGTGACCGACCACCAGGGTATGCGCCACAATGCCTGCCCCAGCAGCCCCATCTACCGCGAGAAGGTCCACAACATCATTGAAAAGCTCGTCGAGGCCGTCGGCGACCACCCCGGGCTGATTCTGTGGCACATCTCCAATGAGCTGGGCGGCGACTGCTACTGCCCCCGCTGCCAGACCCGCTTCCGTGATTGGCTGCGCGACAAGTACAAGACCATCGACGCGCTGAACCACGCCTGGTGGACCGGCTTCTGGAGCCACCACTACAACGATTTTGACGAGATCGAGCCGCCATTTGAGAACGGCGAACAGAGCCTGCTGGGCCTGAAACTGGATTGGCGGCGCTTCACCACCTGGAACATGACCGACTATGTCCACAGCGAGACCGAGCTGCTGCACAAGCTGACCCCGAACGTGCCCATCACCACCAACCTGATGGAGTATTTCCCCGGGTTGGACTACCACTATTTGCAGAAAGAACTGGATTTCGTCTGCTGGGACAGCTACCCCCACTGGGGCCGCCCCGACCGCAGCATCACGACGACCTTTGCCATGACCGCGTTTGACCACGCGCTGATTCGCGGCTGCAAGCGGGACGTACCATTCTTCACGATGGAGAGCACGCCCAGCCTCGTCAACTGGCACGAGTATAACAAGCTCAAGCGCCCCGGCGTCAACCGTTTGCAGGGCTTGCAGACTGTGGCCTGCGGTGGCGACGGCGTACAGTACTTCCAGTGGCGCAAGGGCCGCGGCGGCACCGAGCAGTGGCACGGCGCGGTAGTGGACCACGATGGCCGCGACGATACCCGTGTGTTCAAGGATGTGACCGAGACGAACGCCGCGCTGAACGCGCTGACGCCGGTTATCGGCAGCCTGCCCCGCGCCGAGGCCGCGCTGATTTTTGACTGGGACAGCCGCTGGGCGCTGGAAGATGCCTGGGGTATGCAGATCCAGCAGAAGAACCTGCGCGAGACCGTCTGCGCCCTGCATGAACAGCTGGGCCGCTGTGGCGTCGATGCCGATGTCATCGGCGTCGAGGAATCTCTCGACCGCTACAAAGTCGTCGTGCTGCCGATGCTCTACATGGTCAAGCCCGGCTTCGGCGAGAAGATTCGTCAGTTTGTGGCAAACGGCGGCACGGTTATCGGCACCTACCTGTTGGGCTATGTCAATGATTCTACGCTGGCCTGGCTGGGCGGCTTCCCCGGCGATGGCCTGCGGGAGGTGTTCGGCGTGACCGCCACCGAGCTGGACACCCTCTACCCCGGCGAGCACAACACCGTCGTCTTCCCGGACGGCAGCAAGGCCGCCATCCAGGACTATTGCGAGCTGCTGGAAACGAGGGATAACACCGATGTGCTGGCAACCTACGGCGAGGACTTCTACAAGGGTTACGCCGTGGCGACCCACCACGCCTTCGGCAAGGGCCACGCCTACTACGTTGCGGCCCGCATGGATGCCGACGGCAACGCGAAGGTGTTCCGCGCCGCCATGGCGCAGGCAGGCTGCACGATGCAGACCCTGCCCGATGGCGTTGAGTACCACTGCCGCGAGGACGAGCGCGCGGTGTATCACTTCTACCTGAACACGACCGAAACGGACAAGACCGTGGCTGTGCCCACCGGGGCCGACCTGCTGACCGGCAAAACTGTCAGCAGGGAAGTAACCCTGGGCCGCTATGGTGCCTGCGCGGTGGAAGTTGTAAAGTAAAGGCAATACCGCATAATTCTAAGTGCCGATACGGCGCTGTCTCTTATACACATCTGACGCTGCCGACGATCTTACGCGTGTAGATC
>ENA-OZIC01001189-OZIC01001189.1-human-gut-metagenome-genome-assembly--contig:-NODE-1189-length-10755-cov-6.082991_pt1 | contig 10755 bp, 12 predicted proteins | sample MGYA00244056_ERZ653704 | MGnify/ENA primary metagenome ERZ653704 (study PRJEB26926, sample SAMN06165229) | human gut metagenome | biome: ENVO:00009003; feature: ENVO:2100002; material: ENVO:00002003... | reverse complement strand
GTAAGATCGTCGGCAGCGTCAGATGTGTATAAGAGACAGGTCTATCTTAAAGAGCAATAACGGAGATCCGTCGGCATGCAACCGATATACATTTTCATATGAGAATCCCGCAAACGGAGAAGGACATTTTATTCATACATATATGCATGATGACAATCCACTTCCAAGCTTTGAGGGAGAACCGAAGTTAGTTGGTATATCAGGTGATATCGATACATTTGCAAATATGGTATGGGAAAGCCTGAATGAAGACAATAAGGTATCCCTGTTTGTCAGATATATCGATATCGCAACAGGAAAGTATGAGACAAGAATCATCAATAAGAACAAGTAATTATCACGAATCGGGAGGAAATACAGAATGAACGAAATTCAATTAAAATACGGATGCAATCCAAATCAGAAGCCATCAAGAATCTATATGGAGGATGGAAGTGATCTTCCGGTTACCGTATTAAATGGTAAGCCGGGCTACATAAATTTTCTGGATGCATTTAATGGCTGGCAGCTTGTTAAAGAATTAAAGGCAGCAACCGGACTTCCGGCAGCTACATCCTTCAAGCATGTATCACCGGCAGGTGCAGCGGTAGGACTTCCTCTTACAGATACACTTGCAAAAATCTACTGGGTAGATGATCTTGGTGAACTGTCACCGCTTGCATGTGCGTATGCAAGAGCCAGAGGTGCAGATCGTATGTCATCCTTTGGTGATTTCATTGCATTGTCAGATGTCTGTGATGCAGATACAGCCCGTCTCATTAAGCGTGAGGTATCCGATGGTGTGATCGCTCCCGGATATACAGACGAAGCTATGGAGCTTCTGATGCAGAAGAAGAAAGGTAATTATAATATTATCCGGATTGATGAGAACTATGTTCCTGCTGAGATCGAACGCAAACAGGTATTCGGAATTACATTTGAACAAGGAAGAAATGAACTGAATATTGATAAGGATCTTTTATCCAATATTGTAACAGAGAATAAAAATATACCGGAAGAAGCTCTTATCGATATGAAGATCGCACTGATCACATTAAAATACACACAATCTAATTCCGTGTGCTATGTAAAGGGCGGGCAGGCAATCGGTATCGGAGCCGGTCAGCAGTCCAGAATCCACTGTACAAGACTTGCCGGTCAGAAGGCAGATAACTGGTGGCTGCGTCAGTCTCCACAGGTTATGGGACTTCAGTTTGTTGATGGACTTGGACGTGCAGACAGAGATAATGCGATCGATGTATATATGGGTGATGAATATGAGGATGTTCTCCGTGATGGCGAATGGCAGAAGCGTTTCAAGGTAAAGCCGGAAGTATTCACAGCAGAAGAAAAGAAAGCATGGCTTGCCGGAAATCAGAATGTTACACTTGGTTCTGATGCATTCTTCCCATTCTCAGATAACATTGAACGTGCGAAGAAGAGTGGTGTTGCGTACATTGCTCAGCCGGGTGGATCTGTCAGAGATGATCTTGTGATCGAAGCATGTGATAAATATGGAATGGTAATGGTATTTACAGGTATCCGTTTATTCCATCACTAATCAGGAGCGACAGATATGGCAAGAAGAAACAGAAGACGACGCAGAAAGAAAAGATCCAATATTGATTTTGGAAAAGTATTTATATTTTTGCTTGCATGTGCGATCATTATTTTTGCTGCTGTTGTGATTCTTTCAAAATTAATATCACATAAAGATCGGTATTTTGATGAAGGACTTACATATTATCAGAATTCGGAATATGACAAAGCTCTTGATAAATTCACAGAAGCTCTTTCGGAAAAACAGATTTTTTCTCAAAACAAGGATAAGAATACCAGACTTTATATTGCAGATATCTATATGAAAACTGCAGATTATAAAAAAGCGGTAGATGAATACGATACGATCCTTCAGAAGACATCAGCGGATAAGAAGGATGTGAAGAAGATGCAGGAGATTGCTCAGGCGTTATCGGATTTCTCAGATTCGAATTATGCCGGAGCACTTCCGGTTCTGGAACAGTATGTTAAAGATTATCCGGAATTATATCTTTATATCGGAACCTGTTATGCTTCCATGGATGATTCCGAGCATATGTTTGAAAATTATGAGAAGTATATAAAAAAATATGGATATAATTCTTATCTGTATGCACAATATGCGGCATATTATATCAGTATCGGCGAACTGGATAACGCATACGGCTATATCAATAATGGTCTGGCCAGTGATAACACATTCCAAAAGGAACTCCGTTTACAGGAGATCACATATTATGAGAAGATACAGGATTATGATAAAGCATATGAGCTTGCAAAAGAATTATATAATCTGTATCCCGATTATCAGGCGGGTGCAGATGAATATAATTTCCTTTACACCAGAGTATCCCATGATGATGAATAGATAGAATTGGCAGGAGGCATTTTATTCATGGAAATACAATTATGGAAGGAGATCTTATCTCCATATGAGCAGGCAGTAGATGAACTGCTTCTGAAATTTAAGCATATCATAAAAGATTACCGCAGTCAGGGAATGTATTCTCCGATCGAGAATGTGACCGGACGTGTGAAAAGAATTTCAAGTATTTTGGATAAGATGCAGAAGAAACATATTCCGATGGATCATATCGTGGAAGAAATGGATGATATCGCAGGAATCCGTATTATGTGCCAGTTTGAAGAGGATATCTACAAGGTTGTAGAGATCATAAGAAATCGCAAGGATATGTCAATCCGAGAAGAGAAAGACTATATTACAAATGTAAAGGCAAGCGGATACAGAAGTTATCATATTATACTGAATTATGATGTTTATACGATCAAGGGACTGCAGACAATCCAGGCAGAGATCCAGATACGTACAATGGCAATGGATTTCTGGGCGACGATCGAACATTCTCTTCAGTATAAATATCGTCACAATATGCCGGAGCATATCCGGGAAAAACTGTTAAATGCAGCAAATGCAACCGTTGCACTGGATAAAGAGATGTCATCTGTTCGTGGCGAGATTATGGATGCACAGAATTCATTTAATTATAAGGCATCTGTAGTAGCAGATATACTGACTAATATACAAAATCTGTATTATGTCGGTAATCAGCGAGAGGTTGTAAAGATACAGAATGAATTTTATGATATTTACCAGAAGGATGATCTGGAAAAGCTGGAGGATTTTTCCAAACAGCTTGATATTATCGCAGAAGGATACAAAGCACAGGGGTTATAGATTATGAACTTACCGGAGTCATTTACAAACAGGATAAAGACACAATTAGGAGACGAATATGAAGCATATATGAATTGTCTGGATCAGGGCATGCATCATGGACTTCGTGTGAATACAAATAAAATCAGTGTGGAAGATTTCTTAAAGATCTCTCCATTTGAATTAAAGCCTGTACCATGGACAACAAATGGTTTTTATTATGATGATAAAGCATGTACACCATCCAAACATCCATATTATTATGCAGGGCTTTATTATATTCAGGAACCGAGTGCGATGGCACCGGCGAGTATTCTTCCTGTTGAAGACGGGGATGTGGTTCTTGATATCTGTGCAGCACCGGGAGGTAAATCAACCGAGCTTGCAGCAAAACTTCATGGAACCGGGTTCCTGATCTCAAATGATATCAGTAATTCCAGAGCCAAGGCATTGCTAAAGAATCTGGAATTATTCGGAATCGGTAATATGTGTGTGGTAAGTGAAGCTCCGAATAAGCTGAGCACAAAATTCTATCAGACCTTTGATAAAATTTTGATTGATGCGCCTTGCTCCGGTGAAGGAATGTTCCGTAAATCCCAGTCAATGGTAACAGCGTGGGAGAACAATGGCGTTGAGTTATTTGCCGGTTTACAGCGAGGAATTTTAAATGAAGTTGTAAAAATGTTAAAGCCGGGCGGAACCATGCTGTATTCGACCTGTACGTTTTCTCCGGAAGAAAATGAACAGTCAATCGAATATCTTTTATCACTGGATGATACATTAGAATTAATCGAAGTTCCGAAGTATCCGGGCTTTTGCAATGGAAATCCGGCATGGGGAAAGACCGAAAATGCAGAGCTTGAGAAATGTGCAAGATTATGGCCGCATCATATCGAAGGGGAAGGCCATTTCGTTGCACTTATCCATAAAAAAGAGGCAGAGCAGACACAGGTGTTTCAGTCATGGATTCACAGAGGCTGTAAGCCGGATAAAAATGCGGAAGAATTTTTTACACATATTTCGGCTGATGCAGGAATTAAGTCTGCATATATTGAGGAAAATAACGGAAGACTGTATTACATGGCAGAATGTATGCCGGATGTATCTGGGCTTCGGATGTTAAGACAGGGCTTGTTCCTTGGCGAGATCAAGAAGAACCGGTTTGAACCGAGTCAGTCACTTGCCATGTATCTGCGGCAGGGACAGTTTGATAATGAAGTAAATCTGACTTCTTCAGATGACCGTGTTTTTAGATATCTGAAAGGCGAGACGATCGAAGCATCGGATCAGAAAATTAAAAATGGATACGTGCTTGTTCTGGTGGACGGATATCCGCTTGGATGGGCAAAAAATACAAACGGAACGTTAAAAAATAAGTATTTATCTGGATGGAGGATGATGTCATGAGTAAAATAGCAGTCGTTACCGGAGCTTCTTCCGGATTGGGCAGAGAGTTTGTTGTTCAGATCAGTGAAAAATATAAGACGATTGATGAAATATGGGTGATCGCCAGACGTACAGAACGCTTGTATGCCTTAGAAAGAGAGATTGAAGGCAAGAAGGTTATTGTTCTTCCGCTGGATGTAACAAAGCAGGATGATCTTGAATCCTATAAGAAGATGCTTGCAAAGGAGCATCCATGGGTGCGTGTTCTGGTAAACGCAGCCGGTTATGGCATTATGGGACATGTAGAGGATGTTGTATGCGAGGAACTTACAGGAATGATCGATGTTAACTGTAAGGCTTTAGTTGCCATGACGAAGATTACTCTGCCATATATGAAAGAACAGAGCAATATCATTAATATTGCATCATCTGCGGCATATCTGCCACAGCCATCTTTCGCTGTATATGCAGCAACAAAATCAATGGTAAGAAGCTTTTCCAAGGCATTAAATAAAGAATTGGAGGACAGAGGCATTACAGTGACAGCAGTATGTCCTGGACCGGTTAATACTGAGTTTTTTGATGTAGCCGAGAAATATTCCCATACAAAGGCATTTAAAAGATTGTTCCGTGTAGAAGCAAAAAATGTAGTAAAACGTGCCTTATTTGATGCATATTATCTGAAGACAGAATCTACCTACAGCATAACGATGAAAGCGTTCAAGGTCGTAACAAAGCTGCTGCCGAATGACTGGATCGTTTCCATGATCAAATAGAGACAGATATCCGGTTAATACAAAGATTTACCGGGGATTTGAAGAACATTATAATAAAAACAGAACAGGACAAAAACAATGGAAAAAGGACAGTATGGATATATAAAAAAACATAAGAAAAAGATCATAACCAGTATTATTATACTTGGTGTTATGATCCTTACAGGAGTAATTCTTTCGCTTGTTATGTTTAAAACAACAAAAACCTTGATCATCATACTTCCGATATTGATCAGTCTGCCATTTGCCAAACAGATCGTAGCACTTATCATGTGCTCCAAATTCAAGCCTTTAACAGAGGAAGAACACAAGAAAATAGAAAAAGGGATCCATTATGAGAACCGGGACGGCATCCTGTATGATATCTCAATCAGTCGATACGAGGGAATGATGTTTTTCCCTGCCGTGATCGTACGGGATGGCAGAATGTTGTTCTTGTATCAGAAAGCATTTGATAAGAAGATTCCTGATGTGGAATTCCTGAAAAAAGAAATTGCACGTTCCTTTGAAATGATAAAGAAACCGTATGTTATTATTACAGCGTTAACCGTAGATGAATTTATAAAAAAGGCAGAGGCGATCAAAGAACCGGATGAAGATTACGTAGTAAAGGATCAGTCTATGCGTGAAAAAATATTTGAACTTGGTGTATAGGAGCCGGGCATGAAAGAGATCATTATATCGCAGAATGAAGCAGGACAGCGTGTAAATAAATTTCTTTTGAAATATCTGAATAAGGCACCGTCAAGCTTTGTTTATAAGATGATGCGAAAGAAAAACATCAAATTGAACAATAAGAAAATTGAAGGAAACGAATACATCTATATCGGAGATACGATCCAGATCTATATGTCCGATGAAACGATCGCCAATTTCCGGGAAGATGTCAGCGGGACAGACTGCACTTCCTCTAAAAAGAAGATTCCGGTCGAGATCATCTATTCGGATGAAAATATTCTGATTGCAGATAAGCCGGCCGGCGTTTTGTCACAGAAAGCATCAAAAGATGACTACTCCTTTAATGAAGCATTGATCGACTATCTGCTCGACAGTGGTCATATCACAACTGAAGAATTAAGAACCTATCGTCCGTCTGTATGCAACCGTTTAGACCGCAATACATCCGGACTCATTCTTTGTGGGGTGAGTCTTACCGGAAGTCAGGAATTATCCAGAATTATAAGAGAACATCTATTACATAAATATTATTATACACTTGTACGGGGACGCCTGACGCAGAAGCTTGACAGTACCTGTTATCTACAGAAGGATAATGCAAAAAACAAAGTCCGGATATCGGATCGTCCATGGGAACAGGGCAAGAGTGAAGAAATCCATTCAATCTTTTATCCGGTTAAAAAAAATGATGATTATACGTTGGTAAAGGTTGAGCTTATCACAGGTAAGTCTCATCAGATCCGTGCGCAATTAAAGCATCTGGGATACCCGGTAGTCGGTGATACAAAGTATGGCATACCTGAAGTGAACCGGTATTTTTCAGATTCTTATCATGTAAAGCATCAGCTTCTTCATTGCGGAAACATTATATTTAAAGAAACAGACGGTCCGCTTTCTTATCTGGGCGGGAAAGAGTATTCGGCATTTCTTCCGGAACCGTTTCGGACGATCGAAAAAGATTTATTTGGGTAATTTGGATAATAACTTTAGTAAGATCAGAATCAGATAAAAGATAAAGAGGCAGAATCGGATGGCAACTTGGAATTCCAGAGGACTTCGTGGTTCCTCACTTGAGGAACTGATTAATTATACAAATGAATATTATCGGGAAAAGAAGCTGGCAGTTGTCCAGAAGATCCCGACTCCGATCAAACCGATCCGTATGGATAAAGACAGCAGCCAGATCACACTGGCGTATTTTGAAAAAGATTCTACGGTCGATTACATCGGTGTCGTACAGGGCATTCCGATATGCTTCGATGCGAAGGAATGTGCGGTTGATACGTTTTCCTTACAGAATATACATGAGCATCAGTATCATTTTATGAAAGAGTATGAGGAACAGCAGGGAGTCAGCTTCCTGATCATATTTTTTACGCATAGAAACAAATATTACTATTTACGTTTTTCGGAATTAAAGACTTATATGGATCGCGTGAATGAGGGACATGCAAAGAATTTCAAATATGAAGAACTGAATCCGGATTTCTTTATTCATGCAAAAAACGGTGCATTGGTTCATTATCTTGAGCTTCTCGATAAAGATTTGCAGTTAAGAGCATAAGGGTTCAGGAAAAAATCTTGACAAATATCGACTGCTCCCCTATAATGAGCACATTGTTAAAATAACTAATTACCATGTTATCACTTCAATGTAGTAAAGTGATATGTGGATACAAGGAGGAAAAAAGATGCAGGACAAACTGTTGCAGACTCCGGATGGAGTAAGAGACACTTATGATGTAGAATGTAAAAAGAAAAGAAAGATTATTGAAAAACTGCATCATACTCTGGAGTTATACAGCTATCATGATATAGAGACACCTACATTTGAATATTTTGATATATTTAACCGTGATAAGGGATCTGCACCGTCAAATGAAATGTACAAATTCTTTGATCGTGATAATAATACACTGGTATTACGCCCCGATATCACACCGAGTATTGCAAGATGTGTAGCAAAATATTATAAGGACGAACAGTTACCGATCCGTCTGTGTTATACGGGTAATACTTATTCAAACCCGAGAAAATTACAGGGTAAATTAAAGGAAGTAACACAGATCGGTGCCGAGCTTATAAATGATGATTCATCTGCGGCAGATGCAGAGATCATAGCAACCGTTGTTGATTCTTTTAAGGCACTTGGAATCGATGAGTTCCAGATCGAGATCGGACAGATCGATTACTTTAAGGGAATCGTCGCAGAAGCCGGAATTACAGAAGCTGAGGAGCTTCAGATCAAAGAATATATCAATATCAAGAACTTCTTTGGTTTGGAGGAATATTTAAAGAAGCTGGATATGAGCCCTGTTTTAAAGAAAGCCTTTCTTGCGTTTGACTCTTTATTCGGTGGAGAATCCATGTTAGAGGAAGCAGAGAAGCTGGTTACGAATCCGGTATCACTTGCAGCCGTTCACAGATTACAGAGAATCCATAAAGCGTTATGCTGTTATGGATATGACAAATATATCGGCTTTGATCTCAGTATGTTAAATGGTTATAACTATTATACCGGCGTGATCTTCCGCGGATACACCTACGGAACCGGAGATGCAGTTGTAAAAGGTGGACGATATAATAACCTGTTAAAGCAGTTCGGCAAAGATGCACCGTCTATTGGTTTTGCATTTACCGTAGAAGAACTGATCATGGCACTGTCCAGACAGAATATCGAGGTTTCGGTTGAATATTCGAATACGATCATTCTCTATGATATCGAGAATCAGGAGCCTGCGATCAGCCTTGGTAAGTCTATGCGCCAGAATGATAAGAAGATTGAATTGATACGCAAATCTGTCAGAAAGTCAGTGGACGATTATCTGGAATATGCAAAAAGAGAGCATTTCTCCGGACTGTTTTATTTTGAAAACAGTGATACGGTCAAGGTATTTGATCTTGTGTCCGGTGATGAGAACGAGGTGGCAATCGCATCCCTGAAATAAGCGGACAAAAGCAGAAAGAAATTCAAAATTAGAATTTGATCGATGGATAGATTGGAGAGATAAATCAATGAGATATTTAACATTTGCGCTTGCAAAGGGCAGACTTGCAAAGAAAACCCTTGCATTGCTTGAACAGATAGGAATTACCTGCGATGAGATGAAAGACCCGGATACCAGAAAGCTGATTTTTATAAATGAAGAACTGAAGCTGAAGTTCTTCCTTTCAAAGGCAACAGATGTGCCAACCTATGTAGAATACGGTGCAGCAGATATTGGTGTAGTTGGTAAGGATACGATATTAGAAGAAGGCAGAAACCTGTACGAGGTAATGGATCTCGGATTCGGCAAATGCCGGATGTGTGTCTGCGGTCCTCATAAAGCAAAAGAATTATTGAAGAAAAATGAGATCATCCGTGTTGCCAGCAAATATCCGAATCATACTTCTTACCCCTCTTGTAAAAACGATAAAAATAAAAATACGGCAGCACATTCATCCCATAGTCCTAGGACGAATATGCTGCCGTATCCGTGGTGCCACCTAAATTACCGGCATACGCAATACGCCGGTCACTTTTGTGCGCTCTCCCCGTTGAAAGCACTGCCGCGATAACGAGCGGCGCACGTCTGCCCTTACTGCTGCACAAACAGGTTCAGGGGGAAGCTCACGGGTGTTCGTTCGGGCTTCGTCCTCTGCGCGGCTCCCAGCTGCCCGCACTCTCTGAAAGAGGACATTGAAACCTTACTTTTCCCGGTCAACGCTTTTTCTTGCCTGCATTGTATCACGGCTTTTTGTCCGTGTCAACACAGCAGGCGCATTTTTGTGCGGTTTGACCAGCAGAGTCGGACTGTTCCGCTTTTTGGGCACAGTGACGGCATAAACCATACAAAACGCTGCCCTCGCACTGCAGGGTAAAGCCGTGCTCTGCCATCAGATGGGCGCGCACCTCGTCCATGAAGTGGCAGTCCAGATGATAGATGCGTCCGCACTGCACGCATTTGAGGTGCAGATGCTCCCGGCAGTGGCGGCCCTCGTCCACGTACTGGAACACGGCTTTTTCGCCCTTGTCGGCAACGTATTTCATGATGCGCTGCTCCCCGGCCAGCTTGTCCAGATAGCGGTACACCGTGGTGGGGTTGGGGCTTGCGCCCTGCTCTTCCAGATGCTCCAGAATGTTGGAAGCACTCACCGCGTGCTGCCGGTTGTTGATGAGATAATCTAAAATCAGTTGACGGGTCTTGGTATTGTAGCCGTCGCTTCGTGCCATAAGAGAGATCCACACCCTTTTCATTATTTTATTCATTGTAGCATATTTTTGTGTTGGATGCAAAAGAACCGGGCCAAAAGAAGCAGCATTGGCTACAAGCACAAAAAACGTTGTTGATTTTAGCAAAAAATAAGACATAAAAATTAGCAAAAACGGAAAACGCACCAAAGTTCGCAAAAAAGTATTGTAATAATTGCCCTATTATGAAATAATAGGACTGGAATACTACTTGGATTGCAGCAAGAATACAAGAGTGCTTTTGAAGAAGAAAAAGCGTGCGCTCCAAAGTATTATAGGAGAAGAAACCTTTTTCATTGCAAAGGAAAAAGGGAATAGGAGTTGTGCAAAATATGAAAGAAACGGAGTCGCAGACCAAACTGAGCCTGAAGCTGCAGGCGTACCAGTACCTCAAGACCAGGATCCTGAACTGCGAGTACCGGCCCAATGAATTCCTGAACGAGCAGAAGCTCTGTGCGGAAATGGGCAACATCAGCCGCACCCCCATGCGG
>ENA-OZIC01001179-OZIC01001179.1-human-gut-metagenome-genome-assembly--contig:-NODE-1179-length-10856-cov-6.895473_pt1 | contig 10856 bp, 10 predicted proteins | sample MGYA00244056_ERZ653704 | MGnify/ENA primary metagenome ERZ653704 (study PRJEB26926, sample SAMN06165229) | human gut metagenome | biome: ENVO:00009003; feature: ENVO:2100002; material: ENVO:00002003... | reverse complement strand
GTGTTACTGTGGAGCTGACCACCAATGGCCGCCACGCGAATTACGAGATGAAGCTCTCCGGTTTTGGTCTGGACACCAGCGCCAACAAGGTCTACGGCGTAGTGCTGACCACCGCCGATGGCAGCGAGTATGGCCTGCATCATGTGACCAATATCTGGCGCGGCACCGAGCTGGGCTTCAATACGGACGAGACCTATCTTGCCTCCATCATCGGCAAGACTGTTACTCAAATCACCTACTACACCGCCGACGGTGTGTATGTTCTGCCGGTCAACGTAGCGTTGTAAAGTCGCGGGCAACTGCCTGATTTAGCAAAATACAGTACAAAACGGCAAGGTCACTTGGCAGCAGGCGATCTTGCCGTTTTTATTGCCGTCTGCGTCTTGAATGCACAAGCAACATCCTGTTGCAGCTGGCAGTAGAAGGATTTACCGCAGACAGAAAATGGGATTTGTTCTGATTCACATAGCGTATTTTTTCCTAAAGCCACAAGATGTGTCATACTTTTCTTGCTTCACTTCAACAAATTTTTCAAAACCCTCTTGACGATTTTCACACACAGTGGTATTTTTCTTGTAAATCCCACTGCTCTTGTGGATTGGTTTGAACCTTTCCACAAGATGTGGTCGTGTTCATTTTGAACACTGCCTCGCCGTGGATTATCCCTGAAAAATTCACCGCCCCGCAACACACCCGATTCATTTTGCCGCTGTTTCACCCGACAAAATCCATCGCTATGCTGCATGGGCGGTATTTTTCTTTTACGGGAAACGCACCTTGAAAATCTCATGAGCCGACCGAACGTGATACCGACTTTTCGTCAACACCGCTGCACAAACAGGGGCAGGAACTTCGTTTGGAGCAAACGGTGACCCCACTACACCAGCAGATGCCGCTACACCACAGGACGATATTACCTAACATTTAGAAAATAATGTCCAGATATTTTTGGGCCTCATTACGAATAATCTGCAAGTCATCCTCGTATCTCATAACTTTGCAAATGTAAAAGGCCTCACGATATCGCTCTGCACTCTCTTCTTTTTTGCCAAGGAAGAAATCACACTCAGCTTCGATTTCCAGACAAGAGTGAAGTACTTGGTAATGTCCATATTTAATGCAAGCTTCTTTTCCATTTCTTGCAACTCTTGCGCTTTCTTCATATCTTTCCAACAAGTCCAGAGATCTGGCAAAATTGTAGAGAACCAAAGGAAGCATCCTGTTTGATGTGACCATTTCTTGGAGATGGCGTCTCATATACTGAAGCAACCGATAAAAAATATCGGCTGCTTTTTCATTATCACCAGCCAAGGAATAAGCATTTCCAATTTGATTGACTAGCTTCATTTCGTCCAACGTGTAAAGATAATCTTCAATTTTACTCAGTCGAAAATTTGGTATAGTCATTTGAATAGCCTGCATAAGCATTTGGATTCGCTCGTCACTTGAATACCTTTTATCCAGCCCACCAAGAAGAACCTTTGATCGGAGAATAAATTGCTGTGTAATTTGATCATCTGGCTTTACAATTTTTTCAAGCTGACTGATTTTATCAAAGCCTTCATTAACGTGTTTCAGCGCATTGCATGCCACGATTTCCTTTTCCAATGCCTCAATTTCCAGCTCCTCTGGTGTTACAAGTGCATAATACCGATCATCTGGCAAGCCAAGGCGTTGTAGAATAGCATTGATCCTTGTACGACTGGGGGTCTGCCTTCCATTTTCAAATCTGGAGAGAGTAACAGGCTCGCAAATGCCTGCACAGACTTGCTCCTGCGTCAAATTCAACTCCTGCCGTCGCTGGCGGATATAATCACCAAGCCTATAGTTCTGCATTCTTCAGTACCTCAGATAATCAATATTATAATTATTATAGTACGCCTTATGTCATCACGCAAGCACTTCTCTCGTTGACTTGTCGTCTTATGAAATTATTTATTACACCAGACGATATGGTCAACCGGTTTTTACTGTGATAAGATGTAGACACCGCAAAACTCACGGCTTAACATAAAAGAAGTAAACCGTTGAGTAGAGCCGAATACAACAGAAAGGAGACTTCAAATGAAACAATATCTTGAAAAACGTGGAATCTACATTACTTGGTCTCAGCTGGTTATGCGAATCATTTTTGACTTGGTGGGCTTTTTGCTTGCCTTGTTGCCTGCCGGCCTAACTCTGTATCTTACAGATGTCTGGATTACCTCAGGCACTCATATGCCAACCTCGTGGATTTGGGGAATCATTGTTTGTGTTTTTTTAATTCATTTTTACCAGTTTTATTTCGTCAACTATAATTCTCAGATGAATGCAGATCGCATGGCGGGTAATTACCGCCAACATCTGGCGCAAAAGATTTTGAGTAGCAGTATCCCTGCCTATGAAAGCCAGAACAAAGCCCGTATTCAAAATATGGCTAACGATGTCAGTGCGATATATACTGTAAGTAGCTATTTGGTCACAGTACCTGCAAACTTAGTTAAAGTAATTATCATCATTGGACTTCTGCTTTTCTATGCCAGCCCATCTGTTGCACTGACGGCAATCATTTTGATTCCGCTCTACATGGTTCCCAGTTTTCTTAACAAAAGCGAACTGGAAAGACTGGTAGCCAAGGAGAGGGAAGCTGGAGATTTATGGTTTCAGGAATTTGATGTAATTCTCAACGGCAAGGTTAGCATTACTCTAAACAAGGTCGAAAATTATATGCAGAACCGCTATAATGAGGCTCTGAAGTCATATCTTGATGCTCGCAATCGTCAACACTTTCTTCTGCTGATCGTGCAAGAATTCCCTCTTTTTGTCACCACATTGGCACCTCTGCTTATTTTAATCATTGGAGGAAACCAAGTGGTGTTGCAAAACATGACCATCGGTCAGTTGTTATTCTCTATTCAGATAATTGCCTACCTGTTCAATCCTCTGTCAGAAATTTCTCAACTTCATGCCCAGATTATCAGCCAGAAGCCATCCTTCGATCGTGTGGCAGACTTTCTTGCCATGCCAGATCAGCAAAAGAATACAGAAACTGTAGCCCCTCCAAAAATCGAGGCTCATAATATCGACCTGATGCGATCGGAGAGTGAGGCGCTTTTCCATGTGAACGACTTTACTGTCCACGGGAAAGGTTTGGTGCTAATCCATGGAGAGAATGGCTGCGGCAAGTCATCTCTGTTCAATATAATTTCTGGTGTGTTTGCCCCGGACGCAAAGCATCTCCGTTTCAACGAAAACGGAAGATTTAACTGCGACCAATCAAAACCAAGTTATCTTTTCTATCCTAACTTCATTTTTCCAGGTACAGTCCGAGAAAACATTGTTTGTGGACGAAAGATTTCCAATACACAGTATCAAGAACTTGAAACTGTTCTTCAGCTGCCTCCCGCTGACAAGCAGGTGACTATCAAACCTGAGAATCTTTCTCTGGGCGAAAAGCAAAAGATTTATCTAGCACGTACCCTTTTGGGTAACTCTTCTTGCATCTTGCTGGATGAACCCGGAAGCAACCTTGACGAAAAAACTGAACATAGCCTGATCAATTACTTATTAAAGCTCAAGGGAAAAAAGTTAATTCTCGTTATCAGTCACAATGCCTACTATGATGCCGTAGCAGATAAAACTTACGAGATCCGTAAAGGAATGATGCATCCGGTACAATCACATTAAGCTGTCTACGGATCGTCAAAGGAGTGTGCGTTTGAACAAAAAGAAAAACAGGAAGTTCCCGTTGGGGAACTCCCTGCTGTACATATCGCTGTTGTCTGTAGCTTTTGGCAGGGTGCGTCCGGGTGGGCGCACCCTGTTTTTTTACTATGCTTCATCATTTTCCACGCGCAGCATCCGGTATCCTACACCAACATGAGTCTGGATCAGATGCGGCGCATCCGGGCATCGTTCCAATTTTTTGCGCAGGGATGCCATGTAAACTCGCAAGGAAGCAATGTCATTTTCCTGCGTACTGCCCCATACTTTCTGCGTGAGGGAGGTATGCGTCAGCACTTTGCCCACATTATGCGCCAGCACACACAGCAGTTTGTACTCGATGGGGGTCAAATGCAATTCATTCTCGCTCAACCAGACGCAGCCTGCCGAGAAGTCGATCTTCAAAGGACCATTGACAAAAACCGGGCTATTTATGCCGTCAGAAGCCAGCAGATTCAATCGGCGCTGCGTTACACGCAGTCTTGCCAGCAGCTCGTCCACGGAAAACGGCTTTGTCAGATAATCGTCTGCGCCGTTGTCCAGTGCTTCGATCTTATCAGAATCTTCGCTCCGGGCACTCAGGACGATGATGGGCAGGTTCGACCATGTGCGGACGCTGCGGATGACCTCGATGCCGTCTATATCGGGCAGCCCAAGATCCAGCAGCATGATGTCCGGATTGTGGCTGGTCGTCATCATGATCGCCGTTTCCCCATTGGAAGCAGTCAGATATTTATAGCCGTGGGTCTTCAGGGTCGTTGTGATCAGACACCGTACCGGAACATCATCCTCTACGACCAGAATGGACGGCTTATTCATGAATATTCACCTCGCTTTGCGGCAATGCAAAGGAAAAGACACTGCCATTGGGAATGTTGTCACGCAGGGTCAATGTTCCGCCGTGAGCCGTCAGGATTGCACGGCAGAGGGGCAAACCCAATCCAAGGCTGCGGTGACTGTCCGCTATACGGCTCTGCCCGGTATAAAACATCTCGAACACCTGTGCTTTTGCGCGATCCGGAATGCCGGGACCGTTATCTGCAACGTCCACTACGACCTGATGGTCTTTCCGGTAAGCCGAAATCTGAATGACCGAGCCCACGGGGGTGTATTTGATGGCGTTATCCACCAGATTGACAACGACCTGCATGATCAGCCGTGCATCCACATTGACCAGGAGGATCTCGTCCCCATACTGTGTTGTGATGGTGTGTTCGCAGCTTTTCCGGTTGACATGATGCAGTGCTTCTTCGATCATCTCATCCATCAGCTGCGGTGAGATCTGCAGATTCATCCGACCATCCTCAATGCGGGTGATGGAAAGCAGATTTTCCACCAGACCGATCAGCCATTGTGCATCGTCAAAAATATCGGTGCAGATCTTGTTCCGGGTCTCTGTATCCAGCGTTTCTCCGTTGGAAAGCAGATTGCTGGCATTGCCGGAAATGGAGGTCAGCGGGGTGCGCAGGTCATGGGAGATCGTGCGCAGCAGGTTTGCCCGCAGCTCTTCATTTCTTGCCTGCAATGCAGCTTGCTCTTTTTCCAGCGCGTTTCTGCGGTTTTCGATGGCCAGCGCACCTTCGCCCAGAATGGAAAGCAGCACACTGTTTTCAAAGGCATCCAGCGGTTTTTCGGACAGATCGATCCCGATCACTCCAAACACGCCGCCTCCGGTCCGAAGCGCAAGATAAAGCCCCTTTGCGTCCGGGTAGCTATCCGTGCCTGCGCCGGAACGCTTTTTGTTGGCAAACGTCCAGTTTGCTGCATCCCGTTCTTCCGGTGCAGAAAAGATGTTTTGCACCGTTTTCCCGTCAACCCAAAAAACCTGCTCTGAACCAAGATCTCCGTTTTGTTCCGGGTAAACGATCAGGCTCCGGTTCAGCAGCTTCATCAACTGGGACGCTGTCTGAGAGAGGATTTCTTCCTCGCTTTTTGCTCTCTGTAAAAGCTGATTTGTATCAAACAGTATTTTTGTACGGAACGCTGCCTGCGCAGACATTTTTGCATGATCCTTCAGCCGCGTTGTCAGGGTGCAGGTAATGATTGCAGAGGTCAGCATCAGGGCAAATGTAACCTGATAACCGGGATCATACGCATGGAATGTCAGGCGCGGTTCCGTCAAGAAAAAATTGTATAGCGCAACACTGGCAATGGAGCCCAGCACACCGCAGGTGTAACCGCTGGTACACAATGCGGTGAACAGCACCCCCAGCATATAGAGCATAATAATGTTATAGCGCGCAAAGTCCAATTGTAAAAAAAGAAAGCCGATGAGCGTGATGCAGCTCAAAATGCCTGCGGTGACCAGTAAATCGCGGACAGAAGGCAGAAACGGACGGATGAACAGCTTTCTTCCTGAGCCGTAGCCGTTCTCTGCAGAAGCATCCGGGATGATGTAAATATCCAGATTAGGCGCAGTCATCGTCAATTTTTCAGTCAGTGACGGTCCACTCCAGAAATGGCGGCGATGTACGCTGGAGCGCCCCAGTACGATTTTTGTAATGCCAGAGATCCGGGCAAACTCTGCGATCTGCTGCGGAATGTCATCCCCGTAGATCGTAGAAATGTCGGCACCTGCCTGCTCTGCCATACGAATGTGCTGCTGCAAGCGCCGACGATCTTCTTTTCCCATCTGATCCGAATCCGGAGTCCGGACATACAGAGCTGTAAAGGTCCCGCCGAACGCCTTTGCCATCGTTGCTGCCGTCCGCACGATCTTTGCATTGGAGGGAGAGGACGACAGACACGCCAGAATATGTTCAGTGGGTGGGTCGTTCTGATTCATAAAGATCACCTGCCTTGCCCACAGTATAGCACAATTTGATGGTCACGACCACCAGCCACGTCTTTTTCCTTCTTGTCGAAGGATCTCCTTCCGCATGTGATCCAGCGCATCTGCTGCCCGGAAACCACTCAACATGACTCCAAGAACCATCAACAACAAAACGACATCCATACGATCCGTCCTATCTTTTCAGAGCCGGAAACACTTCTGGATCGATGCGTATTTTCCCAAAACCAGCATACTTTCATCCCGGCACAGCTGCGTATCCGGCGTGATGTTCATATCGAGCTTTCCGTCTTTTTTCAGCGCAAGAATATTGATGTTATACTTTTTTCGGATATTGATCTCACCGATCGTACGATCCATCCATTCCGGCGGAATGGTCACTTCCATGATGGCGTGGTCGTCCTGCAGCTCGATATAATCCAGAATGTGTTCGGAGCTGTATCGGATCGCTGCCCACTTTGCCAGCTGCTTTTCCGGGTAGACCACTTCATCCGCACCGTTGCGCAGCAGGAACTTGGCTTGTACATCCCGCTCTGCACGCGAGACCACAAGCTTTGCGCCCAGCTCCTTGAGCAGTGATGTTGTTTCCAATGAGCTTTGAAAATTGCCGCCGATGGTTACGATACACACATCAAAATTGCCGACACCAAGGGAGCGCAGAAAGTATTCGCTGGTGCTGTCACCGATCTGTGCATTCGTCACATAGGAAAGCACGGCGTTCACACGGTCTTCGTTGCTGTCGATCGCCATGACCTGATGACCCAGCTCATTCAGTTCCTGCGCAATATGGCGGCCAAAACGGCCAAGCCCAATCAAAAGAATCGATTTCATACTTGTCTCCTTTATCCGATTGCGATCTTCTCCTGCGGCAGACGAGAGTGGGCAGGGCTGCTGCCAAATGCCGCATAGATCAACGTCAATCCGCCAACACGTCCCAAAAACATCAGTGCGATCAGCACCCCCTGCGAAAGGACTCCCAATTGCGGCGTGATGCCCAATGTCAGACCTACCGTTGCCACAGCCGAAGCAGTCTCATACAGACAGACCGACATCGGCAGCTGCTCGGCCGCAGCAATGACAAAGGCTCCGAGGAAGAACAGCGTCAAATACATCCCTGCGATCGTGGCAGCATTCTTGACCGCGGAACCATCTATGCGCCGCCCGAAAAATTCGGCATCTTCTCTGCGGCGGAAGGTCGCCCACATATTGGCCAGCAGAACGGCAAATGTTGTGGTTTTCATGCCGCCTGCCGTAGAGCCGGGCGAACCGCCCAACAGCATCAGAACCACCATCAATGCCTGTGAAGTGCTGCCCATCGCAGCAAGATCAGCGGTGTTAAAACCGGCAGTACGGGGGGTAACGGATTGGAACATCGACAATAAAATGCGCTGCCGGGCAGAGCCTGCCGTGAACTCGAAGCAATAAAAGTACAGCGCCGGCAGTACCAGAAGAAACGCCGTTGTGACAAGGATCACCTTGCTCTGCATCCGATAGCGGTGAAAGTCAAGGCGGTATGTACAAATGTCCTCCCATGTCAGAAAGCCAAGGCCGCCAAAGACGATCAGGGCCGCGATCACTGTGGTAAGCAATGGGTCACCTGCATACTGTGTCAGCGAAACAAATTTTGCCCCCTCTGTTCCCAGCAGGTCAAACCCGGCATTGCAGAACGCCGAAATGGAATGAAACAGTGCATACCAGATCCCGCGCAAACCATAATCGGCGCAAAATGTCGGCAGCAGCAGTGCAGCACCGGCCAATTCAAACAGGGCGGTGATCCGCAGAATAAAGCCTGTCAGCCGCACGATGCCGCCCATCTGCGGGGCAGCCGTAGCTTCCTGCATCGTGCTGCGCTGCTTGAGGGAGATCTTTCGCCCGGAAAGCAGCGCAAAGGCAGCACCCACCGTAATGACGCCCAATCCTCCGATCTGGATCAGAAGAAGAATTACGCTCTGCCCGAATGCCGACCAGTAGCTGCCGGTATCCTGAACCACAAGCCCGGTCACACAAAGGGCAGAGGTGGAAGTAAACAGCGCCTCATGGAACGGTGTGACGCACCGCTGCTGTGCAGCGATCGGGAGCATCAGAAGCAATGCGCCCACCAGATCAACTGCCGCAAAACCTGCAATAATGACCTGAAAAGAAGAAAAACGGTGCTGCCTGTAACGAGGATATTGAATCATAAAAGCTCCTTTACCTATCCGTGTGCATAAAGATTAGCATGGAATAGATAAAGGAGCCGTAAAGAAAATTGTAGAAGTATAAAGATTCCATTAAAATTGATCGATCAACACCAAATAACAAATGCTGGACATCACCCGTTAAAAAACGGTAATGTCCAGCATTCATTTAGATTTCTAGCCCATGGCTCCCAGCTACATTGTATTCTAAAATGTCTCCCGGCTGACAATGAAGCTCCCGGCAAATTGCATCCAGTGTAGAAAAACGAATTGCTCTAACCTTTCCGGTCTTTAGATTTGAGAGGTTCGCCATAGAGATTCCAACACGTTCAGAAAGTTCTGTCAAGGAAACCTTTCGGTCTGCCATAATGCGGTCTAATCGTAGTATGATTGCCATTCTTATCCCCTTAAAGAACTTCGTTCAATTCCTTCTGCATCGCAACAGCTTCTTTCAACAACTCAGCCATGATAATCAAAAGCACTCCGGGCAACAGCAATACTAAATCACAGAAGAAAAAGGTCGAACCAGACGCTTGATATCCCGGTAAAAGCGGAAATATCACAGATGCAACCGCAATAAGATAGCCTTCAAGACGAGTGCATTGAACCAGCGCTTTAGAAAAAGTTTTATCACTAAGCATCATCTTCAAAACAGAGATTCCGGCAATCGTCATTACAAGGAAATACAGTTCCTGCGATGCAATGGAAGTAACATTAAGAACCACTCCATGCCTTGCACCCAAAAGCCATTGAATAGGAAGAATCACTGCACTGAACATTTGCGGAACAGTCAGTAAGAATGCCAGTCCGAGAAGTGTTTGTTTCTTTTTGAAAAACGTCTTTTTCTCGGAAGAAGTCGTATCAACCCGAAAATCATTCTTACCCATATTGCATCCCCCTTTGATTTCACATTTAGAATAGCACACGTTAAATTGAAAATCAATATATTTTTATCGTTTATCAAAAAACTATCTGCATTATGAGTAAGAGTGTTAAACAGTACCTCTTGAAAAGAGGGATGCCCTTGGCAAGAAATGATGGTATTGACCGCACCAGTGTCCGAAATCTCGCCGTTTCGGACAAGGCCGTTGGCAACACTCAGCAGCACAATGAGCGTGAAAAGGACAGCTATCGGAACCCCGATATTATCCCCCAGCGCGTTGCATGGAACGTCCATTTCAAGAAGCCTGCCGCCAGTTATACCGACCTGTTCGCCCAGATGGAAGCCAACGGCACGATCTCCACCCGTGGTTTGAAGCCGGATGCCACCCACTACTGCGAACTTGTCTTTGATGTCAACTCTGCTTACTTTGACAACCACGGCGGCTACGAGTTTGCCAAGCAGTTCTATGCAGATGCCTACAAAGCTGCTATCCAAATCGTAGGCGGTGAGCAGTATATCCTCTCGGCAGTCATGCACGCCGATGAGTTCAACCGTGCCATGACCGAAGTACTAGGCCGGGAAGTTTACCACTACCACCTCCATGTGGTCTATATCGGGAAGCGGAAAGTGCAGGAGCTGCGCACCTACGACATTGAGAAGTTCTATGCCACCCTTGCCAAGACCCCCTGCGGGCAATATGTGCACGGTGTGAAGCAGGACCTGTCCAAGAAGCAGAAGAAGCGGCTGCTGTCCAGCACCTCTATCCACGAAGTCCACGGTCTGCGGCATTCCAGTGCCACCTACCAGCTCTTGCAGTCCGATGGTGACTTCAAGTCGGTTCAGGGAAACACCGGCTATGCAACGGCATCTGTCCTGATGGACACCTACGCTCACACGCAGGACAAGCCCCGGTTGGAGCTGACCGAGAAGATCGAAGCAAACTTCTACTCCCAAGACCTGACCTCGGCAGCACCCCAGCCCCGGCAAAACGAAAAGCCGGCGGCAACAAAAATCTCCGGCAAGGAGATCCTTGAAGCCATCCGGCTGATGGACGCAGACGAACGCAGAGAATTGACGAGAGCCTTGTTCGCCTAAAATTTCTTCTTTTTATGCAAAGGAAAGCAGGCTGTGCAAACCTTGCGCAGAAAAGCCCCCGATTCGGGCAAATGTGCAAACGGTGTGCAGAAAGTGTGCAGCCGCTTTCCTACATAAAGAAAGAACGCCAAATCTTACGATTTGACGTTCAAAATTTGGTGCACCCTGTCTCTTATACACATCTCCGAGCCCACGAGACTAGGCATGA
>ENA-OZIC01001172-OZIC01001172.1-human-gut-metagenome-genome-assembly--contig:-NODE-1172-length-10902-cov-4.207431_pt1 | contig 10902 bp, 10 predicted proteins | sample MGYA00244056_ERZ653704 | MGnify/ENA primary metagenome ERZ653704 (study PRJEB26926, sample SAMN06165229) | human gut metagenome | biome: ENVO:00009003; feature: ENVO:2100002; material: ENVO:00002003... | reverse complement strand
CGAGATCATGCCTAGTCTCGTGGGCTCGGAGATGTGTATAAGAGACAGGAATGCTGGCAGAGCATTTTTACAAATTCCACGCCTACTACCAGAGACAAAGCCTGGGAAAGGAAAGTGCTGAAAAATTCTGTATCCATGGACATAACAGAAGTATCTGCAACCTCCATGATCAGCCGGAAGCCTGCCAGTGCGATCACCAGCAGAATTACCATAGAAAGAGCAATTTCCGCATAACGTGAAATATTGTAAATGATTGTGTTAAAGTGTTTACGAATGTTATGGTTAACCTGTCGTTTGGGGCTCATAACTGTGAGTCCTTTCTGTTTTGTTGTATATGGTGAATGTAAAGAAGCGTAACTGTTTATAGTGTTACGAAAAAGATTAATATAAATAATCTTTATTTACATAACCATATTTGCAGAGTTTCTGGGAGTAAATATACCAGTACTGTGCATCAGTTGTATCCACAAGCTGAACTGTATCGCCGGAATATAACTGTCCGATCTCGTTGGAAGAGTCGTAAGCCTTCGCAGAGCGCAGAGCCAGATAACCGGTAGCAACACTGACTGTTCTGGTGGCATATGTGGTTGTTCCGCCAATCAGATAATCTTTATTTACATATCCGTTTTTTCCTAACTTCTGAGAGTAAACGTACCAGTACTGGGAATCGCTGGTGTCGATAAGCTGAACTGTATCGCCGGAATACAGCTGTCCGATCTCATTGGAGGAATCATAAGCTTTTGCGGAACGCAGAGCCAGATAACCCTTGGCAACACTGACAGTCCTTGAATCTCCGGAAGAACTCTGTGCACTGGCAGCAGTATCGCCACTGTAATATAAGTAATCTTTATTTACATAGCCGGATAAGTTCAGTTTCGGAGAATAGACATACCAGTACTGAGGATCACTGCTGTCAGAAACTGTTACAGTATCACCGGAGTATAACTGTCCGATCTCGTTGGAAGAGTCATAAGCCTTTGTAGAACGCAAAGCCAGATAACCCTTGGCAACACTGACAGTATAAGAACCGGACGAACTTGTCGGCTGTGATGAGAGGAAATACAGGTAATCGTTATTTACGTATCCGGATAAGTTCAGTTTTGGAGAATAGACGTACCAGTAATCACTGGTGGTATATTCTGTAACTTCAACAGTATCACCGGAATACAGCTCGCCGATCTCGTTGGAGGAATCATAAGCCATGGCAGAGCGCAGAGCCAGATACCCTTTACTTACACCTACCTGATAAGTGTCAGATGCCATAACGATCTGTGAGCTGCAGGGTACAGATACAGCAGCAATCGTAGCTGCAAGAATCATGGGAATTGCAATATTTTTTCTTTTTTTCATAGTGAACCCCTCCTTTGGGTTATTATGTACTCTGAGAGTACATTATTTAATTATAGTAATCGTAAATCGTTCTGCTTAAGGTAGCGATCGTATTCTGCGCGGAACCGGCGCTTGAGAGATTCTGGGACATAAATACGATTACTACGTCATTTTTGGAATCATAGATGATTCCGGCATCATTTTCCACGTTGTCAAGTTCTCCGGTTTTATTTGCGGTTTTGACTCCTTCCGGAAGCTGTGCGGGAATTTTGTTACAGCGTGTCTGTGCCTTGAGCAGATTAAACATATCAGCGGCATGGGTGTAGCCGGATGTATCCTGTTTATAAATCTCCTGCAGGAGATGACCACAGTCTCCTACAGATGTGTAGTTATCATCATTCTCATTGCTGGCAAGGAGCATACGTCCCATGTGAGTCTGGTCATATCCATGTGCCTGGCAGAAACTGTTGACAGCCTGCATACCTGCTGCGGAATCGCCGCCGCCAAGATAAGTTGTCAGGGTATTGGCTGCATCGTTATCGCTGACTGTGATCATGGAGTACAGATTGGAGTCTACAGAATCCCTGCCGTATTGTCCGGTTATCTGATCATAATTCTCGTAGACAGCTCCCATGATATAGAGCTTGATCAGGCTTGCAGCCTGCATTTTCTGATCATTAAGACTGCCCTCGGTTCCATTTACAAGATCGGATATGAAAACAGCCCAGGTTCCGTTTTCAGCGGGAAGCTGACTTTGAACCTGTTTTAAAATTGTCTCCAGTTTCTCATCTGTGACTGGTTCTGAAGATGTGCCTGCCCCGGAACCGTTAAAAACACTTTCAGAACTCTCTGAAGATGAAGAAGGGGAAAGCATTCCCTGACCTTCTACGGATGTTCCCGCGGCCTCTGCATTTTCAGCAGCATGACTGCTGTATGCAGGAGTAACAAGAAGGCTGAGCGATAGCAGAGGTATTAATAATTTTTTTGAAAACATTGCGTTCACCACCTGTTAAATATTTACTGTAAAACATTCGGAATCTGTTGATCTGGTATATAAATCGTATTTCTTTATATTTAGATAAATCAGGTTTAAAAGTCTTATTGTGCAGGCATAAATGATTTTTAAAATCTGATATCTGTATATACAAAATTATACAGTGTTTAGAGTTGTGTTACAAGTGTATTTACGGTTGACTTAAAATTTATTTTGGAATTGTTATAAGTAAGTTCCTGTGGAAGTTGCAGAAAATTCGTGATATATCGTGTGAATTTATGGGATAGTATAAATCTGGCGTAATACATCTGTCTTGTGCATGGTGTATATTGAGATGCGTTCATACAATTTGTAGGAATACGGGCGTGAAAAATCCGCATATCTGATTATATATTTTGGATTGTATAAATGCTACAATAAAATCATCAAAAACGAGACAAAGAACGGCAAATTAAACAAATAAATGTGGGAATGTGGGGGCATTTTCATATTGCATGAGGAGGTAGATTATATGTTAACACCGAAACAGAATATGCTGGAAGTTATAAAAGGCGGAAATCCTGACAGATTTGTTAATCAGTATGAAGCAGTACAGCTTCTTTTTCATCCGTTTATGTTTGCAAACCCGCTGCTTCAGCCGGGTCAGGAAAATGTAGTGAATGCATGGGGGGTAACCAATACTTTCCCGAAAGGAGTTCCGGGTTCTTTTCCTGTACATACTCCTGACAAGATCGTGGTAAAGGATATTGAAGACTGGAAAGACTATGTACATGCACCGTCTTTGAAATTTACCCAGGATCAGTGGGATATGGTGAAGGCTCAGTATGATGCAGTTGACGGAGAACAGGCATTTAAAGCAGCTTTCGTTGCACCGGGATTATTTGAGCAGACTCATCATCTGTGTGAGATCAGTAATGCGTTGGTTTATTATATTACTAATCCGGATGAAATGCATGATCTGATTAAATATCTGACAGAGTGGGAACTGGAACTTGCTGAAGGTATCTGTTCCAACCTTCATCCTGATGCATTATTCCATCATGATGACTGGGGTGGACTGGACAGTACATTTATGAGTCCTGCAATGTTTGATGAATTTTTACTTGAGCCATATAAAGAAATTTACGGATATTATCACAGTCATGGCGTTGAGCTGGTTATCCATCATTCTGACAGTTACGCAGCAACACTGGTTCCTTCTATGATTGAGATGGGGATCGATGTATGGCAGGGATGTATGGAAACCAATAATCTTCCGGAACTGATCAGGAAATATGGCGGAAAGATCAGCTTCATGGGCGGTATCGAAAATCGTGCAGTTGATTTTGAGGGCTGGACAGATGAGAATTGTGATGCAGTGGTACGTCGTGTCTGCGAAGAATGTGGAAACAAATACTTTATTCCATGTATCGCTCAGGGTGGCCCTGGTTCTGTTTATCCGGGTGTTTATAAATCTCTCTGTGATTCCATTGACAAGCTGAATGAAGAGAAATTTGGCATTAAGGCATCTGAATCTACAAGGCTTCCATGGCAGATTATGTTCTGATCTCAGGTATTTGTCAGTGGCAAAACGGAATACAAATATCTGTCCGACATTTAGATGAAATTTCAGGTGTTGCAGAGGATGATGCTATGGAGGTGTTTGAAAATGATTATTATTGGTGAGAAAATTAATGGTTCTATCCCGATCGTTGCAGAAGCGATCGCGAAAAGAGACTCTGAATTTATTAAAGCAAGAGCAAAGCTTCAGGCGGAAAGCGGAGCTACTTATATTGACTGTTGCGCTTCTGTTCCGGAAGCGGAAGAAGTGGAAACATTGAAATGGATGATCGACTGTATCCAGGAGGTTACAGATCTTCCGATTTCAATTGACAGCCCGAGTCCGGATGTTCTGGCACAGGCTTATAAGTTCTGTAAGAAACCTGGAATTTTTAACTCTGTATCAGGAGAGGGACATAAGATTGATACGATTTTCCCAATCATGGCTGAGCCGGGAAATGAGGGATGGCAGGTAATTGCGCTGCTGAGTGACAATACAGGTATTCCGAAATGTGCAGCAGACCGTCTGAAAGTTTTTGACAAGATCATGGCGAAAGCGAAAGAGTACGGAATTGCTCCGGACAGGATTCACATTGATCCGCTGGTTGAGATGCTTTGTACTTCTGAGGATGGTATTGCAACGAATATTGAGACGATTACAAGTGTACGTGAGCAGTATCCGACCATTCATATTACGGCAGCAATCAGTAATATTTCCTTTAATCTGCCGGTTCGTAAGCTGATTAATTACGGGTTCCTGGTACTGGCAATGAATGCAGGACTGGACAGTGGGATTATGGATCCGACAAATAAGGATATGCTTGGACTGGTTTATGCAACAGAAGCATTACTTGGTCTGGATGATTATTGTATGGAATATATAGGGGCTTACAGAGAAGGCTTAATTGGTACAACAAAGAAGAAGTAAGTTGAATCTGCAGAAACTGTGTAAATGAATTAGGTGGTTGGAATCTGAAATTGAGAAATAACAGGAGGATTTGATTATGTCTAAGATAAATGAAGTTGCGGAATTAGTTGAAAAAGGGAAAGCGAAATTAGTAGGACCGGCTGTACAGGAAGCCATTGATGAGGGTGATGATCCGGTTGCGATTCTGAATGATGGTATGATCAGTGCGATGTCTGTAGTTGGTGAGAAATTCAAAAATGGTGAGATCTTTGTTCCGGAGATGCTGGTTGCAGCTCGTGCTATGAAGAAAGGTGTTGAGGTTCTGAAACCGCATCTGGCATCTGGTTCTACAGGTGCACTTGGTAAGGTTATCATTGCTACAGTTTCCGGTGACCTTCATGATATTGGTAAGAATCTGGTTGCCATGATGATCGAGAGTGCCGGATTTGAGGTGATCGATCTTGGAGTCGATGTTCCGGCGGCTAAGATTATTGAGTGCTATAAAGAGAATCCGGATGTTAAGATCATTGCTCTTTCTGCGCTGCTGACTACTACTATGCCGGCTCTGAAGGAGACTGTTGAGGCGTTGAATGCGGCGGATTTCAGAGGTAATATTAAGGTTATGGTTGGCGGAGCGCCGATTACAGAAGCTTTTGCTGAGGAAATTGGTGCTGACGGATATTCTGATGATGCGGCTAGTGCGGCGTCACTGGCTAAGAAGTTGGCGGCCTGATCTGATTGCTAGTGCGGGTTTAGTATAACATGAAAATATTATGAGGGGACTGCTCTGGGGAGTGGTCCTTTCGTGTATTTTGGGATTTTTTTGGAGTGTGTTATAATGGGAAAAAGGGGACGCTCAGAAAAATATTTTATTTCATGTGCGGTTTCGGGGTCTAAGATATTCTAACCTCTCAGAAATCTGCTGAAGGCATGAGCAGCCTTCTCAAACTCGCTCCGTTGCAAACTTCGCTCAGACAGTGATACAGTCTGCTCATAACGCAGATTTCTGAGAGCTAAGAATATCTAAGACCCCTGCAAATGCACATGAAATAAAATATTTTTCTGAGCTGGCTGTTGGCTGTTGTGATGTTTGGATTGGATATGTGGGAGGTTTTTATGGCTTGGGTTAAGTTTGTGCGTGAGGATATTGAGATAGAGGTGGAGGATGGGATATCGGTACTGGAGGCGGAGATTCAGGCAGGACTGAGGCCGGATGCGCCTTGTGGCGGTCTGGGGAAATGTGGGAAGTGTCTGGTTAAGATTAATGGTGAAGTTGTTAAGGCGTGTCAGATTCGGATTGGTGAAGGTGAGACTTGTGTAGTGGAGACATTGGACAGGGCTGGCAATGAAAAGATTTTGACGGATGGATTTAACAGAGAAGTTGTGTTTGAACCGGGACTACGGATGGCTCAGGTTGAGTTGGAGAAGGCGAAAACAGGGGAGAAGCGGTCGGACTGGCAGAGGCTGCTGGATACGCTGGCGGAGACAGATGGTGAGGTTGAGCCGGGGCAGATGGAGGTGGATCTGAAGCTGGCGGGTGAATTGTATGGGATGCGCAGGGATTCTGATGAATGGTATGTGATTTACAGTAGACGGCGGATTTTGGAAATGAGGAAGGAAGCTGGTCGGAGGTGTCTGGCAGCGTTTGATATTGGGACGACTACCATTGCGGGGTATTTGCTGGATGGTGCGGATGGGAGGACTCTGGCAGTTGAGAGCAGGATGAATCCGCAGGCGCAGTATGGTGCGGATGTGATCATGCGGGCGAATTATGCGCTGGAGCATGGAATAGAAGCGTTAAGTATGTGTGTTCGGAAAGCGGTTAATGAGATGTTGGGAAGTCTGGCAGAGGATGCAGGGATAAGGAGAGAGGATGTTTTTCAGGTGTGTGTTGTGGGAAATACCTGTATGCATCATCTGTTTCTGGGGATTTCTCCGGCTTCGCTGGTACATGCGCCCTATACTCCGGCTGTGAGTGAGAGGCTAGTGCTGAATGCGGGGGATTATGGTCTGGCTGTGCAGGAGCGTGCAGAGTTGATCATGCTTTCGGATATTGCAGGATATGTGGGAGCGGATACCTGTGGATGTCTGCTGGCTATCAGGCAGGATCAGCAGGAAGAGATTTCTCTGCTGATCGATATTGGAACGAATGGTGAGATGGTTCTGGGAAACAGGGAACGGATGGTGACCTGTTCTACTGCGGCCGGGCCTGCTTTTGAGGGTGCGAAGATTGAGTGTGGAATGCGTGGCGCGGCCGGGGCTGTGGATCATGTGAAGTATGAGGATGGGAAGTGGAACTATACAACTGTTGGGAATAAGCCGGCGGTTGGTTTGTGTGGTTCGGGATTGATCGATCTGGTGGAGGGTCTTCTGGATGCTGGAATGCTGGATGAGAATGGTGTGCTGAGAAGCGGACAGGAGAAGCAAGGTGTGTTTATTCTGGTACCGCCAGAGCGGGGCGGTAATGAGAGAGGGGTTTATCTGACTCAGAAGGATCTCGGAGAGGTTCAGCTTGCGAAAGCTGCGATTGCAGCGGGAATTCAGATGCTTATGGAGCGGCTTGGGATTACAGAAGATGATATCTGTTCGGTATATATTGCAGGTGCTTTTGGCAACTATATGGATCCGGTCAGTGCCGGGAAGATTGGCTTGCTTCCGGCGACGCTTGTGAAGAAAGTGAAACCAGTGGGAAACGCTGCTGGTGAGGGTGCGAAGATCGCACTTGTGAATGAGAAGGAAATGCTGGAGATGGATGAGCTGGTGAGAAAGATTGAATTCGTTGAGCTGGCTGCTTCGGCTGATTTTCAGGATCATTTTATTGATGAACTGGGATTTGAGACAGGTGAATGATTTTATCCGCCTGATGAGGTTGCTATAGATTATACAAGAGAGTAAGGGGTTAGATTATGGATATAAAAAAAATAGAGCAAATGGGAATGGAGCAGGGGTTTTCGCATGTGGTGTTGCTGGATTGTGATACGATTGAGCTGAAGCCGGAGGTTCGACAGATGTGTGCAGCGGATACCTGTCATAAGTATGATAAGTGCTGGAGCTGTCCTCCGGGATGTGGCTCTCTTGAGGAATGTGAAGCGAAAGTCCGGCAGTATAAGTATGGGATTATTGTTCAGACAGTTGGTGAATTGGAGGATGTTTTTGATGGCGAGGGAATGATGGAAACGGAAGCCAGACATAAGGAGTATTTTGTGGAATTTGAGAAGAAACTTCGGGAGATTTATCCGGATATGCTGGCGATTGGTGCGGGATGCTGTACGAAATGTAAGGTCTGTACTTATCCGGATGCTCCATGCAGGTTTCCGAAACAGGCTTTCTCATCGATGGAGGCTTACGGGATGCTGGTAACACAGGTCTGCCAGGCCAATGAGCTACAGTATTATTATGGGGATTGTACGATTGCTTATACGAGCTGTTACCTTCTGGAATAACATTTTAGCCGAATCAGGTAAGTCCCCTGTGGAGCAGTTATTTGGTGTAGCGAAGCGGATTACGAATATCTGCTTGATTTAAATCAAGTAAATTCTCTGGTTACTGTTCACTGGTAATATCCCGCGAGGTGTTTTTTGTGAGCGAAGGTCACAGAAAACCCGAGACATACCGCGCGAATTTATGCGATTAGCATAAATTCTGTGCATCGCGAAGCGTGTTACTGAGAACGGAGTGAACAGTAACATTCTCTGTGGAGGTTGCGGAAGGGGAAGTCAGTTTTCGTTGTAAATAACAGTGAGATATGATAAAATACAGATATTGAAAGCGCAGAGCGTGTTTGAAAAAACAAAAAATCCTTCGCCGCAGGGCGGGGGATTTTTGGCAGAAGGTATTAAGGGTGGCTTGAGGATATGACAGTACTGGAACAGTTAAGAAAAACAATTGAAGACGGACATCCGGGGGAGACAGAGAAGCTGGTGAGGGAGGCATTGAAGCAGCATATTCCTGCAGGGCGGATTGTGGAAGAGGCCATGACTCCGGCTATGCGAACAGTGGGGGAGAATTACAAATCCAATGGTGCGGATATTATTAAAATTCTGGCAGCAGCCCGAAGTGTGCGCAAGGGTTTTGAATTGTTGGAGGAACAGGACTCGCAGTTTGGCAGGAGGAATATCGGAACTGTAATCCTTGGAACGGTGGAAGGTGATCTGCATGATGTAGGTAAGAATCTGGTTGCGATCATGTTTCGTAGTGCCGGATTTAAGGTGATCGATCTGGGAGTGGATATTTCTGAGAAGCAGTTTCTGCGTGCAGTGAAACAGAATCCGGATGTGTCGATCGTGTGTATCTCCTCGCTTCTGAGTACTTCAATCCCGGAGATGGAGCAGGTGGTAAAGTCTCTGAAACGAAGCAGCAGTAAGCATAAATTTAAGATTATGGTTGGTGGAGGTGCAGTAACGGAGCAGCTGGCGAAGAATATGGGAGCAGATGCCTATACAGAGAACTGTATTGAGGCTGTGGAAGTTGCGAAGACGTTTATTGTGTGAGAACCGGGCTGACAGGTGCGTATGAGAAAGACATAGTGTGAGTTAAATTGCTATAGAATTGACTGGTAAAATAGGTGCTTCAATTATGTGACAGGAGGATTGTAGACTTGCAGCTGTCATCAGTTTATTTATATGAAAAAATAAAAGAGAAATATGAAATTACGGAAAGGGGAACTTTATCCGGTTCAGACGGATATCTGCGCCCCTTTTTGTGTTATGAAAAAAAAGAAACATTTCGACATGGGCATGTTTATGTGGTACAGAGATATGACAAAGAGTGGGAATCGGCAGTTCTGACTGCTGAAAATATACTCTGGGTATTTTGTGGGAGAGAGAAAATTGATGCTGCATCAGAAGAGTTTCAGCAGATTCCGTATATTCATATTGCACTTGATAGTCTGAAAGAAATAGCAGAATTTATGAATGATGTGCAGGAGATTTTTGATGCGGCTGATGAATGGGAACGGAAGATTCATGATCTGATGTTAGAACATGCCGGAATGGACAGGCTTTTGCAGGTGACATCGGAATTTCTGCAGAATCCGATGACTGTAACAGGACTGGATTTTACCTTTGTGGCGGAAGCGGGAAGCGAGTATCTGCCGCCGAGGGCGCGGCTGTATACAGATGACGGGTTGAATATGGAATATGTAAATGCACTTTTGCAGAATGAGATTTATCGAGATATGGCAGATACGCATGAATATGTGATGTTTCCGGCTTACATCAGTGGATGTCGTTCGATGAACAGAAATCTGTTTGTGGATGGGAAAGCAACTCACAGGCTGGTTTTGACTGAGTGCAGATCAGAGATTACACTGAGAGTTATCTGTGTACTGGATATTCTGGTGGAGAAACTGGAGTATTTGCTTGCGCATGAAGCGGAGGAAGAAGATCCGGACAGGGATATGGAGCAGATTTTTGTCAGGATTTTGTCGGACAGAACTGCGGATTATATGCAGGTGAGTAGAGAACTGAGTGAACTGGGATGGAGTGGAAATCATGAATATATGTGCCTGATCCTGCAGATTACCTATCTGAATCAGCAGAATCTTTCCACAAAGGCAATCTGCCGATATATTAAGAAGAAATTTGAGGATTCTGTGAGTTTTCTTTATCAGGATGAAATTGTGGCATTTTTTGACCTTACCAGACTTGGAAAAAGCCAGGAGGAAGTAGCCGGAAAACTGGTTTATTTTATCAGGGATACTTATCTGAAAGCCGGATACAGCAGGGTGATGACAGGACATATGAATCTGAGACGGCAGTATGTGCAGGCGAAGACGGCTTTGGATGTAGGAAGCCGTAAGAAGCCTTATCTGTGGATTCATTATTTCGGTCAGGTGGCATTGACTTATATTCTGGAACAGGCAACAAGAAGACTGCCGGGAACAATGATCTGTCATGAAGGGCTGCTGGAATTGAAGAAGCATGATGAGGAGAATCAGACTCAGTACATGGAGACATTGAGAGTGTATCTGGAGCAGCATCTCAGTGCAACCCAGGCGGCAAGGGAATTGTTTATCCACCGCAGTACGTTTCTTTACAGGCTGGACAGGATTAAGGAAATCCTGCAGTCGGAGCTGGATGATCCCTGTCTCTTATACACATCTGACGCTGCCGACGATCTTACGCGTGTAGAT
>ENA-OZIC01001169-OZIC01001169.1-human-gut-metagenome-genome-assembly--contig:-NODE-1169-length-10910-cov-6.303455_pt1 | contig 10910 bp, 8 predicted proteins | sample MGYA00244056_ERZ653704 | MGnify/ENA primary metagenome ERZ653704 (study PRJEB26926, sample SAMN06165229) | human gut metagenome | biome: ENVO:00009003; feature: ENVO:2100002; material: ENVO:00002003... | reverse complement strand
TCTACACGCGTAAGATCGTCGGCAGCGTCAGATGTGTATAAGAGACAGCGGCTACCTCATCCAAAGCTCCTATTCCTTCGTGGACGGGCGCAACCTCATCGTCTGCCCCACCAGCCACAACCACGTCCTGATGCTGCGGGCCACGGACGAGAGCGGCACGCCGCTGCCCGTCTTCCAGAAGGTGCTGGACATCAACATCAAGGAGGCTGCCGAGCGGGTGCTGGGCCGCAGCCTTGAGCAGAATCTGCTCTCCATCGTTTTTGACTACGACGGCAACCTCTGGTTCGTCACCGGCGGCTTCCGCATCTACCCCAGCCGCGGCCAGCAGGGCGCGATGGGCTATATCTCCCGCGCAGCCATCGATACCATCCTTGCAGGCGGCACCGCCGACCTCAGCCGCGAGGTGCACGTCTACGCCCCCGCCCCCGGCGAGGGTCCCGAAAACGGCATCGCCTCCTGCCGGGAGGGCGCAGTCATCCTCACGAACCTCGCCTGCTACCTGCTGCGGGCAAACGGCGGCGTAGAGGTCGTCTGGCGCACCCCCTACGACAGCGTGGGCGCAAAGGACAGCCGCGAGGGCGCAGCCACTACCGGCGGCGGTCTGGCGTGGGGCGGCGGCTGCTCGCCGACGCTGACGCCGAACCTTGTGATGTTCACCGACAATGCAGACCCCGTGAATCTTCTTGCGCTCGACATGAAAACCGGTGAGGTCGTGGCAAAAACGCCGGTGCTCGATGATCTGCCCGATGGCTATCAGGTGGCAATCGAGAACTCTGCAATCGTCTACGATGACGGCGCGGGCACGGTCAGCACGATTGTCTGCAACTGGTTCGGCGCGGGCAACGCAGGCCTTGCCGACCCCAACAACGATTCTTCGATCCAGAGCTACGCCAACATTTATGACCAGAACTGGCTGATGAAGGGCAATGCCATGATCGCCCCCGGCGTCGAGCGCGTGGACACCGTGAAAACCGACAGCGGCTACGAGATGAAGAGCATATGGACCCGAAATGATCTGAGCGACACCGCAATCATGAAGCTCTCCACCGCAACAGGCTATATCTACGGCTATGTGCAGGATCTGACCACGGGTATGTGGCAGTACATCATTCTCGACTTTGAAACCGGCGAGACTGTCTTTACGATGGATGTATCCAACAAGTACGGCTACAATAATATGGCCATTGGCATGTACACCGGCAATAGCGGAAATGCACTTTACTGCCCGACCGGATATTTGGAGCTGCTCCGCCTGCAGGACCGCTTTGTCTGCCTGCCCGAGCTTCCGTACCGCGAGGTCGATCTCGATCAGGCGGCAAGAAATGTGCTTGCGCAGGAACAGTTTGCACAGGACGGCGGCGAAGGTACGGTTGCAAGCTGGCGCAATACCGCAACCATCCGCAATGTGCACCCCAATACCACGGTGGCCTTCCGCATGAACAACCTGTCCGGCAGCGCCTCCGATTTGACACTCTACGCCTATGGTGCAGACGGCAAGCTGGTAAAGGTTGCCCCCGAGCTGTGGTCAATCACGGATGAGAGCGGCGCGGCTGTGACGGAGCTGACGGACGGCGTACTCTATGAGCTGCGCGTAACCGTCGCCGACGGCGGCGATTTCGACCTGAGCGAAACGGAAAAAGAAATCAAGCTATCCATTGTGCTTGGAAAATAACTCCGCTTTGAATCCGGCGTTTTGAACGCCGGATTTTTTGGGATGCCAGCCGCAGCCGCTATGGCTAGGTCTTCACAGATTCTTAAAAAGAAGTTTCAAGTTCGTTCAAACCCCTTTTAAACTCTGCACACAAGTCCCCGCTATAATAAACCTTGTAATCAAGAAAACACCACAATGTCATCTGCGTACCGAACCAGCTTTACCCCCTCTGCGGTACATCTCCCAATCAAATTCATTGAGGTAGATGTTTGCCAGCAAAGGAGATAACGGTCCACCCTGTGGCGAACCTTCTTCCGTTTTGCAAATCACACCATTCTCCATTACACCACTTTTCAGATAGAATCCAAATCCGTAAGGATTAAACACGGAACCTCTAAAAACTCAATAAAAGGGATAAACTTATACGCATAGGCTCCGCCAATTTCAATCAGGGCATAATACTGTGACCATAACGTATACTTACCGTTGCCAAACGCGCCTGAATCTTTGCACTTCTCAATCATATCTGGCAACAATAACCGTTCAGAAGATCCTTCAACAAGAATCGCTTTATCTGCAAAGAACAGATCACATTTAGTCAAAGTCAAATACTTCCTGATAAAGTCCAGATTGTCAGGATTTTCTTGCGCAAAGGTATTCAAATTTTTGTAAATCACACCGTTTTTAGACTTTTGCGCATACCGAATTTTTGAAAATTCCATGGTATTTGCTATGTGAGCAGAATGGGATGTCAGAAAAGTTTGAATTTTAACTGTAGAGAGTTTTCCCAGAAATTTTTCCAACTATGTAGCAAATGCAGCTTGCATTTGCGGGTGCATATGCGATTCTGGTTCTTCAATAAGAAGCAATGGAATGCACGCAGCACCACATTTTTCTATGTTTCTGGCAAATTCAGCAAGTAGAAACTCCATTTTGATCAAATTCTTATACCCCAGACCGTTGTGCGAACTCGGCAAACTTTCGTTTGCTATACCGGAGACATATGAAGTCATACAGTCTTTCCAAAAATCTAAGCTCGTCCAGTCGGCCATGATAGGATATTTTAGCTCTGTAACTGACAATATAGTTACCACTTATACTATCATATTGTGGCTCGTCAAAAGACACTACAAATCCATTGCGGATAACGTCAATGATGTCTTGCCGTGTCACATCCGAAATTTTATCCATCATAATACTCTCATTCATTAGCAGATAATCTGTCGCGCCTTATACTGCCTCAGTAGGGATCATTTCTTTCCTATACTGTGCCGGTGACTTCCCTATCTCTTTCTTAAACACCCTGCTGAAATACAGCGGGTTCTCATACCCTACGATTTCGGAAATTTCCTTGATGTTGTAGGTCGTCCGCTCCAACAGGCTTTGGGCGTTGACCATGCGCAAGGAGAGGATGTACTGGGCCGGGGACATACCTGCGTACTGTTTGAAATTGTGTATAAACCAGTTGGTGCTGATGTGCAGGGATTCCGCATAATCGTCTATGCTGATCTTTGTGTTATAGTTCTCGTTGAAGTAAGCCGCCGCGCGTTCAATTTGCTCTTGGACGTTGCCGGTGGCTTTTTTCTGTTCATGCTGTTGGCGGTCCACCAACAGCAGAATATCGTTGAACAGCGATGCAATATAGTCCTCGTACCCATAGCGGCACAGCTGCAACTCCTGAATGATTTTGCGGAACAACGCCTTGTAATCCGGCAGCACACCGCAGTAAAACACATGCTCATCGAGCGAGATGCCGTGATACTCCAGTATGTTCTTTACATCGCTGCCTGTGAAGTGAATCCAGAAAACTTCCGGGTTATCTTCCAGATAATATACATATTTTTGGATTTCTTCCGGCTTGTACAGCACCATATGGCCCGCGCTGACGATTTCTTCCTTGCCGTCAAACCAGAAATGCGTCTTGCCGTTTGCCACATATAAAATCTGGTAATCCCTGCGCCCTTTCTGCCAGTAAGTCGGTAGTTTGGGGCGCGTTTTCAGCCGGTAGGTGCCACAGCTGCCCACCACCAACGGCGTGGAGTTGTCTTTGAAATCTGTACGGGAATTGTTCAGATAGCCGGAGTTAATGTACACAAAAATCTCCTCCTGTTTTTGTGAATGTTGCTAGTTACTTCGTTCATTTTATCTTCACTTTACAAAAAGCCATTGATTTTGTGCATATTTAGTGCAAGACCGTTTATGTTTTATTGTATATAGAAATTGTATAATAATTTCAGACGAAACGCAAGCAGAACTGTATAAATCACAGGAGGAGAATGGATGATTATTCCGCACTATTACGAGGACCCGCACACACTGCATGTGGGTACCATGCCGAATCGTGCCTATTACATTCCGGCATCCCGGCGCAGCGATGCCTTAGTCGAGCACCGCGAAACTTCGGATCGCTTCCGGCTTTTGAACGGAAGCTGGAAATTTCGGTACTACGCCAGTATTTATGACTTGCAGGATGCTTTCTATGAGGTCGGCTATGATGCCTCCGCTTTTGACAGCATCCCGGTCCCCAGCGTGTGGCAGAACCACGGTTACGACCATCACCAGTACACCAACATCCGTTATCCATTTCCCGCTGATCCACCGTATGTTCCTAAAGAGAACCCCTGCGGCGCTTACCTCTACGACTTCACCTACCAAAAGGATGCCGCTGCCCCGCGTGCATTTCTGAACTTCGAGGGCGTTGCCTCCTGCTTCTACATCTGGCTCAACGGTCAGTTTGTCGGGTACAGTCAGGTTGCCCATTCCACAAGCGAGTTCGATGTAACGAAGTTTTTGCAGGACGGCACCAACCATCTGGCGGTCCTCGTGCTGAAATGGTGCGATGGCAGTTACATGGAAGATCAGGATATGTTCCGCATGAACGGCATTTTCCGTGATGTCTACCTGCTGCACAGACCGGAACAGTGCATCGAGGACTATTTCATTACTACCGACATCCACGGCAGCACCGCAGAGGTTGCTGTCCGCCTGCGTTACTACGATTCCGCCGTTGCCACCCGCATCACCCTCTACGATGCAGCCGGCACGATGGTCGGCAGCGTAACGCCCGTGGAAGCACCGGATGATGCGGCATTCCCCTATGATGCAGAAATCACCGTTGTTGACCCGACACTCTGGAATGCAGAACAGCCCTACTTATATACCCTTGTGTTGGACACGCCCAACGAGACTATTACGGACCGTGTGGGCATCCGTGAGGTTCATGTTGCCAACAACCAAATTTATGTCAACGGCCAGTCCATCAAGTTCCACGGTGTAAACCGCCACGAATCCGACCCGGTCACCGGCTATGCTGTTGGCTTTGAGCAGACGAAAAAAGACCTGCTCATGATTAAAAAGCACAACTTTAATGCCATCCGCACCAGCCATTACCCGGATGTGCCTTACTTCTATCAGCTCTGCGACCAGTACGGCTTCTTTGTCATTGATGAAGCCGACAACGAGAGCCACGGTGCGTCCGAATACTATTGCGAGGGCAACGAAAGCTGGCCCAACCACGTTGAAAACTGGAACAAGCCCATCGCAGACAACCCGGAGTTCACCGAGGCCACCGTAGACCGCACCCGCCTCTGCGTGGAGCGTGACAAGAACCGTCCCTGCGTCATCATCTGGTCGATGGGCAACGAGAGCGCCTACGGCTGCACGTTCGAAGAAGCGCTGGCATGGACAAAGAGTTTTGACCCCCGCCGCCTGACCCACTACGAGAGCGCCCAGTACCGCAGCAAGAACCGTACATACGATTTCTCGAACATTGATATGTTCAGCAATATGTACCCTTCTCTCGAAAGCATTCAGGAATATCTGGACAATGAGCCGGACAAACCCTATATCATGTGCGAGTACAGTCACTGCATGGGCAATGGCCCCGGCGATTTGGAGGATTACTTCCAGTTCATTCAGAGCCATGACGGCTTGGTCGGCGGTTTCCTGTGGGAATGGTGCGACCACGGTATTTATAAAGGGAAGATGCCCGACGGCCGCGATATCTATTATTACGGCGGCGACCACAATGAGTGGCCGCATGACGGCAATTTCTGCATGGACGGTCTGGTCTACCCCGACCGCCGCCCGCACACCGGGCTGTTGGAGTTCAAGAACATCTATCGCCCGGCGCGTGTTGTGAAGTACGACCGGGAATCCGGCATGCTCACGCTGCACAACTACATGGACTTTGTTGATTTGACCGAGTATGCCGCACTAACCTATCAGGTAAGCTGCGATGGCGAGGTCATCGACAGCGGCTTCATCCCCTACCCTGACGGTTTCACCCTGCCGCCGCACAGCGAAAACGCCTTGCCGTTGGCCGTCCATATTCCCGACAAAGGCAAGTGTTTCCTGAAAATCTTCTACCATTGCGATAAAGACCTGCCCTTGCGTTCGGAAGATCATCTCCTGGGTTTTGATGAAATCCTGCTGGAAAACGAAGACAGCCGCAACCAGAAAACCTTGGCTATGTGGAGTGATGCCCCTTCCAACAGCACAATCACTGTTCAGGAGACGGACCGCCATTTGACGCTGTGCGGCAAGAACTTCACCTACAACTTTAATAAGCTGACGGGTCTGTTCGCCGCGATGCAGTACGAGGATGCAGTCCTGTTGGACAAGGAAATGGAGTTCAACATCTGGCGTGCTCCTACGGACAATGACCGCAAGCTGAAGCTGGATTGGCTGGCTGCCCGCTATGACCACTGTATGACCAACGCCTACCGCACCGAATATCAGGTGACGGACAGCGGTGTGACTCTGCGCGCCAAAGTCGGCATTGCACCGATCAGCTTGCAGAAATTCCTTGATTTGGATGTCTGCTGGACGATTTCCAACAGCGGTGCAATAACGCTGGCACTGCACGCTGAGCGCAACACGGTATTCCCCGAACTGCCGCGCTTTGGCCTGCGCCTGTTCCTGCCGAAAGAAATGGCCCGCGTCAGTTACTTCGGCATGGGTCCGATGGAAAGCTACTGCGACAAGCACCATGCTGCCAGCCACGACTACTTCAGTTCCACCATCTGGCAGCAGCACGAGGACTACATTCGCCCGCAGGAGAACGGCAGTCACTATGATTGCGATTATGTCCAGCTGGATGGCGCCGGCATCAAGCTTACCGCTGTCGGTGCAAAGCCGTTCTGCTTCAACGCCTCGCACTACACGCAGGAAGAGTTGACGGAAAAGGCGCACAACTATGAGCTGCATCCCTGTGACAGCACCGTTCTCTGCCTTGACTATGCACAGAACGGCATCGGCTCTGCCAGCTGCGGGCCGCGTCTGGCGGAGCAGTACCGCCTTGACGATGCTTCCTTCGATTTCAGCATCCGTTTGATTCCTGAAAAAGCATAACCTCTACAAACCTAATTACTACAAAAGAATCGAGAAATTATATGTCTGAAAATACGGAAAGACGCTATTTAAAATGGTATAACAAGATCGGATACGGCTCCGGCGATGTTGCGGGCAACGTGGTCTATGCGTTCCTCTCCTCGTTTGTTATGATTTACCTGACCGACACCGTCGGCCTGAATCCCGGCATCGTCGGCACGCTGATTGCTGTGTCCAAGCTGTTTGACGGCATTACCGACATCTTCTTTGGCTCGATGATCGACAAGACGCACTCCAAGATGGGCAAGGCTCGCCCGTGGATGCTCTACGGCTACATCGGCTGCGCCATCACACTGGTCGGCATCTTCGCCATTCCCATGGGCATGAGCGAGTTTGCCAAGTACGCATGGTTCTTTATCTGTTATTCCATGCTGAACGCTGTGTTCTACACGGCCAACAACATCGCCTACTCTGCCTTGACTTCCCTTGTCACCAAGAACAGCGCCGAGCGAGTCGAGATGGGTTCCTACCGCTTCATGTTCGCATTCGCCACCAGCCTTGCCATTCAGTCTTTCACACTGCTGGCTGTCTCTGCACTGGGCGACACTGCCGAAGCATGGCGCACCGTGGCTATCGTCTATGCCATTATCGGTCTGATCGTCAACACGCTCTCTGTTTTCTCCGTCAAGGAGTTGCCGGAGGAAGAGTTTGTCGAAACCACGGATAAAGCCGAAATCGAGAAAGACGAGAAGTACGGTCTTGTCGAAGCTGCCAAGCTGCTGGTCTCCAACAAATACTACCTGATGATCTGCGTCACCTACATTTTGCAGCAGATCTATGGTGCCATGATCAGCATGGGTACCTACTACACCGCCCATATCCTTGGCGACAAGAACCTGTTCGGCGTGTTCTCCTGGGCCATCAACATTCCTTTGATCATCGCACTGGTCTTTACCCCGACCCTCGTTGCCAAGATGCACGGTATGTACAAACTGAACGTCGGCAGTTATGCCCTTGCTACCGTAGCCCGCGCGCTGGTTGCCGTGGCCGGCTATATTGGCACCGGCGATGTCAAGATGATGCTGCTCTTCACGGCCATCGCTGCACTGGGTCAGGGCCCGTGGCAGGGCGACATGAATGCCGTTATCGCCTCCTGCTCCGAGTACACTTGGCTGACGAAGCACAAGCGCGTGGACGGCACGATGTACTCCTGCACCTCGCTCGGTGTCAAGCTGGGCGGCGGTCTCGGCACCGCCATCACCGGCTGGCTGCTGGCGTTCAGCAACTACGATAAGGCGCTGGCTGTGCAGCCGGAATCCTGCATCAATATGCTGAAACTCATGTACCTCGTGATTCCCTTTGTGCTGGACGCCATCATTACCTTTATCCTCTCCCGCATGAAGGTCGAGGAGGCCAACGATAAGATTCGCGCCGAAATGAAAAACTGATATTCACTATTCTCCTTCTTAAAAAGGGCTTCCGCATCTGCTGGCGGAAGCCCTTTTTCTGTATAGTGCTTTGCCCTCTAAAATCGGCCAAAGCACTGGCTATTAAATCTATTGGCGGCGAAGATATGGACGGTTCCTCTTTCTGCAAATCCGGGGTACGCCTCATGCTCTGCTTTTCTAAGTATTCCTGTACGATTGCCTTTATGTGCGTACCGTCTACAAATATGGCTTCCGTGTCCAAATATCCCTCGTCCGCAGCTGCCTTTAATACCCAGCGGAAAATATACTCTACCGATGCGGTATTAAAACGGTGTTTGAAGTTATAGCTCACCGTTGAAAAATGTGGGACCTGCTCGTTCAGCGGATATCCAATAAACCACCGATACGCCATATTCATTCCAATCTCTTCCGGTGTTCGGCGCAGAGAACGAATGCCGTAGATATGTTGAATCAGCACAATTTTGAAATGTATTAACAAATTTACTAAATTCAATATTGTGAACTTTTACACAATGACGAAAAATGAAATGCAACGCACATAAATCTTGAAATTTACAGTAAAAAGTGTCATAATATTACCAAAAATTTCTGTATGGCAACCGATAAAAGTGAGCAAGGCAAGAAGTTGCACCGTGACCGAAAAGCCGCATTGCCTTGACAGTTTTCGACACGTTGATTGCCTATAATGAAATTTGATAGTTTCCGGCAAAAAACAGGGAGGTAGTAACCGATGAAAAAGAAAACGCTAGCCGCTGCATCGCTGCTTTTGGCGCTGCTGATGCCGCTTGGCATCACCCCGCTGGCGGTGTATGCCGAGGGCGATGGCGAGGCACAGACGGGGATTTCCACCGTAGGGGAGGCCCCCCCGAAAATGGTAATAGCATTGCACCTACGGTTTCCGACGGCAAAGCCATTGTTGCAAGCAACAATCAAGAGTATGATTCACTAGATGAAGCCATGGATGCTGCGGTCAATGGCGATACCATCTACCTTGGCGCGGGAGTCTACTGCGGCAACGCTGCTAATCCAACGCAAGCAGGCAATGGTGCCGGGAAAAGCCTGACCTTCGTGGGCGCTGGCACCGATAAAACGAAGTGGCAAATTAAGGCTCCGGCAACACAATACGGTGGTGATGGCTGGTGTGACTACAGCTTTAAGGGCAGCGATAGCATTACCTTCGAGAGCATGACTGTCATCGGCAGTGTGTACACGGATAATACTATCCAAAGTAAAGACACACAGGGCCTGACGTACATCAACAATATTACGTTGAAGAATTGTATTTTCAACGGACGTGCTGACTACTGGGGCTACCAAACAACTACGTTTGAAAACGTTATCTTTAATGCCCCCGGCACAGCGGCATCTGGTATCGATACGACAGATTATTCCTTATGGACATTGACCGGCAAAAGTTATACATTCAAAAACTGCACTTTCAATGCGACTGGTAAAATCATTAATGTATATACTTATTACAGTGTAGATAAGAATGATGTCGCTATCAATTTTGATTCGTGCACTGTCAATTCCACTAATGCGAACAAAACAGCCTTGAACATCAACGATTCCAAGATGACCAACGCTGGGAAAGGCTTTAAATTTTACGTTAATATCACTGGCAACAATACTGTCAACGGTCTCGATGCTGATTCCTACACATGCTCTCGGCTCTTCAGCTTTGGTGGTTTTATCGGTGCATGGAAGGGATATAATTCTGGTTCCACCGTCGTCAAAATCGAAGGAAAGACTGTGTGGGAAAATGGTGCTCGCACTGTTGACCACAACGGCAACAATTTTGCCACTGGTTCTTACGACAACGGCACCGGTAAAGGCGACGCCAACCAGTACACCGAGGGTTACAAAGACAACAACTTTAAAATCATTAACACCACTGGTTGGACCTTAAAAGCCGATACTACCAGCACCTACGTCCGTACCATTACTAAACAATGCCAGTACTGCTACGAAAAGATTGACGAGCAGGAAGAAAAGGCTGGCTACTGCCTTAGCTATGACTTGAACGGCGGCACAGGGGCCGAGGGTGCTTACAACGACACCTATTATCCCCCGCAAGATGGCAACACCGCTACCGTCGCTGCTGACCCCAGCCGTGCCGGGTATGTCTTTGCCGGTTGGCAGGATGCAGGCGGCAACCAGTACGCTGCGGGCGATACTGTGACCGTTGACCACAATATTACCCTCACCGCCCAGTGGAACAAGCTGGTAACGGTCAGCTTTGACCTGTGCGGGCATGGCGGTGCCAATATTTCCAGCCAGACCTTTGTAAGCGGCAACAAGGCCAGCGAGCCGATTGCCCCCAAAGAGGACGGCTGGGTGTTCGGCGGCTGGTATACCGAGAATGGCTGCCAGTACCGCTTCAGCTTTGACAGCGCTGTTACCAGCGATATCACCCTGTACGCCAAGTGGGACCTGTCTCTTATACACATCTGACGCTGCCGACGATCTTACGCGTGTAG
>ENA-OZIC01001153-OZIC01001153.1-human-gut-metagenome-genome-assembly--contig:-NODE-1153-length-11026-cov-6.419925_pt1 | contig 11026 bp, 5 predicted proteins | sample MGYA00244056_ERZ653704 | MGnify/ENA primary metagenome ERZ653704 (study PRJEB26926, sample SAMN06165229) | human gut metagenome | biome: ENVO:00009003; feature: ENVO:2100002; material: ENVO:00002003... | reverse complement strand
TACACGCGTAAGATCGTCGGCAGCGTCAGATGTGTATAAGAGACAGATTATATAGAATGTAAACTTCCTGAAAAATACATAAAGATTATTACAAGTTGTAAAGTATATATTCAGAAATATGTAACTGCAAGAGGTGTATATTCATGCGGAGATGATCCGATCGATGTTGAAATGAGTGCATTGAAGTATAAAGCACTTAAAGTTAAAAAAGGTCTTGATGCTGTATGTAATTATAAGTCGGATGGACTTGTATGGACCTGTAACTGTGGACATGTAAATGAAGGTGGCGCAGAGGAATGCGTGATCTGTGGCAGAAAACAGGATGAGATGAAGAACAGCATAACATTTAATTATGAGCCGATGTTGGAAGAAATGAAACAGAAAGAATATGTTATGGAGATCAAGGATGTCCTTATGAAGTATATTAAGGATATTGATTCAGGACTTCGTATGCAGTTATTGGAGATTATGGAATCCGGTATTCAGTATGAAAAAACACGCGGAGATATGAAGGAAACTGTAATTGAGAAGGTTGAGAATCTGTTCCTTGGATTGTAAAAATGCAACAATATATGTTACAGATCATTGAGCATCTGGGGAAAAAAGGATATAAAAAATTAAATCCTGACAGTAATAATGTATATGGCAGAGCGGAAGGCGATGCCATATACGTTATTGTGCTTGGAAATAGCAGAAATTTGAAAGCGGATAATCTTATAAAGTTTAATTCACAGATTAGAAATGATCTGGAAGAAACAGGAAAAAGAGTTATGATTTTGAACCTGCTACTTACCAAGGACGGAATATTTGATGACGACTTAAGTACGATCATTAAGAAGATGGACAATGTCTGGCTGTTCAGTGAGGATTATGGTAAATTATATATTTTTGAGAATCAACCGGCAGATTTTGACGGGTTACAGAGGATTCTTGAAAAAGAGATTTATGCGGAAAAAGACCACTGGCGTATCCGGTTAAAGGAAATATTTGGAGTGGTAACACCGATTCTGGTATTGCTCAATATTTTGGTATTCATAGCATATGTATATACCAGGGATGCTTACGGATATTCTTTTCTTGAAGAAATTCTGACAGATAATCTTCGGTATGTTCTTGTTGAAAAGCAGTATTACAGACTGCTAACCTCTATGTTTTTCCATTTTTCTCTGACACATCTTTTAAGCAATATGGTTGTATTGATTGCTCTTGGAGCAAGGGTAGAATATCTGCTGGGGAAAGTGAAGTATATATGCGTATATTTGTTCTGCGGCATTGTAGCATCTGTTTGTTCGATAGTCAGTTGTTATATGGGAAACTTTTACGAATATGCAGGAGGTGCATCGGGTGCAATCTGCGGCTTGATGGGTATATTGATTGTTTTTGCCTTTTTTGGTAAAGGAAAGATATCAGATATTTCATTAAAGGATCTTATTTTTTTATCCGTGATCACAATATTGAATGGATATGTTTCGGAAGGCATAGATAATGCAGCGCATATAGGAGGATTGATAGCTGGATTATTTACAGGATTGCTTTGTGCATATATATGCTCGAAGAAGCAAAACTCAGGTACATGACAGTTGTAAAAGATGACCTGATGTGATAAAATTAGCTGATGAAAATTAGTTTAGGAGTATGATTGGATGGGTACTGGAATTAGCATGTCAAGTGTCAACAAAATAAAAGAACTTGCGGCAAGCGGGGATTATAGTCTTGCATTGGATATACTTGAACATCAGGATTTGACCAGATCGCTTTCACCTCAGTTTATCAAGATTTGTGGTGAAGTTTACTATGAAAACGGACGTTATTCGGAAGCCAGAGCTGCTCTTGTAAAAGCCCACTCCATGGCGCCTGTTGGAAATAAGATTATATATTCACTGATTAAAGTGTATTTATCTGAGGGGTTTTACTCACTTGTAGACACATATTATGACATCTATAAATTTAATCAAGATGAAAAAGATGCAGGTACATATCGTATAGAATACATGATTGCAAAAGCAAAACGAAAATCGTTCAAAGAGCTGTATGGAATTCTTATTTCAGCAAATGAAGCCGAAACGGATGCAGCTTGGGATTTTGAGATGTTGTTATTGTATGCTGCAATGGGAAATATGGAGAAACTTCAGTCGGAGGCTGAAATTTTCTGCGCGACCTATAAAGGTTCCCCATATATTGAGAATGTGAACCGGCTTAGAGATAAATCATATGATGTAGAGAAAACTATATATTGTTATCCTGCATCAGAACAGGAGGATGATTCAAAAGAACAGGAAGAGATCAGAACATTTGAACAAAAGGTTTTGGAAGCTGATCACCTTCGTATGTTCCCGAAAGACCCTAAGATTACTTTGATGGTCGATGATCGTGAACCCATACCAAATTCTGTGAAGTTCAAACAGATGCTGCTTAAATCTAAAGAAAAGAAAGAATTAAAGAAACAGCAGAAGAAAGAACAACAGGAAAATGAGCAGTCAGAGGAAAAAAAGGATAAAGGAAAGAGATTTCATATAGGACGACTGTCAAAGAAAGAAGAGGCTGCGATTGAAGAGGTAATTGCTGAAACAGAGAAGCTGCAACCGGACAAAGACAAATTACTGGATGAAGTAATGGCGGTAGAAGAGAATATAGATTCGACTCAGAGTGAAGATATAATGAAAGAGCCGGAAGAGCCGGAGACCGCTTCGATTGTTAGCGAAGAAAAGAATCTGGATCAGATATCAGAAGAATCATTCGATGAAAGTCTGGATGATTTTGATACTTCGGATATTACAGATGATTTCGATACAGTATTGATGGTTGACCCGGATGCGCTTGAACAAAGCGAGCCGGAGATCGAGACAACTGTCGAGGAAGAGACTGCGGAACCTGAGACTGAAGAAATTGTTGAGAAAGAGACTGCAGAATCGGATACTGAAACAGTTATTGAAAAAGAAAATACAGAACCTGAGTCTGAAGAAAATACAGAGTCGGAGATTGTTGTTGAAGAAGCTGAGTATGCAGAACCTGCAGAGCCGCATGAAAATGCAGAGGTGGCAGAGGCTGCTGATCAGTTGTCCGGAGAAGACGAGACGGTCCTCATGGAAGAACCTCAGATAAGTGAAAATGAAGAGCTTTCGGAAGATGTTTCTGAATCTGAAGGAAAGAAAGATCATAAATTTGATATTGATGTTGCAATCCAGTCACTGGATGAATATAAATTTGATACAGATGATTGGGAAGATGATTCATTTGAACAGGCATATGAGGATGATGATATTGTCGAGATTTCAGAAGTACCGGAAGACATGATGTCGGATGAAAGTAATAAGGATATCATTCAGTCTGAGACAGAAGAAATCGAGCAGGAAGAAGATGTGGAAGCTGAAATCATTGACGAAGCGGAAGTTAATGTTGATGTCGAAGCAGAAGAACCGGAACAGGCGGAGCCGGAGACGACAGAATCTGAACAGTCGGAAACAGATGCTTATATACCGGAAGAAACTGTCGACGTCACAACAGAAGCGTTTGATGAGTCGGTACCTGATGAACTCGATGAATCAGCTTCAGAAGTAATATCAGAACAGGATTATGATATAGATAATGATGCTTCTGAAACGGAGATTCCCGAAGCAAAGATTTTTGAAACCGACGATTTTGAAATAAATGATCCTGCATCAAAAAATCCTGAAACAGAGGTTTTTGAAATAAAAGATTCAGAATCAGAAATCTTAGAACCGGTGGTTGAGAATTCTGCAAATGTAAATGGCAGAAAAATAGATTTTCCTACATTCAGATCAAGTCTTTTCCCTGATTATAACAGTGATAAACCACCTGTTGTAGAACATGTAAAGCATGAAGACATACAGGAAGAATACGATCAGAAGATGGCTGAAAATCTGAAAAAAGAGGAAGCTTTGATCAGTGAGACAGATGAATTGCTTGCAAGACTCGGAATCGAGCTTGGAACTAAATATGCATCAAACACTGATTATTTCAATATGCATCAGGACAGTTTTGTGTTAAATCCTTCAAGCGAGGATGAAACCGATGAATCGGAAAACATAAAGGAAAATGATAGTGCTTCAGAGTCCGAAGCTGTAAAGAAATCTGAATCAAAACATTCCGATGAAAAAAAATATAAGCTTAAGAAAAAATGACAAATAATTAGATTAATATAAATATTATTTTTTTTATTTGATAATGTGGAAGGAGGCGTACAAATTGGCTATAGATCAAACAGAAGCTATGATTGCTGCGATTAAAGCACAGCTTGAAAAAGAAAGGGCTGCTGAAGCTGCAAAGCAGAAAAGACTTGAAGAAGAACAGGCTTTGAAGAATAAGAGCAGCAATAAAAAGAAAACTTCAGATAGTGGAAGCAAGAGCCAATACAAGACTTTGTCTGCTGAAGAACTTGCGCGTATTGAGGAGAAGAAGCGTCGTAAGAGAGAAGAAGCATTAGGTATTGTTCATGAGGATGAGCCTGAAGAGACAGAGAACAAAGAAGCTGAAGCTGAAAAGCCGGATACAAATAATATAGAGGCAGAGAGTGAAGCTAAAACAGAGAAAAAGAATGAAAAGCAGGAAATGCCAAAGATCAGTCTTAACCTCGGTGGTATTGCCGATGAGGGACTTGGTGGTGGCCTCGGCGGACTTGGTGGTGGCCTTGGAGAAGGCTCTGGCGGTCTCGGCGGACTTGGCGGTGGCCTTGGAGAAGGAGCCGGCGGACTTGGTGGACTTGGTAGTGCACCTTCAGGAGAAGGCCTTTCAGGAAAACCGGGTGCGACAGGAGGCGGTCTTGGTTCGACTTTGAATATGAATGCTTCCCTTGAACCGAATAAGATAAAAGGTAAAGATAAGACAACGTTATCTGATGAAGCAGAACGATTTGACGAAGATGATATGACATCTGTTGTTTCAGATGATGCTGAATGGACACCGGGCAAGAATGTTAAGGTGAAAGAGGTTAAGACTAAAAAAGGAAATGACAATAATGGTGATCTTTTCAGTATTTTACCTGACAGAAACAAAGATGACGCGGATGTTTCATCTATGTATGATATAGATGATGACGATGAAGATGAAGATGAAGACTTCCTTGGAGCCGGTATTGAGAACCTCTCCAATATTGATGAAACCAGCGAAGAAGAAGCTGCACGTATAAAGGCAGAAGAAGAAGCTAAGAAGAAGGCAGAGGAAGAAGCTAAGAAAAAAGCTGAAGAAGAAGCTAAGAAAAAAGCTGAAGAAGAAGCTAAACGTAAAGCAGCAGAGGAAGAGTCCAAAAAGAAAGCAGAAGAGGCACGTAAGAAGGCTGCGGCTGAAAAGGCAAAGGTTGAAGCCGAGACCAAGAAAAAACAGGCTATCGAACTTGCTGAACGTAAGGCTCAGGATGCAAAGAATGTCGTTGAAACAGCCAAGAAGACGATTGCAGATTCTGAAAAAGAAGAAAAAGAACTGAAATCACAGCTTGAAGAATGTGCAAAGAAAAAAGCCGCTTATGAAGATAAGATGAAGGCAGAATTCGATGCAAAGAAGAAGGCTGATGAGAAACTCTTAGCAAAAGAAAATGCAGAGCTTGAAACAAAAGTAAAAGCTATCAATAAAGAGATAGAAGATACTAATAAGAAAGCAAAGGATGATTCAGATAAGGTATTAAAGGAGAGCGATCCTGAGACTATCAAGATGAAAATCATCAATGATGCACAGGCTGCAGCTGATGAAGTGATCAAAAAGCTTGCAGATGCTAAGAAAGCAAATATTGAAAAACACGAAGCTGAGTATACAAAGGCTTGCAAGGATGCAGAAACGGCTTCCGTAAAATTAGAGGAAGATAAGAAGAAAGCAATTGATGCTGCCAAGAAGAAGAAAGAGACACAGAATGACAAAGCTAAGAAGCTGATGGACGATGCAGAAAAGAATAAGCAGCGTGCAGGTGTTATCTTCACAGATTCCAAGAAGGCGGAGGAAGAAGCAGCTCTTAACCTTAAGAATACAACAGATATGGAGTCAGAGTCATTAAAGACATTAGCCGGACTTGAAAGCAAGCTTGCTGAGAGTGAAGGCAAACTTAAGACTGCGACGAATAACAATGATTCAGCAACAAAGGCTATTGATTCAGCAAAGAAATCATTAAAAGAAGCAGAAGCAAAAGAAGCTGAAGCGTTGAAGAAACTGGAAGAAGCCAGAACTGCAAAAGCAGCGGCAGAGTCCAGAATTTCAAAGGGTGAAGCTGATAAGAAGAAATTCCAGTCTGAAATTGATTTACTCAATAAAGAAAAGAAGACAACAAGCGATGATATTGTTGCGACAAAGAAAGATGTAGAATCCTTTAAGTCAGCAAAGACTGAAGCACAGCAGGCACTTGATGCAGCAAAGAAATCCGTAGTAGAGGCAGAAGATCTTCTTTCCAAGGCAGAAAATGCAGAGGAAGAAGCAGAAGAAATTCTGGAGAAGGCTAAGATTGAAGAAGAAGTAGAGATCCGGAATGCTGAAAAGGCTGCTTCAGATGGAAGAGAGAAACTGGATAAGGATAAGAAGTCCAGAGAGGATGCACGCGAGAAGTTCCTTGCAGATGAAGAAGAAAAATATGCAGCAGGAGAGGCTGCAGAACTTGAGAAAGTTCAGTCCGCTGCAATGACTGCAGAGAGGGAAGCTGTTGATGCCCAGAAGGAAGCAGAGAAAACAGCACAGAAGTTGCTTGATGATGCCAAGAAGAAAGAAGAAGAACTAAAACAGAAGATTGCCGGTTTGAAGACTGAACAGGAAGAACGTGTCGTTGCCAGAAAAGCTGCAAATGAAGAGGCAGTTAAGAAAGCAGAAGATAAAAAGAAGCATGATCTTGATTCTCTTCTGAAAGAAGAAATCAGTACAAAGAAGCAATTGGAAGAAGTAAGTGGCAGAGCTGCCGCTGCTGCAAAGGTTCTTGAAAAAGCTGTTAAGAAGGAAGAAGAAGCAAGAAAACAGGTTGAACTTTTAAAAGCAGGAAAGGTAGAAGAAGCATCTAAGATAGATGTATCCTTAGAAGCAACGGATGAAGCCGCTGTAGAAGCTGAACAGAGTGAGATTAATCAGGAAATGAAGAAAGCCCTGCCATCGGAAGCAAAGTATCTGTATAAGTATCTTTGTGTAAATCCTGCGGGCGCACAGATTGTGAATGTTCTTCAGACAATGAAAGTGGATCCGAAACGCTCAAAGAATCTCGTTATTCTCGGTCTGCATGGATTTGGTTCATCAAAGGTTGGAGAAGATTTTGCTGAGTGTTATTATGATCTTGGTTTCTGTACATCACCTGCAAAGGCAAAGGTTAGAGCAAAAGTAATCAATAGCGGTAAGCTTGCCGGTGCGGTTACAAAATTGAAAGGCGGATGCCTGATCGTTGAGAGTGCAGGACTTATAACACCTGAGCGTTTCAAAGAGATGGTTGATCTTTGTTCTTCGGAGAAGAATGATGTTAAGATAATTCTTACCGGTGAAAAGGTTGCACTTAGCAAGATGCTTGCAGATAATATGACACAGGCAAGAAGCTTTAACAATCGTGTTTATTTTGATCAGATTAAAGAAGAGAATATGATTGTAATTGCCAAAGAATATATCATTGAAAAAGGGTATAAATATGAAGATGGTATTGAGGGTAATATCAAGAATTTACTTCTTGCGATGGAGACTGGTAATATTGACAGGTTGTTAACTGCTGTAGACGAAGCGATGGAACGAGCAGATGCGGGAAATCCTGAAGCAAAGAAAGTTATGAAGACAGATATAAAGTAATGAAAAGTGAATATCGTAGGATAACATTTTCCAGTTTATATTTTGGTTGAAAAAAACGGTGCCAATGTTTATAATATTTATTATTGTAAACTTGGCACTTTTTTTACGCAGATCGGTTATCAAAGTCTGTATTTGTGTGAGATTTTTACAATCGGTACGATAACGTAAGAAACGAGTAGAAAGTTGTTTCTTATGGTTGTCAAACTTAAAGGAGATATAAGATAGTATGGATATAGGAATAGATTTGGGGACATCGAATGTGTTGGTATATGTAAAAGGTCGTGGGGTTGTCATCAACCAACCGTCTGTTGTTGCATATGAGAAAAGTTCGAAACGCATTATTGCGATTGGAAATAAAGCAAAAAAGATGATCGGAAAGACACCGGAATCAATCGAAGTTGTAAGACCGCTCGTAAAAGGAGTAGTTTCAGATTATATTGTTACAGAGCGGATGTTAAAGGCATTTATCCGCAGTGCTATGGAGAAACGAACCGGGGTTGGCAGACCGAAAATATGTGTCTGTGTTCCCAGCGGAGTCACAGAAGTGGAGCGGAGAGCTGTAGAAGAGGCTGTTTACAGAACAGGAGCTAAGAGTGTTTATGTTATGGAAGAACCCCTTGCGGCTGCAATCGGTGCAGCAGTTGATATAGAGGAAGCCAAAGGGAATATGGTCATTGATATCGGAGGAGGAACAACAGATATTGCAGTTATATCACTTGGAGGAGCTGTAGAGAGCCGTTCGATTAAAGCAGCTGGGGATGATTATAATGCATCGATGATTCGATATATCAGAAGAAAATATAATCTTCTGATCGGAGAACAAACTGCGGAGAAAGCAAAGATAGCGGTAGGATCGGTCTATGAGAGACCGGAGGACATCACCTATGTTGTAAAGGGAAGAGATCTGATCAAGGGACTTCCAAAGGCAATCACGATCACGGCAAATGAGACAATAGAAGCATTTGCAGATACAACTTCTCATATTTTGACGGCGATTCATGGTGTACTTGAGACGGCTCCGCCGGAGCTGGTTGCGGATATATCGGTAAATGGGATTGTTCTGACCGGTGGTGGCAGCCTGATGTATGGAATGGATAAGCTGATCAAGGAAAAAACGGGAATTGATACGTATGTTTCGGATAAAGCGTTAGAAGCAGTTGCACTTGGTGCCGGTATGTCAGTTGATATTGCAGCAAGAAAAGAAGATGCATAGAAAGCAGAGAAAAGAAAATGACAAATACACATAATTTTCTGCCAGTGAATAAAAAAGATATGATAGAAAGAGGATGGGAACAGCCGGACTTCGTGTTTATTACCGGAGACGCTTATGTGGACCATCCTTCTTTTGGTCCGGCAATTATCAGCAGAGTTTTGGAAGCACATGGATATAAGATCTGTATGATTCCACAGCCGGATTGGAAAGATGATAAGAGTATAGATGTATTCGGCAGACCAAGACTTGGTTTTCTGGTTTCCGGTGGCAATATGGATTCTATGGTCAATCATTATACTGTTTCAAAAAAACACAGAAGTATGGATTCCTATTCTCCCGGTGGAAAGATGGGGCTGAGACCGGATTATGCAACAGTGGTATATTGCAATCTGATCCGTAGAACGTATAAGGATGTTCCGATCATTATTGGTGGGATTGAAGCAAGTCTCAGAAGACTTGCACACTATGATTACTGGTCGAATAAATTAAAGCATTCAATTCTGATTGATTCACAGGCTGATCTGATTTCCTATGGCATGGGTGAACACAGCATGGTCGAGATTGCAGATGCGTTAGACAGCGGAATAGATGTCAGGGATATCACATTTATCAGAGGAACAGTCTACAAGACAAAAGATCTGTCCGGTGTAGAAGCTCCGGTGATCCTGCCTGATTATGCAGCACTTCAGGAAGACCGTTTAAAATATGCAGAAAGCTTTTATACACAGTATATCAATACAGATCCATATTCCGGAAAAGTGCTGGTGGAAGGATATGGCAACCGGGGATATGTTGTTCAGAATCCTGCGGCATATCCGCTCACGCAGATGGAGATGGATGACGTATATGGGTATGATTATATGAACACCTATCATCCGATGTATGAAAAGGATGGGGGAATCCCGGCTATAGCAGAGGTGAAGTTCAGTCTGGCAAGCAACCGTGGATGCTTTGGCGGATGCAGCTTCTGTGCACTAACATTTCATCAGGGAAGGATCGTTCAGACCAGAAGTCATGAGTCGATCATTGAAGAAGCAAAGCGCATGACGAAAGATCCGGAGTTTAAAGGATATATCCATGATGTTGGAGGACCTACGGCGAATTTCAGACATCCGGCATGTGAAAAACAGATGAAATACGGCGTATGCCAGAATAAACAGTGTCTGTTTCCAAAACCATGTCAGAACCTGAATGCCAGTCATAAAGATTATGTTGAGCTGCTTCGTAAATTAAGACGGATACCCGGGGTGAAGAAGGTATTTGTAAGATCCGGTATTCGATTTGACTATCTGCTTGCGGATCACGATGATACCTTCTTACGGGAGCTTTGCCGGTATCATATCAGCGGACAATTAAGGGTTGCGCCGGAGCATATTTCAGATAATGTCTTAAAGTACATGGGTAAGCCATCGAATCAGGTATATGAGACATTTATAAAAAAATATGAGAAGATCAACGAGCAGTATGGATTGAAACAATATGCAGTACCATATCTTATGTCCTCACATCCGGGCTCTACGTTAAAAGATGCAGTAGCGTTGGCAGAATATATCCGTGATATCGGATATATGCCGGAGCAGGTACAGGACTTTTATCCGACACCATCAACGATCTCGACCTGTATGTATTACACAGGAGTAGATCCGCGTACGATGGAACCGGTATATGTTGCGAGAGACCCACATGAGAAAGCAATGCAGCGTGCACTGATCCAGTACAGAAGACCGGAAAATTATGATCTGGTAAAGGAAGCCCTGATAAAGGCAGGACGGAAAGATCTGATCGGATTCGAAAAACATTGTCTGATCACTCCGAGAAAGATGGATAGGAATACTTCGGGATATAAAGATGTCCATAAAAAGAATTCGTCAGGACAGGCAACACGAAATCAGAATAACAAGAACAGTAATCATAGAAAACAGGATAAATCCGGTAAAAATTCAGGAAGTTATCAATCCGGGCAGGATAACAGAAACAGCAGAACCGGGAAACCTGCAGGACAAAATGATAAAAAATATCAAAAACAGAAAACAGGAAAGAAAAAACACTGATATTTTATATCGG
>ENA-OZIC01001151-OZIC01001151.1-human-gut-metagenome-genome-assembly--contig:-NODE-1151-length-11039-cov-21.592771_pt1 | contig 11039 bp, 18 predicted proteins | sample MGYA00244056_ERZ653704 | MGnify/ENA primary metagenome ERZ653704 (study PRJEB26926, sample SAMN06165229) | human gut metagenome | biome: ENVO:00009003; feature: ENVO:2100002; material: ENVO:00002003... | reverse complement strand
AGATCATGCCTAGTCTCGTGGGCTCGGAGATGTGTATAAGAGACAGATATATAAACAAACATTTTTAGAACGAAACAACAAAACATAACAGAACAATAATAAAGGAGTATAGAACATGAACAGATGTAGATGGATGAAAATAAAGAAAACAAATGCAGAACAAAAACAAAATGCATGGATAACACAATGCGATTATGAATTAGAAGAATCATGGTTTCCTGCTATGTTTGAGGGAACACTTGATAGTTGGTATTGTCCATTTTGTGGTAAACAAATAATGCATATAACAGATAAGAAAGGAGTATAAAAGAGATATGTCAGAAAAGCTAAACATAACATATAGACCAATAAAGGAATTAAAACCATATAAGAAAAATGCAAAGAAACATAACAAAGAACAAGTAGAGCAGATAGCCAATAGTATCAAAGAGTTTGGTTTTACACAGCCTGTTATAATTGATAAGCATGATTGTGTAGTAGCAGGACATGGAAGAATCTTAGGAGCAAAGAAAGCAGGATTAAAACAAGTACCTACTGTATGCTTAGATGAACTAACAGAAGAACAAATAAAAGCATATAGGTTAGTAGATAACAAACTGAATGAAAGCGAATGGGATTATAGTTTACTTGATGAAGAAATAGAACAGCTTACAGATATAGATATGGATTTGTTTGGATTTGACTTGGCGGAAGAAATAGAACAAGAAGAAGTAGAAAAAGTGGAATTTGAAAAAAGAAAGATATGCAAAGTAATTGTGGAGTTTGAAAATAAAAAAGCATCAGAAAAACTTTATAAGAAGTTAAGTTCAGAGGGATATATATGCAAGATAAAATAAAAACAAATTTCGGAATATCTATAAATGACGATTGTTTGAATGTTATAAAGAGGATGCCGAGTAATTATGTAGATATGGTATTAACAGACCCTCCATATGGTATTAATTATCAAAGTAATGGTAGAAAGGTAAAAATGAGACGAATATTGAATGATGATTGCAATTTTCGTTTTAGTGTATATCGTGAACTTAAAAGGGTGATGAAACAAAACAGCGTTGCTTGTTTCTTTTGTTCTTGGAAGAATTTCGCAGATGATTATAACTGTTTAAAAGAAGTTTTCAATATTATAAATGTTCTGATATGGTACAAAGGTGGAGGTGGAATAGGAAACCTCAACGCATTATCAACAGATTATGAAATGTGTATAATATGCGAAAAAGGAAAAACAAAGATAAGGGGGAAAAGGTGTGGTAGTGTTATTAGAATTAATAAAGTACCATCGGAACAAATGAAACACCCAACAGAAAAACCGATTGATTTGTATAGATTTATGATTAGAAAATGGAGTGATAGAAAAAACATAGTTTTTGATTGTTTTGCAGGGAGTTTTGTTAATGCAGTTGCTTGTATTGAAGAAGATAGAAAATACATATGCATTGAACAAGACGAGGAATATTTTAAACAAGGAACAAAAAGAATAGAAAATAAATTATTACAGATAGGAAAGGTTTAGGCACTCATTTAGAGTGCCTGTTTTATTATGTGAATAATTATAAAACAAATTACCAAAAAAGTATTGACATATTAATATATTATGTTATAATAAATATAAGTTAATAAGAGAAAGCAAAAAGAAAAGGAGTAAACAAAATGAAGAAGTTAAACAAATATGATTTTAAGGTAATTGATGAATTTGAATGTAACATCACAAAGAGAGTAGGTATTTATGAAGATGAAAACAAAAACATTCATGTAATAGATGAATTTGATTGTGATATTACAAAAACAGTAAGCGTAAAAAGAATAAATAATGAAATAATGTTTGTTAAGAGGGGGCAAACAAAAATGAAGAGAACAAATGTGGAAATTGCAAGGATGGTAGAGAGTAAAGGATATAACTTCACAGAAGCATTAGAATCAATTGATGCAGGAAGAACACCAGAGGATGAAAAGAAAGAAATTACACAAGAAGAAATTGATGAAATGGTAGAAGCTATTTGTTTAAGTTTTGAAATTGATGTTGAGGGGTAAACAAAAATGAAAGAAGAAAGATTATATGAATTGGCATATGAAGCCTTATCGAATAAATGGGCAAGAGAGTATGATTTCTTGAAAGAACATCCAGAAAATGAAATCTCACAGATTAGAGAAAAGGAATTGTGGAATGAGTTAATAGAACTCGATGAAGAAATGAAATTAAAAGGATGGCGTTAAAATATGGTAATTAATGATTTAATGGATTTAATAAAAAAGTTGTTTAGTGATGATTATGCAAACATAGTTATAATTGATTCAAGCAATAGACAAAGACACGAAGCAGAGAGGTTGACAGTTAAGGAATTGAAAAAATATGATATAAATAAAATATATAATATATCGGCAGAAGATGATAAAATATATATTTGTTTTTAATGATAGGAGGAATTGAAAATGGACATAGAAGAAAAGTTGTGTAGGTATCCAGAGTATTTTACAAAACAAGGTAAATACATTTGGGAGAATGGTCTGGAAGGGCAGGTAGAAGATATAATGGAGAAGATTCCATGTAGTAGAGAAATGGCAATCGAATATGTTTATTTGATGAATAGAGCATTTAATGGAATTGATTAAATAAATTAAAATAATGGTTGACATAATCTAATAAATGTGTTATTATTATATTGTAATCGAAGTAATCGTAATGATAATCTTAACCTTGTCGGTGGTATAGGTTAAACCGTCATAATGGGTATTAGCCAAGCGGTAAGGCATAGGACTTTGACTCCTAGATACGTTGGTTCAAATCCAACATACCCAGTAAGGAAAGTTAGCTCAGATGGTAGTAGCGTTCGGCTCATAACCGATAGGTCGTAGGTTCGATTCCTACACTTTCCATTCGTAACAAATAAATAAAACATTAATCAAGAAAGGAAACAAAGAAATGGAAGAAAACAAAAACAGAGAAGAGAGAACAGAGAATTATTATGAAGAAATGACCGCAAAAGAGTTGTTTCATAGATGTTTAGACAAAGGTATTGAATGTCCTATTAAAAAGTCAAGAGAATATTATATGGAGTTGTTAAAAGGGGATAAAACAAAAGAAGAAGCAAAGCAAGATATTATTATCGAGAAGCTTGATAAAGTTCAAATGCAGAATGGTATTATAATGTCAGCAATAGGAGATATAATTTTTGTTATGCTGGACAGAAAGGATAAGTTGGACTTGAATGTTATCCATAAAGCTAGTTTGAGTGTTTGCCTGACAACTATTTCATTATCACTCAAGGAAATACAGGAAGATGTGGGAATGTGTACAGAAGGAGAAGTGAATCAAAGTGATAAAGAAGCAAATGACGTTTTAGATATGATTTTAGAATTATTAAAATAATGCCTTGACAAAATAAAATAATATGGTATACTATTAATAGACAAAAAGCAATGTAGTAGGTGCGAATATAAAGTATCATTACATTGCTTTTTGTACTATGTAGAGGTAGGTAGAGAACAACGATGGATATTGATGTAAAAATATCAGAAAGGTTTTCATCCTACATCATGGACTGGGATTATGAAAAGTATTTAGTAATTGGTGGCTATGGTAGTGGTAAAAGCCAAGCAACAGCACAGAAGATAGTGTTAAAGCTATTACAAGAAAAACGTACCTGTTTAGTTGTGAGAAATGTATTTACAACGATAAAGGATTCTTGTTTTGAAATATTAAAACAAATTGTTAGTGACATGGATTTGTTATCATTTAAAGACAAAGACAGAAACAAAATAGTGTTTGTTAAGTCTCCAATGGAGGTACGTTTTCCAAACGGTAGCAGAATTATATTTAGAGGTATGGATAATACAGAGAAGATAAAGTCCATACACGGAGTTTCTATCGTTTGGATGGAAGAATGTTCAGAGTTAAATTATAAAGCTTATACAGAGATATTAGGACGTGTCAGACAGCCTAATATGACATTGCACTTTATATTAACGTGCAACCCTGTAGGAAGGGAAAACTGGGTGTATGATTTATTTTTTACACATACAGAAAAGAAGGAAGACAAGATTATTAAGAAGACCGTACAGGATGAAGAAGAGTTATATAGACGTAAGACATTAGTAAACAAAAAGAATGGTGTTTATTATCATCATAGTACAGTTGATGATAACCCATTCTTGCCGCAATCATATATAGATAATCTTGAGGAATTAAAGTATATTGATGAATCATTGTATCAAGTAGCTAGATTTGGTAAGTTTGGAGCAAACGGAACAAAAGTGTTACCGAATTTTACAGTTGCTACAAATGCAAAAGAATTTAAGGCAGTTGTACATAGGATTCCATCAAAATTCCATTTCTTCGGTTTTGATTTTGGTTTTGAAACATCATTTAATGCACTTATTTCTTGTTGTGTTGATGATGCAGAAAAGGTTCTATATATTTATGATGAAGTATATATGAATAACATAACAGACGATAAGTTTTCAAAAAGGGACGATGTACAAAAGGTAAAAGAGAGGTCTATCGCATTAGATAAACCAATTATATGTGATAGTGCAGAGCCTAAAACAATTAAGTATTACAGACAAGAGGGTTTTTATGTTAAGAAGTGCAAAAAGTACATTGGTAGCAGATTACAGAACACAAAGAAAATAAAGAGGTTTAAAAAGATTGTTTGTTCGCCTCGTTGTGTAAACACAATTATAGAGTTAAAAGATTTAGTTTATGCAAAGGATACAAAGGATGAACCAATATATGACCAATTTAATATTGACCCACACACGTTTAAGAGTACCACATTGCTAGGCGTGTATAAAAGGATGGAAGAATCGGGGAAAGCTGAAATGCTAATCCGAACGGAAGTTATATGGTGTATGGCTGTATAACACGTGCAACGCATAGGAATTGAGGAAACAATAATATTCCCAAGAGCCATTGTGAGTTAGAATAGGAGGTTGCAAGTAATGTATGAAAGAAAGCAAGTAAATACATTAGCAAAGGAATATGAACAAGTATTAGATATTTATACAGTCGATAAGTATGGAAGTGTTTATGGTAATAATGGAATAGAATTAAAACAAAATAACAATAATAAAGGTTATAAACAGGTAAGTTTAAAATTAAAAAACAAAAGGAGATATAAGAAGTGTTTTGTACATAGGTTAGTGGCTTATGGTTTTGTTGAAGGACATACAACACAAAACAAAGAAGTAGACCATATAGACACAAACAAATGTAATAACAAATGGAACAATTTAAGATGGACTGATAGAAAAGGAAATATGAGTAATAAGAACACAGTTGCTAAGATGTGGAATCAGAATGGAAAGGAATGTTTTGTTTATGATTACAGATTAAATTTTGTTGGAAAGTTTGGTTCTGTAGACGAAGCAGAAAAAGCAATAAACAGAACAATACATGGCATTAATACAAGAGTAAAGGAATATTATGTTTTAGATAGTCCAGACTTAAAGAAAGTTCTGAAAATAAACAGAAAACAAAAACTACAGTCTATAGTTATAACAGATATTGAAACACATAAAAAGTTTTATTTTTATTCCAATAGAGAAGCAAGAAGATTTTTTGATAATAAAGTAAACATAACACAAGCGATTCAAAAGAATTGGACTGTAAAAGGAAAATATAAAGTTCGTAATCTAAACTATAAAAAGTTAATAGGTATGCTAGACTTATAGGAATAACAACTATAAGAGGACATGGATAAAAAGCCAAGTCAATATATCGTAGTGCCTTGTGGTATGCATTAGATAATTATACAGTAGCAGATATAAAAGAACAAAAAACAAATAGTAGAGCAGGATAAGGTTTAATGTGGAAAGGAGAACAGAGAAAATGAACAATAGCAAGTGGAATAAAAAGGAGGTAATATAATATGAAAGATGTACAACAGAAAACTTGTTCTGCTGGGGTACAGACAGTGTTTACTATGTTATTAAGAAGAAGCCAATTTTTAGTAAAGAATTTTACAAACAATCAAATTACTGTAAAACTGGGGGATAATGATTCTTATAGCGTTATTGGTGCAGGAAGTTGGGAGCGTGTATTTAATAACATAGAAGATAGAACAAGTGGAACAAGTGAAGCAACAAACATTGTTAAGGTTACAGCGGTAGAAGAAGGACTTGTTGAAGTTGCAAGTGTTGATTTTTAGGTAGTGTGATAATATGAATAAAAATAACAGAAATAATGAACAAATATATGGTCGTAATGATATGATAATGCTAGACCAGAATAACAAAATTTATGGTAGTCTTGGATTAGCTGACAAATATGTTATGAAAACAGAAGAGGGAACAAGGTTGACATTAAGAAATCCAAAACTAGGTAGTTTTGCTAATGTATTAACAGAATTTAATATGTATGGACGGAGTGAACAGAAGCAGTATAAAGGTATAAATTTATTTCCCCCTAACACTAGACGGTCAGATTTTGTAGAAGTTTCAATTCCAAAAGGTTCGAGTGTATTTTGGGTTACAGACGGAACTCCGGTTACAGGTGGTAATTTTAGATTCTTCAACGAAGATAAAACAGAAAATAGTTGGTTTGGAGTTGATGCCGGTAGTACTTCAAAAAGAATGACTTTAACAATTGATGTGAAATATGTACAGAATTTGCTTGATGATTTTGACCAATCTAAAATATGTTTAGGAGCTGGAACAGAACCAATATATGAACCCTATGTTGGTGGAAAGCCTTCTCCATCACCAGATTATCCACAGGAGATTAAGAGCGTTGTGAATCCTACAGTTAAAGTAACAAATGAAGATGAAACACAATTTGAAACTGCAAATCTTACATACACGCTAAACGCTATCCCAGTATCAAGCGGTGGTAACTACACTGACCAGAGAGGTCAGCAATGGATAGCAGATTACGTGGACTTGGAGCGTGGAAAAGTAGTTAGAAAAATCGGCAAGCTTATTCTAACTGGTAAAGAAAATTGGATGTTGGGTTTTGAAAATTGGAAAACGTATCCACATGCTTTTAGGGCTGAAGAATTAAAAAAAGATATATTAATTGGCAATGCTATGAATGCAAAATATCCGTGGTATCAAAAAAAAGCAAACCAGGATTTAAATTCTATGAATGTCCCATATGATAGATGTATAGCAGTTTCAGATGCCAGATTCTCAAGCGTTGATGAATTTACAAATGAATTAAAAAAACAGAATTCAAATGGAACACCGTTAATTGCTTATTATGTGACAGATACACCTCAAGAAGAGAATTTATCGTTTGAAGAGATTGAGCAGTACAAAAAGTTGAGCATCAGAACACCGACAACAATTGTTGAGAATAATTATAACACATGGATGAGAGCAACATATAAGTCTACAGAATCAGTCTAAAGGTGGTGATTGTATAGAATGAATGAAGGGTGGAAAGAATTAAGTGAAGAAGAATCAAAGAAGGAGTAGAAATGATATTTAAGAATAGTAAATTATTTGAATTAAAAAGAGTAAAGGATGCACAAGAGCAGAGTTTAAAAGGTGTACATGATGATTATATGATAGGTTTATATAATGGTTTAGAGTTAGCCGTTGCAATTATGGAAAATAGAAAACCTGTATATTTGTCTTGTATAAAAGAGCCAGAACAAATTGAGAATGTAGAAAAACAAGAGGCAGGGAGAACTTGTTATAATGGTATTATTGTAAGGAAGGAAAGTTGAGTAATTAAACTTGACAAAACATAATATTAAGTTCTCTTGCATATAAGGTTTATAAATTTTTATGTATAATAGAGGTGCTTATATGATTGATGATAGTCTTATTATTGGATATGGTGTAGTAGCATTGACAGCAATAGTTGGTTTGTTTACGGCACTATATAAGCCATTAAATGAAAACACAAAACAAATGACAGAACTAATAGTTAAGATGGGAAAGCTCACAGAAGAATTAGAGAAACAAAACAGAGATTTTGAAGAATATAAAAAACACGTTAGTAAATCACAACAAAAACAATGGGATGAAATAAACACGCATGGAAAGGAAATCATAGAATTAAAACATGATTTTGAAATGTGCAGACAAGAAAATGGAAAGGAGAATAAGCATAATGTTTAAGAATTGTGTATTTAAACCAGATGTGAATACAATTAAGTGGTGTAAGGCAACAGGAGTTAGAGCAATTAAAACAATGGCACAAACAGCAGTTGGTGTTATTGGTGCAGGAACGGTAATTAGTTCTGTAGACTGGAAGATGGTAGTATCTGCTAGTGTTGTAGCAGGTGTTGTGAGTGTTTTAACAAGTATTGCAGGTATTCCAGAAGTAGGTGTTAATGATGAAAACATTTAGAGCCAACGGTGAAGGAATGAAAATTGTAAAAGAATTTGAAGGCTGTCAGTTAAAAGCCTACAGGGACGAAGTAGGAGTTTGGACAATCGGTTATGGTATCACAAATTATGATAGGAGTATCACAGGTAGAACAATCAAAAGAGGTATGAAAATAACAAAAGATACCGCTAACAAATGGCTTTTGGAATCTTTAAGAAAAAAATATTCGCCTTTAGTTAACAAATATGATAATGTTTATCATTGGAATCAAAACGAGTTTGAAGCACTTGTGTCTTTTTGTTTTAACATTGGAAGTATTAAAACATTAACGGCAAATGGAACAAGAACAAAGAAGCAGATTGCAGAGAAATTGTTATCTTATAATAAGGCAGGTGGAAGGGTTTACAGAGGTCTTACGAGACGTAGGAAAGCAGAAAGAGCATTATTCTTAAAGGCAGTAGAACCAACTACCTATAAGGATGTATTTCCTGTATTGCCGCCAAGAGGATATTTCCAAGTTGGTGATGGATATAAAACATATACAGAATACCCAACACAGATTAAGAGAGTACAAGAACTGCTTAATTGGTTAGTAGATGCCGATTTGAAGATTGATGGTAAATATGGAGAAGACACAGCAAAAGCAGAAGAGAAAGCGCAGAAAATGTTTAAATTAACTGTGAATGGTAAGTTTGGAAAAGCAACATTAAACAAAGCAAAGAAATATAAAAAATAGCAATTAGCACCCTTTGGGGTGCTATTGTAGTATATGGATATAAAAGGAGTAGTAAAGGATGAATATTGATGTAATAGGATTAGAAAAACAAAAGTCGAATGATTGTTTGATTGCCGCTAAAACATTTCCATATTTTATTTTTGGGAATTTTATCAAAGGGGATAGAGGGAACATTTATAGAAATGAGGTCTATGAGTTAATCCAATATTTTTTAGATTATCAGTGTGGGGCAGATTTCAAGCCAGAGGGGACAAAGGGAGATTATATCCCATCAAATTATAAATTTAAAAAGATAAAAACATTAATTGATAAAGAAGCAAGGTTTATGTTTTCGCAACAACCAGAAATCAAAGTAAAGGCAAGATTGACAGACGATAAGAGTTTGCAGGATGTTGAGTATCTGCAAACAGTAGTAAATGAGGTATTAAAGAATAGTGGTTTCTCAAATCTTTTGTTACAAAGTGCAAAGGATTGTTTTGTTGCTAAAAGGGTAGCCGCATTGGTGGACTATTCAGAAGAGGATGGAATTGCAATCCATTTTTATAACAGTTTGCAATTTTACTATGAGTACCAATATGGAACAAATAAGTTAATCAAATTTGTTTCGTTTGAATGTGTTGAACAGGATATAACAGTGGGAGGTTCATTGTATTTGGTGAATGAATATACCGTTCGTAGTGGTGCTGTTTATATGAGTTCTGCGATTTATAAAGGTTCGGGGGTTTTATCGGAGAAGTTAATTGAGGAACATAAAACAGATTTAAAACAAATACCTGTGGCGATTATTATTAATGATGGAACATTAATGAATAAAAGAGGTATGTCAGAGGTTAGGCAGTTGACAGAAGGAGAAGCGACTTACAGCAAGTTAGCAAATGCAGACGTAGATTGTGTTAGGAAGGGAATGAACCCAATTCGATATACTGTAGATATGAGCAGAGAAACAACAAAGAATCTTAGTTCTTCCGCAGGCTCTTATTGGGATTTAGAACATAATATGAATTTGGACGAACCAACTCCAATGATTGGAACATTGTCACCCGATATGGGACATACAGAAGCGTTAAAAAATACGCTTGACAGAATCAATTCTGAAATGTACAATGAACTTGACATTCCAAATATTTCTGAGGAAACATTAGTAGGAACAATTACAAGTGGTAAATCAATCAAAGCATTATATTATTCTTTAATGGTTCGATGCGATGAAAAATTTAAAACATGGAAACCCGCAATAGAAAACATAATAAAATTTGTTTTAGAAATTGTTTTGTTGAACAAAGATATGACAAAAACAATTTATGAGATTCCACAGTTAAATGATGTTGAATACGATATTGTGATTAATGAAAAGTATGCGTTATTGGATGATGAACTGGAAGAAAAATCTTCTGATATGGAAGAAGTGCAAAATAATTTACGTTCTGTAAAATCGTATCTGAAAAAACATAGACATGAGGATTTGATAACCGACCAACAGATTGATGAAGAAATTTTACAGATTGTCTATGAAAAGAGTATGTTTGATGGAGCGATTGCAAATCCTGTTTTAGAGGATAGAACACAAGAAGAGGGGGCAGACATTGAAGTAAATAAACAAGTTGAAGAGGAAGAAATAAATCAGAAATTGGAAGAATAGTTATTAACAAATAATAAAAGTTGTGCTAATATATAATTATAAGAAAGAGGAAACAAAAAGAAGGAGGATAGTAAGATGAAAAAATATCGAATATTGGTGTATGAAAATTTGTCAATTGGATATTGTTATCTAACGGAGGAAATTGTTGAAGCAAAGACAGAGAGTGAAGCAATTAAGAAAGTCGAATTGATATTGTTTGAAAAAAGATACATAGATGATGTTAGTGGGTTAGCTTATAAAATAATTAAAGTATCATAAAACATACAGAGGTGATGCAGATGGTTAAGTTTAGCTTAAAGTCAGCGGAAGAAATTAGAAGAACACTAACAAAGAAACAGGAAAAACAAATATATCAACTTTATTTAGATATGTATAAAGACTGTCTCTTATAC
>ENA-OZIC01001144-OZIC01001144.1-human-gut-metagenome-genome-assembly--contig:-NODE-1144-length-11121-cov-8.133833_pt1 | contig 11121 bp, 10 predicted proteins | sample MGYA00244056_ERZ653704 | MGnify/ENA primary metagenome ERZ653704 (study PRJEB26926, sample SAMN06165229) | human gut metagenome | biome: ENVO:00009003; feature: ENVO:2100002; material: ENVO:00002003... | reverse complement strand
TGCCTAGTCTCGTGGGCTCGGAGATGTGTATAAGAGACAGGATCGAAGTATCCATCCATAACGTTAACAAGGTTGTTAATTCTTTCTTCTTCGTTATGTCCTAAAGCGTCTGGGTTCATTGTCTGTGTATTAGAAATACCATCTAATGCCCACTCGTAAGGAAGCTTTGTAAGTGAGTTAAGTGAAGCAAGAAGACCATTCTGCTCTGCACCATAACTTGGGTTAGCACCAGGAGCAAGTGGAGTACCAGCCTTACGTCCATCAGGCATAGCACCTGTGTACTTACCATATACTACGTTAGAAGTAATTGTAAGGATAGATGTTGTTGGCTCTGAATTTCTGTAAGTATGTCTCTTCTTAATCTTCTCAAGGAATGTCTTAAGTAACCATACAGCGATATCATCAGCTCTGTCATCATCGTTACCATACTTAGGGAAGTCGCCTTCGATTTCGTAATCTACAACGATACCTGTCTCATCACGTACTGTCTTAACCTTTGCATACTTAATAGCTGAAAGTGAATCTACAACATGTGAGAATCCAGCGATACCAGTAGCAAATGTTCTCTTAACATCTGTATCAATAAGAGCCATCTCAGCAGCTTCATAGTAATACTTATCATGCATATACTGGATAAGGTTAAGTGTATTAACATAAAGATCAGCTAACCAATCCATCATAGCATCGAACTTATCAACAACTTCATCATAATCAAGATATTCTGAAGTAACTGGCTTATAAGCAGGACCAACCTGTTCTCTGTTCTTAACATCTACACCACCATTGATAGCGTAAAGTAAGCACTTAGCAAGGTTTGCTCTAGCTCCGAAGAACTGCATTTCCTTACCTGTCTGTGTAGCAGATACACAGCAGCAGATTGAATAATCATCGCCCCATGTTACCTTCATAACATCATCGTTCTCATACTGGATTGAAGATGTATCAACAGAAATCTTAGCAGCATACTTCTTGAAGCTTTCTGGAAGTCTTGAAGAATAAAGTACTGTAAGGTTTGGTTCTGGTGAAGGTCCCATATTCTCAAGTGTATGAAGGAATCTGAAGTCGTTCTTTGTAACCATTGAACGTCCATCGATACCTGTACCACCAACTTCAAGAGTAGCCCATGTAGGATCTCCTGAGAATAATTCGTTGTATGATGTAATTCTTGCGAACTTAACCATTCTACACTTCATAACGAAATGATCAATAAGTTCCTGAGCTTCCTTCTCTGTAAGAGTACCAGCTTCAAGATCTCTCTGAATATAGATATCAAGGAATGTAGATACACGACCTACAGACATAGCAGCACCATTCTGTGTCTTGATAGCTGCAAGATATCCAAAGTATAACCACTGAACAGCTTCCTTAGCGTTAGTAGCTGGCTTGCTGATATCATAACCATAGCTTTCAGCCATCTTCTTCATACCTGCAAGTGCCTTGTACTGATCAGATATTTCTTCTCTTAAACGGATAACGTCATCAGTCATTGTTCCACAACCACAGTTAGCGTGATCCTTCTTCTTTTCTTCCATAAGGAAGTCGATACCGTAAAGAGCAACTCTTCTGTAGTCACCTACGATACGTCCACGTCCATAAGTATCTGGAAGACCTGTGATGATGTGGCTGTGACGAGCCTTTCTCATCTCTGGTGTATAAGCATCGAATACACCCTGGTTATGTGTCTTATGATATTCTGTGAAGATCTTATGAAGTTCTGGATCTGGTTCATAACCATAGTTCTTGCATGATTCTTCTGCCATCTTGATACCACCATAAGGCATAAATGCTCTCTTTAATGGCTTATCTGTCTGAAGACCTACAATCTGTTCAAGGTCTTTCATAGACTCATCTATATATCCAGGACCGTAAGCTGTAAGACCTGCAACTACTTCTGTTTCCATGTCAAGTACGCCGCCCTTAGCTCTTTCTTCCTTCTGTAACTCCTGTAATCTGCCCCAAAGCTTATTTGTTGCCTCTGTTGGGCCTTCCAGGAAACTTTCATCTCCGTCATATGGCTTGTAGTTATTCTGGATGAAATCTCTTACATTGATTTCTTCCTTCCAAAGTCTACCTTTGAAACCGTTCCACTGATCCATCTGTACCATTGTTCCTTGTTCCTCCTTGTTTTAATTTTGTACACTGTATACAATCTTAGTCAAAATAAAAATTGCCATGTATCATAGGATACTTATTGTTCCTATAAATATACATTGACAAATCCATAACAATTTGACCATGATTACTCTAACATGCTTCTGATAATAAATCAATAGGTTTAACAAGAGTATTTAATTTTGTACAATTTAAGGGGAATATCGTGAAATATTCCCCCTTTATAAATGCAGTATTCATCAGTACTTCAGGCTGTATTAATGTTATTTACCAATAAATTCCATTACCTGACCTTCACTTATAAAACCAACACTCTTTGCCACACACTCACCACTCTTAAATAAAAGTAATGTAGGGATTGACATAATATTATATTTCTCTGCAACTGATGATTCCTCATCCACATTAATCTTTACAATCTGAACATCATCCACCTTAGCTGCAACCTGTTCAAGGACTGGTCCTAACATCTTGCATGGTCCGCACCAGTCTGCCCAGAAATCCACAAGAACCGGCTTATCCGCTTTAAGTACCTCATTATTGAATTCACTTGCTTTTACATGTTTGATTTCCATATCTTATCTCCTTTATCTTTAATAATTATTATTTCATATTTCTCCGCATATATTCAAATTTTTCTCTTCTCATCTCCACAAGCATCTGCTTAATATTCCACTTTCTATTAGTATCTGTCAATACTGCCTTAAATGATACATCAAAACTCTTCTGTCTCATTTCAAAAAGAAGCTTATCCATATGCTTATCTGTCACATCACAAAATACAATAAGACTCTCTTTATTTTCTTGTGGCTGATATCCCTCTGCATCTGATAATGATATACCTCTTACATCATCTGCAATTTCTGCCAGAGTCCGGTCTGTATCCGACTCATTAATGAATCCGCTTATAATTCTCATATTAGATGCTGCTTTAATGATATGCTGAGGGTTCTTAACATTATATAACAATATCTTTTCCAACATTAATTATCCTTCTTTGCCTTTCTGTTAGCAATAATTTCTTTGATTTCATTAATAGATTCTTTATGTACTCTCGAAACAGCATTAGGATTTCTCTTAATAATACTTGTAATATGGCTGTATCTTCTATCAGCTCTCTCAGATAACTGTCTTCTTTCTTCAGCCACTGCTGCCATGAATTGTTCCTTTTTCTTATTAAATTCTTCTTCTGCAAATGTGGCCGTAATCTCCATTCTTCTGGCATACATCTGAAGCTGTTCATTCTCTTTCGTAAATTTTTCAAGTGTCGCCTTAAGGTCCATAGCCTCATTAATAGAAACAGCAAAATCTGCTGCCATGTATATTGCCAGAACTACTGCAATAATATCTGCTATTGTTCTTGGAATCATAAGTACTGCTGCTTCGATGGGCTTGTGTATTACACACACAAGCAAAATAGAGAATGCTCCCCATGCAAGTGATATAAAGAAACATATATGCCCTTTAAAATTAAGTGGAAGATTGCTGTAATCCCAGTATCTTACACCAAAAAGCTTCTCCATGCAGCAGCCTGTGCAGAATTCAAGTATTGTAGATGATACCATTCCAAACAGAAAAACTAATGGAACAATATCTTTCACTGCAATCGTACTAATCAATATTACAATTGCCCCCGAACCATATATTGGCAGGAATGGACCATGCAGGAAGCCTCTGTTTACCCACTTATGCTTCCTCATTGAAACATAACAGCATTCCCATATCCAACCTAAAAAACAATATACAAAGAAAAAAATAAGCCACTGTGATACAGTATAATATCTCATAAACAATCCTCACTTTCCATTTTGTAAGAACTATTAATATTTCCTGTCATTATTTAACAACATCAAAAAACTTATCCATAATAAAAGTTCTCCTGCTCCTGCTAATTTCGATATAATTACCATCTGCAAATTTCACGCAATTATTCTTAATGTTTGTAACTTGATAAAAATTAACAACTACAGATTTATTAATATATTCAAAACCTTCATCGTAAAGCAGATTATATATTTCAGCCAGACTTCCATATATAGCTATGGCTTCAGAACTCCGGGAATACATCACTATTTTCCTTCCAGTTCTTTCAAAATAAATAATATCAGACACCTTTTCCTTACACACATGTCTCGATGAATGATACACAAAATAACTCTCCCCACATCGCTTGCATAATTTTATCTCCAAGTAAATATTCTCCTCTCACATATTATCAAAGCTTTTTATCAGCTCCATCTTAATTATATATGATATAAAAAATATTTCAATGGAATAATTCTGTATGTTCATACGCAATTAGGTCGAAAATTATTACGCCTGATAAATAATCTTTCCTGAGCATATAGTATAGTGTACTTTCCCAGGAAGCTCCCATCCTATAAACGGACTGTTACATGCCTTAGATGCAAAATCCTCTCTATTGACTGTCCACAAATCTTTCTCTCCAAAAATAACAATATCCGCTGATGCACCTTTTGTTATACTTCCAGGAACCATTCTATAAAACTCAGCAGGATTCTTACTCATAAGCTCAATAAGTTTCATTAATGATATATGTCCCGGTTCAACAAGCGATTTTATACCAAGTGCAAGTGATGTCTCTAATCCTGTTATTCCACTTGGTGCATTTTCTAATGGCTTTGCTTTTTCTTCTTCACTATGCGGAGCATGATCTGTTACTATCATATCAATCGTTCCATCTTTTATGCCTTCTATAATCTTTTCTCTGTCATTCTCTGTTCTTAGTGGAGGATTCATCCTTGCATTAGTTCCATACTTAAGTACAGCATCCTCAGTAAGTGTAAAGTGATGAGGAGTGGCTTCTGCATGTATATCAGCACCCAGTTTCTTTGCAAGTCTTACCAGTTCTACAGAATTACCTGAACTGATATGCTGAATGCATACTGATGCTCCTGTATTTAATGCCAGCATACAATCTCTGGCAACCATAACATCCTCTGCCGTTGCAGAAGCTCCACCATAGCCAAGCTGATCAGATACCTTTCCCTGATTAACTCCCGGCCTTATTATAAATTCAGGGTCTTCTTCATGCAGACTTATTGGCAGATCCAGTTCTACAGCTTTCTTCATGGCTGTAACAAGAACATGTTCATCCATAATAGGAATACCATCATCTGTAAATCCTGCTGCTCCTGCATCTGCAAGTGCTTCCATATCTACAAGCTCTGTTCCATTAAGTTCCTTCGTAACAGTAGCTGTCTGCATAACATGAATTCCCGTTGTTTCACCTTTTTCCTGAATATACCTAAGAGTCTCTACATTATCTACAACTGGCTTTGTATTAGCCATACATACAACAGTTGTAAAACCTCCTCTGGCCGCTGCAGATGCACCTGTGATAATATCTTCCTTATAGGTAAAACCCGGATCCCTGAAATGCACATGAGTATCCACAAGACCTGGAGCTACAATCATGCCATCTGCATTAATAATCTTAATGTTATCAGATTCTTCAGAATTGAAATCAGCTGCATTAATGTCATGACCGATTTCTTCAATAACATTATTCTTAATAAAAACATCAATAACCTCATCTGTTCCAGACACAGGATCAACAACACGGCCATTCTTAATGAGAATACTTGTATTCTGTATCTCTTTCTCCTCATCTGTTTCCTGTTTATCTTCTGGCATTTTATATTCATCCATCTTAATTCCACATCCTGCACAAAATACAGAATCAGGACTATTAACAAAACCACATGCTGGACATGTTTTATATTCAGTTTTAACAATTGATACATTAGTATCATCTAAGTCGAGTCTGTTTCCGCAATTACTACAGAACACTGCATCTGCCAAAGCATTATATGTTCCACACACCGGACATGTTTTCCCTGCATTACCACTATTTATTGGCTGTACTGGTGTTATTACCGGCTCAGAATATGAAGCAGGATGCATCTGTGGCACATTTGGAATAATAACCTTTACTGAATCGGCATATTCCTTAAGAGTATCCCACGACATGCTGTCCGGATGCCTTAACATATCATTAAGTCGTTCAATATATGACACGTCTGTAGCAGATGGTGTCGTCATGTTGCTGACAACATCGCCCAAAAAAGTATTAAAAAAGTTGCCATTATTATATCCATATACCGGATAATACAAGTACATTGCCCTTCCTGTTCTTGATTCAACAAGTACAGTATCAAGTGAAACTAAAACATTGCCATACTCCATATTATATGCCGACATTCCTGATAATGCTTTAACACTGCTATCGATAAAATTATAAAATGTATTCTGATCTATCACTCTGTTTTTAAAAAAATCCTTCGCAGTCTCAAATCCAGCAGCACCATACTCTGCTGTAAATCCTTCTGAATTAGTAACTATATAAAAAGGCAGAAATCCCTCAACATTAACACTAGAAAGGTAGGCAGCCATATTCTGATTGAGTTGCTCACCATTAGAACTTCTGATTTGAACTTTAACCTGATTATTCTTTGATGTAACCTTTACTTTCCCCATAATAAACTCCTCTCTTTTCTTTAATTCAGATATAATAAAAGATATATATAAATCATTCGAAAGTCAATATCATTGTATGCCTGTTTACAAGACCATTTCTATATATAAGTAAATGTTCTTTATATGTAATTGAATCCTTTGAGTACATAAATGGTTCTTCTCTGTATAATATTCCCCTGAATCCTCTTTTTTCATACTCTTTCAGTTTGTTTTCCGCAACAAGGTGAATCCGCTTATGTTCCCTTCTTTCATCCTCTGAAAATGTTCTGTCATCATATATGGATGCTGCCTCTCTCAGCTCCTTAATTAAGGCATCTACAAAATTTGCATGTTTCTTGGTATGAAGCATCATATATATTAAAAAACTGTTATATCTCGATGTTTTCTTTCCGTAGTTTCTTATTGCCCTTGCCATAGAGCTGTCATTAACCTGCTGTGCAATACTTAAAAGATAATCAATGGTCTCCTGATACACACAATCCGGATAAGGTACATAATACCTGTCTGGAACAGACTTATATCTCTTAATTGGCGGAAAATCTGCCAGCTTCATAAGCTGCATTTCTTTCTCACTACAATATTCATCGCCAAGATATCTGTACTTATCTCTTATGTCTGCAAGCTGATATTCAAGCTGTCTTAGATACTCATAACCTTTAACCCAGAAATGTCCCATACATCCATAATTAAATAAATGAGTTCTTAACACCAGTTTCCTAAATCTGATTGTAAATATATTCTCTCCACCTTGATTAACAATCAGCATATATCCATCATCAAGCTTATCAATACTTGCAATCTGTTCCACATCAATATCGCAATAATTCCCGGTCATTGCAGAATCTCTGAATATAAGAAAACTCTCAACAGCATCATTCATAAGATACGCAACTGCTATATCCTTTTCATCATCTATATGAACAGGACAAAACACATTGAGTTCAAATATCTGCTCCAGCTTCACAAATGTATCATTTTCACTATTGTATATTTCATCAAACATATTCCTATAAAAACTAATCCTTTAATATACTGTGTATTAATGAAACTCCGTCACATGCTTCCGCATCCATAATGGCATAAGATTTCTCTGACACTTCTCATTATTTCTCTGTTTAATGGCAATAGCTTCAAAAAAAGCTTTCCACATATCCGTATACTCATCATTAACAGCTTCTGAACCAGACAAAGCCTCTATCTCATAATCCGTTAAATACCTGATATACATCTCACCATCTATAGGATGTATAACCGCTTTTCTACGGTTATCATCAATTATAAGCCAGTTCTCTGACGGCATCCTGTCTGCAAAATGCTGTGCCACTTCGTATATCACATCACTCTTCGGTTCAAGATGACACACATATACCTTTCCATCAACAGAATTAAACCTTGCAAACTCCCTGAAATATCTTGCTTCATTAATAACTCTTCTGCGGATATCCTTAATTCTCATAACAGACGGTTCCGTCCGCATATAAGTAATTGCTGCACCTGCCTTGAATCCAATTACTAGAAATCTGTATGCAGCATCCAGTGCATCCTGTTCTGACGAAAGACATGCATAATATACGCATGCATAAGCTTCATTAGAAATCTTCTGCTTTATAGAACGGACAACCTTATTATATTCATCCTCATTGAAATCTACATGAATATATTCATCAAATAAAGACGGCTGTTCATTTCCACACCTCTCAAGTCTAACACATCCGTGTCCTACTTTCAAAGCCTTCTCCCATGCCTGGTATATGCAGCACATCATATCTTCGAATCTGTCTTCACAAACAAATATATACATACCACAGCCTCCACTCATAATAATTATGTGCATTAATTCTTCTAAAACAATGATAATTGCTGATATTGCTGATTCTGATGCTTTATCTCCCAATTCTCCTTTTGGTTGTCACCCATAAGACATGCTGTTATATAATTCTCGTTTATTGGAATTTTATACATCATCTTTCCATTACATGTAATAAAATAATGTGCTCTCTTAAGTACTACTCCCATCTTCTTTAATGTATCAAAGTCCAGCCTTGCATACTTTCTTGTCTGCACAATTCTCTTGGCAGACTTAGGACCAACTCCCGGAATCCGCAACAACATATCATATGATGCGGTCTGTATCTCAACCGGAAATTGTCCCAGATGCCTTACTGCCCAGTCACACTTCGGATCCAGATATTCGTTAAAATTCGGTCTGTTTTCAGATAAAAGCTCATCAGCCTGGAATCCATAATACCTTAAAAGCCAGTCTGCCTGATAAAGTCTGTGTTCCCTAAGAAGAGGAATCTCTGCATCCAATTCTGGTAATGCTGAATCCTCATTAAGTGGTATATATGCCGAATAAAAAACTCTCTTTAAATCATAATTCTGATAAAGATGCTGGGTAGTCCTTATAAGTGTAAGATCTGTCTCTGGCGTAGCTCCTATTATCATCTGAGTGCTCTGGCCTGCAGGCGCAAAAGCCCTGTTCATCCCTGTATTTCCAGAAACAGCTGGCAAAGATAACCCCGCTCCCGATTCAAGTGCTGTCCTGTTCTTTCCTGATAATGAACCATATCTGCTATTGTTCGCCGAATTAAATATACTTCCTGTAAGATATTTATTAATACTGCTTCTTTCCATTCTGGCATCCTTGCCCACAGACAGCCTGTTAGCCGCTATAGTGCCTGTTATCTTTTCCATCGGTTCAAGGATATTCTTAAAATTCTTGTTCGGTGCAAGCTTAGAAAGACTATCTGATGTCGGCAGTTCAAGATTCACGCTTACCCTGTCAGCAAGATAACCCGCCTTTGATAATAATTCATCTGGCGCCCCAGGAATTGCTTTCACATGAATATATCCATTAAATCTATACTTGGTTCTTAAAAGCAGCAAAGTCTCACATATCTTCTCCATCGTATAGGACGGATTCTTAAGTACCCCAGAACTTAAAAATAATCCTTCAATATAGTTTCTTTTATAAAATTCAATAACAAGCTGACATAATTCATCCGGTTCAAAAGATGCTCTTGGAACATCATTGGAGCACCTGTTCACACAGTACTTACAATCATATACGCAATGATTAGTAAACAAAACCTTAAGAAGAGAAATACATCTGCCATCAGCACCAAAACTATGACACACGCCGCATGCCTCACTGTTTCCAAGGAATCCTTTCCTGCCTTTCCTGTCTACTCCACTTGATGTACATGCAACATCATATTTAGCTGCATCAGCCAGAATCTCCAGCTTCTCCTTTGTTGTTAAATTACATTTTATTTCGAACATGTGTTCATTATAAAACATTTGTTCGAAAAGTCAATATCTAATCGTAAAATATACAAAAAACCCTTTACCAGAATTCTCCAGTAAAGGGCTTATTACTATACATTATGCATACATTCCTGTCTTTTTTATTATAAATGCATCAACTATTCTTTTTATTGTTTCTAACTCTTCTGAATCACACATTTTAAGTTCATCAATCAGATCACTGCTTGCTTTATTGCCTCTCATGTGACCTAAAATCAGATAATCGGGAGTAACATTCAGAATACAGCATATATCAGTAAGCAAAGGCAGACTGCAATTAATTCTTCCTGCTTCAACATTAGATAAAAATGCCTGTGAAACACCTAACTGCTTTGCCATATCAATCTGCTTAATATGCATTTCTTTTCTTCTCTGTTTAAGTCTCGGTCCAATATTAACTATCTGTTTCTCCATAACTTCCTCACACGAACTGTTTAAGATTATCTATAAACTTTATAATCAAATCCTGTTCCCTGATTTCCATACTGTCATAGATATTATCAAGCATTTCTATTCTTACATCATATAAATCCAGATACATTGTTGGCAGATATCCATATATCTCATACAACCTTATAAGAACCATTGCATCAGGATATTCTTTATTATTCTCGATCTTGCTATATTTATATCTCGAAATCCCTAGCTCCTCAGAAATCATCAGCTGGTCAGTTATGCAGTTAATATTCCTGACGCATTTGAGCATAGAACCTGCTGGTTTTGATGAAACATTATCAAACGCCTTAAGAATTCTGATGTTTTTCAGAACATTTTCTGTAAAATCATCCAAATGCTGTTCACACAGATATAACATATACTCAGTTACAACACCTTTAACATATTCTATTTCTGAAGTATTATTAAATGTAGCAACTTTCCCCTTTAAAATCTGACAATTTACATTTCTTTCAACATTAACCAATAATTTGTCGATATCCATTCCTATGTTGTTTATTTTCTTTAAATCAGTTCCAGTAATCATTGTACGACCTGTTTCTTTATTTGCATATTCATCTCTGGTCATATCCAATTCAGACGCCATCCTCACCTGATCATAATCCAATAACTTTCTAGATATCTTCAATCTTTCACAAAATGCTCTATAACTATCTGTATACTCCATAGCAACCCCTATACATTAGTATGATTACTATCTGTCTCTTATACACATCTGACGCTGCCGACGATCTTACGCGTGTAGAT
>ENA-OZIC01001130-OZIC01001130.1-human-gut-metagenome-genome-assembly--contig:-NODE-1130-length-11226-cov-11.018441_pt1 | contig 11226 bp, 9 predicted proteins | sample MGYA00244056_ERZ653704 | MGnify/ENA primary metagenome ERZ653704 (study PRJEB26926, sample SAMN06165229) | human gut metagenome | biome: ENVO:00009003; feature: ENVO:2100002; material: ENVO:00002003... | reverse complement strand
TATAAGAGACAGATATTAATTATATATTCGAAAACTAAAAACAACCCAGTTCCTGCTATTGATAATTTGTAATTACCGGTAATAAGGAAAACAAAATATACCAGCCATGACAACACACTCATAGCTATCGCAAATGTTATACAATATATAATAAAAAATGCAGCTACATTTGTCTTTAACGGGAACATATTAAACATATAAGAATTCTGTATCGGACTTCCCATGTTGCAGCCATAAATATTCTTATATATTGCCAGAATGACACCATTAAAAACAAATGAAAGCACTATTGATATAAGCAATATAATAAAACATCTTTTTACTGGTAATACTTTTCTGGAATTTTTACTGCCTCTAATCTGAAGAAACATATTATTTTCAAACTCTTCCATAAAAGTTATAAGCACAAATATCATCATCATCAGAAAAATAATCGGAAGTTGCTTGTCTGATACCAGTTTTTCTATAGCAGTAGTATTAGTGATAGAGAAATTGATTTCCCCTCTGCTTTCCAAATCTGCCATATACTTTTGCGCATTAAGTACATAGTAGCTTTGCTCCTCTGCAAATAATGTACTGCTAATAATTTTCTTGTAATTATTCTCTGCCCTTGACATATCAGAAGCATTGACATATTTATATTTTTCCTGTAAAAGTTTTATTGCTTCTTCAATATATTCCCTGTCAGCTTCGTAGTCATCTCCTTTATCATGTGCATACCTGCTGTATGTTAATGATCCAATCATTTCTGTTTGATTAGCATATTCATACATCAACTGATTATAATAAGCATATACTTTTTTATCATTCGTGTTATTAATCTTAAAAATGCTCAACCAGATTATTATTCCAAGAAAAATAGCAATAAATACAACACTTTTCCGTAAAACTCTCAATAATTCCATTTTGCTCCTATTCCGGAGTAATCTGTATCCACTCCTTGTTTCCTGTTCCAATGTCAGCTTTGTCCAACACTGCACTTAAACATACTTTAATTATTTTAGGTTTATTTCCAAGTTCTTTTACCATCTTCTCATATTTGTCCATTAAGCCAGATGATGCTTTGAACTGTTGAATATCTGTGTCTGTTGTTGTCACTAACAAATATCTTCTGTCTCCTCCCAATATATCTACATCAGCAATCATCTTAGTACCATCCTTATTAAATTCTAAAGTATCTTTTATCTCGCCATTTGTATCCACTATATAAACAATATTTTTATCATCAGTTGTAATATTCTTTTTCCCTTTAGAAAGGTCTGGTTTATCAAATACATAAAAATACTGTCCATCATATCCTGCAAGTTTTGTATAATTTCTGTTTGATTTATTATCCAGTTTAAATACTTCACTTATTTCCTGTGTTTTAAGATTCATTCTATAAAGACACCATGCACTTGAATCTACTCCTGCAAAATACATGTTGTCATCTTTGTCATAAAATAATTCTGATGTAACCCAATATTTAGATTCTGCTTTCTCAGATAATTCGTCATCACTAGTTATATCAATAAAGCAATCAATATTTCCCGTATCTGTATCAAGACATTCCACAATATATTCTTCTGCCTCTAATGATATGCTCATTCTGCGATTAATGTAAATTTTATTATCTATTGCATTAAGTGATGCCAAGTCAGTAACTATGAAATCAGTTCCACCACTAAACGGTGCATTATATTTCTTTACTATTTCTGGTTCAGATGAATTATCAAGATTCGCCTTACACATAAGCATCCCTGAGTCACTATATAGAAGATAATACATATATCCATTGACAACATCCGCATATTTAATTTCACCCCATGCTGATGATATGGACATTCCATCTATTGATAATGTCTTTTCCGTTTTCTTATCTCTTAATGTTTTATCATAAGACACAAGGATATCCTTCTCCTTTGTCTTTTCTATCATGTATATTCTTCCATCATAATACCATACTGCGCTTCCTAAGCGTTCATAATCTGACAAATATGCCTCGCACTCTGCATCATCATGCGCACAATCTACTTTTGAACATAACGCTACGCTATTGTTATTAATCATATCATAGTAATACATAAATTTATAATTCTCACCGCTAACTGGAGAATTTGAAAGATAATAATATCCTTTTTCCGCAGCCGCAGCATTTTTCTTCATATAAAATTGAGCCTCATCTTTATATTCATAATCAGAATATTTATAAACATTGTCATCTTTCTTAACCGTATTATTATTACTACATGCTGTTAATACAGCCATTCCTGCAATCAATACTGCTAATACTGCCTTCTTCAATAGAATCTCCCCCTTTATCTTAATAAATAATGCTGCTTAAGAAAACTCATTTAGGATTCTCAAGCAGCACATGTTTATAGTTCGCAATTTTATAACTTATCTTGCATCGATACAAAATATCCCTCTACATCGCTTATATCTTTTCTGACCTTGGTTCCTTCTGTTTCTGCCTCAAAGGACATCAATGTTTTATACTTATATGTAAGTATTCCCTTCGTTCCTTCCGCATAGACATCATACATATCCTTAGATACTGGAAAAGTAACTATTTTTCCAGTATCAAGATTCATGGTAAAATAATAAGCAATTCCTTTCTCTGCAAGTCCTTCCTGGATAGCTCCAGTTCCAGCATACATCCGCTTATTAACATATTCCTCCTGAAATTTAGATGCAAGAGTTGCTGTCGTTGTGATTCTTTTAGACAACACCTGCATGATAAAATCTTTTGCCATAAATATAAATATAGCAATCACAACTACTGCAAATACAGTTAGTATTAACACGCCTAACCAGTGTGGTGCGACCTCCAAATTATCAGTTGTTCCCACTGCGCCAATCTGAGTGAATGTTGTCATAAAAAAGCACCCCTTTCATCACATGTTACCTTAAAATAAATATAACCAGTATAATCATTACTTCTCTCATGTGCATAAATATAATATTTCAAATGTCCCGATGAACCATATGCAGCATCACCTGCATATTCAAATTTTTCTATATTCACAGTATTGCTTCCAATACCATACTCATCCACTGGATCCATTGCAATAATCCACCCTGAATAACCTTCATCTAATCCATATGTAACACGAATCACATAATCAACGGTAATTGAATGACTGCTATCAAACCATATTTCTTGCGTACCTGAAACATCCTGTTCTGCTGCAGACGCTATATCGGGTCTTTGGAATAATATATATGTCACAAAAACCACAGACATAACTCCTATTATCTATATCACTTTCTTTAAAATATTCATAATAAAATCTCCTTTCTTATCTTCATTAACCATTCATTTATATCTCTATATTACAACAATTCCGACCTTTTTATTAATTAATAATATCATAAACAGTAATATATGTCAATTATTCCCATATCACAAAAAAGCTGTGCGCCAGCCCCAAAGACCAGCACACAGCTTCTTATAACTTTTATTCAATTTCCTGCTTAAGCAAGCTTCTCAACAGCAAGTGTAACCTTCTCACCGTTGATATCCCACTCTTTCTCGAATCCTGCAGTCTTTCCAGTGATAATATCCTGTGCAAGAACTACAGTCTTAACCTGAGCGGCATTCTTATTAACAATATCAGCGATTCTTTCATTGCCTGATACATAGAGATTAATCTTATCCATAACCTCGAAACCAGCGTCCTTACGCATAGTCTGAACCTTAGAGATAACCTCTCTTACGAAACCTTCCTCGATAAGCTCTGGAGTTAAGTTAGTATCAAGTACGACAGTGATTCCCTTGTCGCTGCTTGCAACAAATCCTTCCTTCTGAGTCATCTCGATAAGAACATCGTCCTTAGAAAGCTCGATTGTCTGACCTTCAACATTTAACTCGAAGCTTCCTGACTCGTTAAGCTTATCCATAGTTGCGTTACCGTCAACCTCTGTAAGAGCTGTTCTGATTGCATTAAGAAGCTTTCCGTACTTAGGTCCGAGAGTCTTCATCTGTGGCTTGAATGAGTAAGATGTAAATGCTCTTACATCATCTGTGTATTCAACTTCCTTAACATTAAGCTCATCCGCAATAATAGCTGTGTAGAACTCATCAAGCTTCCAGTCTGCCTTAATAAACATCTTGCCGATTGGCTGACGGTTCTTGATATTAGTTGAATTACGGCATGCACGTCCGATAACAACTGCGTCTAATACATCATCCATAGTTTCCTCAAGCTTCTTGTCAATGAACTGCTCATTAACCTTAGGGAAGTCGCATAAATGTATTGAAATAGGCGCATTTTTATCAATGCTGCATACAAGATTTCTATAAATGCTTTCTGTCATGAATGGAACCATTGGTGCAGAAATCTTAGCAAGAGTTACAAGTGTTGTGTAAAGAGTCATGTAAGCATTAATCTTATCCTGCTCCATTCCCTTAGCCCAGAATCTTTCACGGCTTCTTCTTACATACCAGTTAGAAAGCTCATCTGTGAAGTCCTCAAGAGCTCTTGCAGTCTCTGTAATCTTGTAATTCTCAAGATTATTATCAACAACCTTAACTAAAGAATTAAGCTTTGATAATAACCATTTGTCCATAACTGAAAGCTTGTCATATTCAAGCTGATACTTAGTAGCATCAAAATTATCAATATTAGCATACAGTACAAAGAATGCATATGTGTTCCAGAATGTTCCCATGAACTTTCTCTGACCTTCTGAAACCCACTCGTCCTTGAATCTGTTAGGAACCCAAGGAGCTGAATTCTCGTAGAAGTACCAACGGATTGCGTCAGCACCATGCTTCTGTAATGCGTCAAATGGGTCAACAGCGTTACCCTTTGATTTACTCATCTTCTGTCCATCTGCATCCTGAACATGTCCGAGAACGATAACATTCTCATATGGAGCTTTGTTAAAGAGCAGTGTTGAGATAGCAAGTAATGAGTAGAACCATCCTCTTGTCTGGTCAACAGCTTCAGATATGAACTTAGCTGGGAACTGCTGCTCGAATAATTCTTTATTCTCAAATGGATAGTGGTGCTGTGCAAATGGCATTGAACCTGAATCGAACCAGCAGTCGATAACTTCTGGAACTCTCTTCATTGTTCCCTGACACTTAGGACACTTACATGTAACTGCATCAACATATGGTCTGTGAAGCTCAATATTATCTGGACAATTGTCTGATTTTTCCTTGAGTTCTTCGATACTTCCGATAGACATCATCTCACCGCAGTCCTCACACTGCCAGATATTAAGAGGTGTACCCCAGTATCTGTTTCGTGAAATTCCCCAGTCCTGAACATTTTCAAGCCATGCTCCGAAACGTCCTGTACCGATTGTCTCTGGAATCCAGTTGATTGTCTTATTATTAGCAATTAAGTTAGCCTTAACTTCTGGGTCTGTCATCTTGATAAACCATGACTCTCTTGCATAGTAGATAAGTGGTGTATCACATCTCCAGCAATGAGGATATTCATGCTCTACCTTAGGTGCTGAGAAGAGGATTCCTCTGCCCTCAAGTTCCTTAAGAACCTCAACATCACAGTTGATAGCGCCTGCTTCCATCTCTTTCTTAGTAGGCTTTGCACGCATTCCTGCAAATGGAGTCTCAGGCTTCATAACACCAGCCTCGTCTACCATCTGAACAAATGGAGCGTCATATTTTCTACCAACTCTTGCATCGTCTTCACCAAATGCAGGTGCAATATGAACGATACCAGTACCATCTTCCATAGTTACATAATTATCGCAGTATACGAAAAATGCTTTCTTGTGCTGCTTGTCAGCGGCATCCTTAGCGCACTGGTAAAGTGGCTCATATTCCTTATATTCAAGGTCTTTACCCTTGTATTCTTCAATAATCTCATAAGCAGGTGTGCCTTCTTCTCTCTCGATTCCACCAAGAACCTTGTCAAGAAGTGCCTTTGCCATGATGTATGTGAATCCATCTGCTGCCTTAACTCTCGCATAAGTCTCATCTGGATTAACACAAAGAGCAATATTAGAGCAGAGTGTCCAAGGAGTTGTTGTCCATGCAAGGAAATATGCATCCTCTCCAACAATCTTGAATCTTACAACTGCTGTACGCTCTTTAAGAGTCTTGTAGCCCTGGGCAACCTCATGTGAAGAAAGAGGTGTACCACAACGAGGACAGTAAGGAACAATCTTGAAGCCCTTATAAAGAAGACCCTTATCCCAGATCTGCTTTAAAGCCCACCATTCAGACTCGATAAAGTTATTGTCATATGTTACATATGGGTTATCCATATCAGCCCAGAAACCAACAGTAGATGAGAAATCCTCCCACATACCCTTGTATTTCCATACAGATTCCTTACAATGCTTGATAAATGGCTCGATACCATATTCTTCAATCTGTTCCTTGCCATCAAGACCTAACATCTTCTCAACCTCAAGCTCAACAGGAAGTCCATGTGTATCCCATCCAGCCTTACGAGGAACCATATAACCCTTCATTGTTCTGTATCTTGGAATCATATCCTTAATAACTCTTGTAAGTACATGTCCAATATGTGGCTTACCATTAGCAGTTGGAGGTCCGTCATAGAATGTGTAAGTTGGACCTTCCTTTCTGTTATCAATACTCTTCTGGAAGATATCATTGTCTTTCCAGAACTTTTCAACTTCTTTTTCTCTGTCTACGAACTTCATGTCCGCAGAAACTTTCTGATAAATCATTGCAGCTTCCTTTCTGGTTTATACTATTAAACCCCTCTGTCGTAATACAACAGAGGGGTAAACTTGCTTATCCTAAAATCTGAATGATTACGACATACTATCATATGCGTCCCTGGCTTTAACCTGACGATGGGATTACCGTCCCCGCTTAGTCTCGTGATGATTTCAGCGAAGATGCTCAGAAGTGATGTTCAGATGGATAGTACTCGCACCGGCTCTCACCATCCCGGCTCGCTCATGCTTTTCACTCCAACCTACTGTCTTCGTCAATGCATTTGATTAGATTTTATATAATAAATGTTTAGTTGTCAAGCTGATTCTTAGCCACAATTCTCATAATCAGATCTACGCTTCCGTCAATTCCATAAGTTGAACTGTTAATTGTGAGGTCGTAATTATCTGCTTCGCCCCACTTCTTGCCTGTATAGAATGCGTATCTTTTAAGATGTGCCTTATCCTCTTTTGAAACATACTTCGCAGCCTGCTTATAAGTAAGCTTCTCTTTGCTTGTATGGTAAGTTCTCTGTATACGCAGCTTCTTAGGAGCTGTGATAAATATGCTTATATGAGGAATGTGGTTCTTAGTAAGAATATTATCCGCATATCTTCCCATGATAACATATGGTTCCTGCTTTGCTAAATCGATCAGCTTCTTAGATGTATTAAAGAACTGTACATCCGACCTTGAAAGACCATGGTACTTCTTAAAATCTCTCCACCACTGAGCCGGTGTCCTTGCTGTTTTATTCTGGAATAAAGCTCTGTCAGTTTCTTCATGTTCTTCATTACGCTGTAATATCTCGTTCATGATAGATACATCATAATAGCTGATTCTTAACTTATCAGCAAGCTTGAAACCTATATCTGTTCCGGCACAGCCATATGAACGGCCTATGCTTATAATAAGATTGTCGTCCTTTCCAAATCTGTTTGCAAGATTGGACATGTTAAGCTCTGCATGCTCCGGGTCAATAATATCATTTCCCTCTCTCGCTTCCTGCATAGCCATTGCTTCATCAAATATCTCACCATATTCATGCATTATTTCTTTATGAAGCTGAGGATTCTTTTTAGTGGTTCTTGCCATATTACTTATAAGTGCAAGCTCACTTCTAAGAACTGAAGAATCCGCACTGGATTTAAGCAAATCTCTTAAATCATTAATACATTTTTCCTTGTTTCCCTGATATACACGTCCCAGATTAGAACCTGTAGCTTTATATACTTTCTCATCCAGTGCGTATATTCTGTTCGCAAGTTCAGTTATTTTATCATTATCTGCCATAATGCGCACCTCCTAATTATATAAAGAATAACAGTGTGTCAATAAGGAATACTGGTACAAGGCAGCACAATGACCACACAATATACCCAAAGAAGCTTGGCATCTTAACACCATTTTCATCTGATATTGACTTAACCATGAAATTAGGTGCATTACCGATATAAGTTATTGCTCCCATAAATACCGCGCCACATGATATTGCTGTAAGCATTTTTGCAGGAACAACTCCAAGAGCTGTTGTAAGTCCTGACACAAATCCCATTGAACCAGCCGTTGTAAGGAATACAAGGTAAGTTGGTGTATTATCAAGGAAACTTGAAAGTGCACCCGTTACCCAGAACATCTGTGATGGATGTGTAAGTCCAAGTTCCGCACCTGCGCTCTTTAAAATCATAAGAGCTGGCTGCATAGTAATAAATATACCTATAAAAAGTACAGCAACTTCCTGAATGGCACCCCATGTGAAATGGTTCTTCTTTCTTATCTCTGCATTAGTTGTCTTGAATGATAAAAATGCGGCTAAAAGAATCATAACCACTTCAATAAGTGAAGTAATTGCAAGCTTAACCTCTCCAAATATAGGAATTGAGATTACCTCGCCGGCAGCATTCTGGAAAAATGATACATCCGGAAGTACTCCGCTTAATATAACTGCTACAACAATAATTACGATGAATATAATATTATGTAATCCCTCAAATCTTATAAGTGGCTCATTTTCCTTAATCTCCGGCATATAACCTGCTGCTATATCCTTCCTGTATGCTCTCTTGTCAATAAAATAAAGCACTGTTAGAAGAATAATCATGTTAAGGAGCAGTATCGGAAAGAATCTTATACTCCAGAAGAAAGGAACACCTCTTGAAAATCCCATAAGAAGTGGTGGGTCACCGATAGGTGTAAGACTTCCTCCCATATTAGATATAAGGAAAATGAAGAACACCATAATGTGAGCCTTATTTCTTCTCCAAGAATTCATCTTAATAACAGGTCTTACAAGAAGCATTGACGCACCTGTCGTTCCAATCCAGCTTGAAAGAAAGGTTCCTATTCCAAGAAGAATAACATTTACTCTTGGTGAACCAACAAGACTTCCCTCAACTGTTATGTTACCTGCTACGCAGAACAAACCAAAAAGCAGTACAATGAATGTAAGATAATCATTTACCAGACATTCAAGTACAGTCTCTGCTGCTGTTCCAGCACCATACTTAACTGCGAACGGAATTATGAAAAGCAGTGACCAGAATATTACAGCAAATGGTCTGTACTTTTCCCACCATTCTCCTTTTACAAGTGGAATTATGGCTATACACAAAAGCAGACATGCAAATGGTATACAAAGCCATAAAGGCACATTCGTCAGCTCGGCTGCCAGTGCAACCATTGGACAAATATTAATACTCATAACTTAAGCCTCCGTAAAAAAACCTGTTCCACACACGGAACAGGTAATCTTAATATTAAATTATCTCTGCACATCGAAAGACGAATTCTTCATAAGTCTCTTAATGTGGTCAACACATGTGATATTAGTATCACCTCTGATAGCATGCTTCATTACTGAAGAAGCAACAGCGAAGTTAACAGTATCTTCAGGAGTCATATTGTCCATAAGGGCATAGATAAGTCCTGATGAAAATGCATCGCCGCCACCAACTCGGTCTACTATCTCAAAATTAATTGTCTTGCTCTCATAAGTCTCTCCGTTAGTATAATAGAAAGCCTTTAAAGAGTTGTTGCTTCCTGAGTGTACATATCTTACAGTTCTTGCAATAGCCTTCATATGATACTGCTCGTCTATTGCCTTAAATACTCTGTCCATGTCCTTAAATGATGGGTCCATTGTAAGACCGTCTTTAACATCAGTTCCATCTTCTCTGTATACATGGATAGGTTCGATTCCAATAAGCACATCAACATAAGGAAGGTACTTACTAAGAACATCTCTTGCAGTCTCGAATGACCAGAGCGTACTTCTCCAGTTAGGGTCGAAGCTGACAGTAAGTCCCATCTTCTTAGCCGCCTTAACTGCCATATCCATCATCTTACGACAGTTGTAAGAAAGAGCAGGAGTGATACCGCTTATATGGAGCCAGTCATAATCCTTAAGAATCTCCTCGAAATCAACATCCTTATAGTCGTATTCTGCAAATGCAGAATCAGCTCTATCATATATTACCTGTGAAGGTCTGACAGAAACACCTTCTTCCAGATAATAAAGTCCCATTCTTCCTTCTGATCTTATAATGTGCTTGGTATGCACATCATTAGACTTAAGATAATTAATAGTTGACTTTCCAAGGTCTGAGTTAGGTAATACTGTAAAAAATGTTGAATCAACACCAAGGTTTGCAAGGGAAACCGCTACATTTGCCTCTGCTCCGCCATAATTAACTCTGAAATCATGTGTAGTTACAAGTTTTTCATAGTTAGGTGGTGATAATCTCAACATCAATTCACCAATTGCTATAAATTTCATGTCTTCCTCCAACGTCATAATAGATTAAGGGCATCAAATACCCAGTTTTGCATATTCCAATGACATATTACACCACATTTGTTCAAATTGCAAACTTGCATATTACTTTTTAATAAGATATAATTATTTTATTAATAAGTAAGGTTAAGGTACGTGTTTATGGATATATTTGAGTCTCTGAATTCTGTGCTTGTAGACTTGTTCAATGATATCTTGAACATTGAAGAAAGGGCTCTTATCACAGAAGAATTTAAGGATATTTCTGTTACAGATATGCATATTATAGAAGCAATCGGCATTGAAGAACCTCGTACTATGTCCACAATTTCCAAGTCACTTGGAGTAACAATGGGAACTCTTACAGTCGGAATCAACGGACTTGTCAAGAAAGGCTATGTGATAAGAAAGCGCGGTGAGAAAGACCGCCGTATAGTCTATGCTTCTCTTACAGACAAAGGAATTGCCGCATACAGACATCATGAGAATTTTCACAAGGATATGATTGGACATATCACAAAGGATTTAACAAAAGAAGAAGCTGAGGTTCTTACGAAAACATTTATACGGCTGGAAGATTTCTTCCATCAGATTCCATAATAACAATCAGCTTAATAAAGGAGGGGTATTATGCCAGACAACAAGAATTTACTCAATTTAGACGATTTAGCTGATGTATTTGCACAGCTTAACGATATTGAAGACGCGCCAGAAGAACTTACTGAGGAAGAAAAAGCTTCCCAGCGCAGATATGAAGCTGTCTCTTATACACATCTGACGCTGCCGACGATCTTACGCGTGTAGA
>ENA-OZIC01001126-OZIC01001126.1-human-gut-metagenome-genome-assembly--contig:-NODE-1126-length-11250-cov-4.608218_pt1 | contig 11250 bp, 8 predicted proteins | sample MGYA00244056_ERZ653704 | MGnify/ENA primary metagenome ERZ653704 (study PRJEB26926, sample SAMN06165229) | human gut metagenome | biome: ENVO:00009003; feature: ENVO:2100002; material: ENVO:00002003... | reverse complement strand
CGAGATCATGCCTAGTCTCGTGGGCTCGGAGATGTGTATAAGAGACAGATAATAGTGTAAAGAATGATATTTGACACTATTAAGGCGGTGGGGCATATGACAGATTACAGAAAGCTTTGTATAGATTTGTTCGGAACAGATAACGAAACCGAGTTAAAGGATATTGCAGGCAGGCTTAAAGGCGGAAGAAAAAATAAGTTGACCGAAACGGATGTTAAAAATGCAATTGAAATGCAGAAAAACGGTAAAACTACTGCTGAAATAGCACAAACCTTTAATGTAAGCCGTCAGACAATTTCAAAATATCTTAACAAGCCCTTGAACGGCAATTATGTTATGCGGCTTGATTTTATGTTCCGTCAGAAGGTGTGTACGGAAATATATGTCAACTTTGCCGATAAGAAAATAAAAATTGTGAATCGCACCAATGATATAATGAAAAGAGCTTTCGGTATAAATGAAAATCCGGATTGGAACGATTTTGAACAGTTTCTTGAAGAAAGATGTTTTCCGAAATCAAGGGCATTCCGAAAAACTATTTTGAAAAAAATCGGAGCGGACGGCTACGATACTTTGCAGATACTTGAAAAAACAGACGGAAGAACGGCTGAGGATAACCAATATATAAGGTTTACAAGAAAGGAGCTGTACGCTTTTTGATTAAGGAAATCAATCTTGACAATTACTCACTTATAGATACAAAATCTGCTTCTTCAAAAGGCAATCAGCAAAAGTGGCTTGTAAACGATTTGTGGTACAAAGCAGACCATATGGGATATGAGGGCTTGTGTGAGGTTGTTGTATCTGAATTGTTGAAAAAATCGAATATAACCGATTTTGCGGAATATTTTCCGATAAAAATAGAATTTGCAGGTCGAAAGCTTAACGGTTGTTATTCAAAAAACTTTCGCAAAAAAAATGAAAGCATTGTCACGCTTGAGCATTTGTCAAAGCAATGGCTTGCGTCATCAATGGCGAAAAATCTTTTGAAGTACGATGATGTGAAGGATAAAATTTCCCACACCGTTGATTTTATCGAGAATAAAACAGGTTTGAAAAATGTCGGAAAATATATAACAGCAATGCTTGAGCTTGACGCATTTTTTCTGAATGAGGACAGGCATACCAATAATATTGTGTTTATACTGAATGATGATACAGGCGAATACAGATTTTGTCCGTATTTTGATTTCGGACTTTCGCTGCTTGCCGACACAACCGAGGATTACCCTCTCGGAGAGGATATTTACAACTTAATCCCAAAAATTCACGCAAAACCTTTTGATGTAGATTTCGATGTACAGCTTGATGCTGCTCAGGAACTGTATGGTGAACAGGTAAAATTTTCGTTTATGAGTTCCGATATAGAAAAATCTTTTGAAAAAGTCAGCGGATATTATCCCGATGAAGTTGTGCTAAGAGTGAAAAATTTAATCTATAATCAAAAACACAAATACGGTAATATGTTTGAGTAATGTTTAAATGATAAATTGCCCGAAAAATGTTGAAAAGTGTAAAACCAATTTGCAATGAAAATGTTTTTACAAAATTGTAAAAAATATTGTCATAATTCCTTTAAGTAAATAACAATAGGGGTTAATCTTGTAAAATAATAAGATGAATGAAACAATATGCGGTGGTGAGGTTCTTGAAAAATGCTTTGTTGATTTCACACTCTGAACAGAGTGCCGTTTCTTTGTCACAATTGCTCGGAAGCGAAGGCTATACGGAGATTTCCGTCTGCCAAACCTCACAGGAAGCTAAGGAGCTTGCAAATGGTGAGGTTTTTGACCTCATCTGCGTCAATGCGCCGCTTGAAAAGGAAAACGGCATTGAGCTTTCAAAGTACTTTGCCGGAACAACCCGTTCAAGTGTTGTGATTATCGTTCCGCAGCGAAATGCGGATTATGTGAATGACGCACTTACGGAGCACGGTGTTCTGGTTATTGCAAAGCCCGTAAACAAGCACCTGTTTCACCACTTTTTGCAGTTTACGGAATGTTTTAAGATGCGTATGTTCCGTGTGATTGAGGAAAATGAAAAGCTCAAGCATATGGTTGCGGATATGAAGATAATAAACAGAGCAAAGTTCCTGCTTATTACCTGCCTTAATATGTCCGAAGATCAGGCGCATCGCTATCTTGAAAAACAGGCTATGGATCTCAGAACAAGCAAGCTTGAGGTTGCAAAGCAGGTTATCAGAACATATGAGAACTGACTGCAATTTTTTTAGTTTATTGAAAGGAATGTGTTTTTATGAGCCGTGCGGCATACTTAATCCTTGAAAACGGAACAGTTTTTGAGGGCAAGGCGTTTGGTGCCGAAAAAGAAACTACGGGAGAACTTGTTTTTACTACAGCAATGACAGGTTATCTTGAAACACTCACCGACCCCAGCTATTACGGTCAGGTGGTTATTCAGACATTCCCTTTAATCGGCAACTATGGTGTTATCCCTGCCGATTTTGAGAGTGACTCTCCGTCACTGAAAGGTTATATTGTACGAGAATGGTGCCAAGTTCCTTCAAACTTCCGTTGTGAGGGTGATCTTGACACCTTTTTAAAAGAGTCGGGAATTCCCGGCATTTACGGAATCGACACCCGTGCGCTCACAAGAATTGTGCGTGAATACGGTGTTCTGAACTGCAAAATCTCCTATTCTCCCGATGTAACAAAGGAAGAACTTGACGAGATTAAGAACTATGTTATTACAGAGGCTGTTGAAAGCACTACTATAAAAGAAAAAGAGCATTTTGACGCTGAAAACGGCGACCTCAATGTTGTGCTTATGGATTTTGGCGCAAAGCATAACATCGGCAGAGAGCTTGTTAAGAGAGGCTGTAACCTTACAGTCGTTCCCGCCCACACAACAGCGGATGAAATTAAGGCTATGAATCCCGACGGCGTAATGCTTTCAAACGGACCGGGAGATCCGTCCGACAACACAGAGATTATTGCAGAGCTCAAAAAGCTTTGTGATTTCGGGATTCCGACCTTCGGCATCTGTCTCGGTCACCAGCTCCTTGCACTTTCACAGGGTGCAAAAACAGAAAAGCTCAAGTACGGTCACAGAGGTGCAAACCAGCCTGCAAAAGAGGTTGAAACAGGCAGAGTTTACATTACATCACAGAACCACGGCTACGCTGTTGTAAGCGACAGTATGCCTGAAAACGGCAAAGTAAGCTTTGTAAACGGCAATGATAACACCTGCGAGGGCGTAAACTACACAAATATGCCTGCTTTCTCGGTTCAGTTCCATCCGGAAGCTTGCGGCGGTCCTCACGATACAGCATTTTTATTTGACCGTTTTATTGAATTGATGAAGAACAACAGAAAATAAGAGTCCGAAATTCGGATTACTATTCAGCATAAGAACAGATACAATAATTACTTGAACGAGGAATGATTATATGCCACTCAAAAAGAATATCAAACGAGTTATGGTAATCGGTTCGGGCCCTATCGTAATCGGTCAGGCTGCCGAATTTGACTATGCAGGCACACAGGCTTGCCGTGCGCTTAAAGAAGAAGGACTTGAGGTTATTCTCGTAAACTCAAACCCTGCTACAATTATGACTGATAACGCAATGGCTGATAAAATCTACATTGAGCCGTTGACGCTTGAAACAGTTAAGAGAATCATCAAAAAGGAACGCCCTGACAGCCTTCTTTCAACCCTCGGCGGTCAGACGGGTCTTACCCTTTCAATGCAGCTTGCAAAAGAGGGCTTCCTTGATAAATACAATGTTCAGCTTCTCGGTGCAAACCCCGAAACAATCGACAAGGCAGAGGACAGACAGCTTTTTAAGGACACAATGATTGAAATCGGTCAGCCTGTTATTCCGTCACTTGTTGTTACAGATGTTGAATCAGCTGTTAAGTTTGCCGATGAAATCGGTTATCCTGTAATTATCCGTCCTGCATTCACACTCGGCGGTACAGGCGGCGGTATTGTTGATAACGAGGAAGAGCTTCGTGAAATCACATCAAACGGTCTTGAACTTTCTCCTATCACACAGGTGCTTGTTGAAAAATGTATCTCAGGTTGGAAGGAAATCGAGTTTGAGGTTATGCGTGACAGCGACGGAAATGTTATTACTGTCTGCTCAATGGAAAACTTCGATCCTGTAGGCGTTCACACAGGCGACTCAATCGTTATCGCTCCTACGGTAACACTTGCCGACAAGGAATATCAGATGCTCAGAAGTGCGGCTCTCAACATTATCTCTGCACTTAAGGTAGAGGGCGGTTGTAACTGCCAGTTCGCACTCAACCCCGAAACATTTGAATATGCGGTTATCGAGGTTAATCCCCGTGTATCCCGTTCATCGGCACTTGCGTCAAAGGCAACAGGTTATCCTATTGCAAAGGTTGCCGCTAAAATTGCTATCGGTTACACACTTAATGAAATCAAAAATGCCGTTACAGGTACAACATACGCTTGCTTTGAGCCGGCGCTCGACTATGTTGTTGTAAAATTCCCGAAATGGCCTTTCGATAAATTTGTATATGCAAAGAGAACACTTGGTACTCAGATGAAGGCAACAGGCGAGGTTATGGCTATTGCTCCGACATTTGAACAGGCTATTATGAAAGCCGTAAGAGGTGCCGAGATTTCTCACGATACTCTCAACGACAAGGAATTTGCAGAGCTTTCAAACGCATCGGTTTATGACAGACTCAGCGTTTGCGATGACAGAAGAATCTTCTGTGTATATGAGGCTCTCAAGAGAGGCATTACAGTAGAACAGATTCACAACATCACTCTCATTGACGAGTGGTTCCTTGAAAAGCTCAAAAATCTTATTGCCGTTGAAAACGAACTCAAGAACGGCGAGCTTACGGAGGGTCTCTATGTTCGTGCCAAGAACAAGGGATTCCTTGACAGAACAATTGAAAAAATCACAGGCAGGAAGGTTGAAAATCCGCTTGTTCCTGTTTATAAAATGGTTGATACCTGCGCCGCAGAATTTGAGGCTGAAACTCCTTACTTCTATTCAACATTTGATAAGGAAAATGAAGCTGAGGAATTCATCAAAGAGCAGAAGAGCGATAAGAAAACAGTTATCGTATTCGGTTCGGGTCCTATCAGAATCGGTCAGGGTATCGAATTTGACTATGCGTCTGTTCACTGCGTATGGGCGCTCAAAAAGGCAGGCTACGATGTTGTTATCGTAAACAACAACCCTGAAACAGTATCAACAGACTTTGACACAGCCGACAGACTTTATTTTGAACCGCTCACAACCGAAGATGTTATGGGCATAATAAAGACAGAGAATCCGTTCGGTGTAGTTGTTGCATTCGGCGGACAGACAGCAATTAAGCTTACAAAGTTCCTGAGCGACAACGGTGTAAATATTCTCGGCACATCATACGATGCCATTGATATGGCAGAGGACAGAGAGCGTTTTGACGAGCTTCTTGAAAAGTATCACATCAAGCGTCCCCGTGGCGTAACGGTTATGACAACAGACGAGGCTCTCGATGTTGCAGACAAAATCGGTTATCCTGTTCTTCTCCGTCCGTCATATGTTCTCGGCGGTCAGAATATGATTATTGCATTCAACGAAGATGATGTCAAAGAGTATATGGCAATCATTCTTGCACAGAATATTGAAAATCCGATTCTTATTGATAAGTACCTTCAGGGTACAGAGCTTGAAGTTGACGCCATTTGTGACGGTGAAGATATTCTTATTCCGGGTATTATGGAGCATATCGAGCGTGCCGGTGTTCATTCGGGCGACTCAATTGCGGTTTATCCGGCATGGAATCTCTCAGACAGAATGACTCAGATTATTATTGAAAGCTCAAAGAACCTTGCGATCGAACTCCGTACAAAGGGACTTGTAAACATTCAGTACCTTATCTATAAAGACGAACTTTATGTTATCGAGGTAAATCCCCGTTCTTCAAGAACAATCCCTTACATCAGTAAGGTAACAGGCGTTCCTATGGTTGACCTTGCAACAAGAGCAATGCTCGGTGAAAAGCTCAAAGATATGGGCTACGGCACAGGCCTTTACAGAAAGAGTCCTTACATTGCGGTTAAGGTTCCCGTATTCAGCTTTGAAAAGCTTATCAATGTTGATAACCACCTCGGCCCCGAGATGAAGTCAACAGGTGAAGTTCTCGGTGTTGCAGGCACACTTGAGGAGGCTCTCTATAAGGGACTCATCGGTGCAGGCTACAAGATGAAGAAAAAGGGCGGTGTGTTCATCACAGTCCGTAATTCGGATAAGGCTGAAATCGGTGAAATCGCAAAGAAATACTACGACCTCGGATTCAGAATCTACGCAACAGAGGGTACAGCGGATGTACTCAAGAAGTACGGTATTGACGCCGTAAGCGTAAAGAAAATTCACGAGTCCAAGACAAACAATACTCTTACACTCATTGAATCGGGCAAGATTCAGTATGTTATTTCAACATCTGCAAAGGGCAGAATTCCTTCAAGAGATTCTGTTAAAATCCGTCGTAAGACTGTTGAAAGAAATATTCCGTGTCTTACATCTCTTGATACGGCAAATGCACTTGCAGATTGCCTCAAGAGCCACTATTCACAGCACAGCACGGAGCTTATCGACATTAACCACATGAGAGAGGAAAAGCTTATGTTAAAATTCACTAAGATGCAGGGTATAGGCAATGACTATATCTATTGCAGCACTTTTGATCAGGAAATCAGCAACCCCGAGGCGCTTGCCGTAAGACTTTCCGACAGACATTTCGGTATCGGCGGCGATGGTATTATTCTTGTTTGCCCTTCAAAGGTTGCAGATGCAAAGATGAAAATGTACAACCTTGACGGTTCAGAGGGTAAGATGTGCGGTAACGGTATCCGTTGCGTAGGTAAGTTCCTCTATGACCACGGTATGGTCGATATCAACGAAAAAGACGAAATTACAATTGAAACACTCAGCGGTATCAAGAAACTCAAGGCTTATACTTCAGGCGGAAAGGTTAACCGTCTCAGAGTTGATATGGGCAAGGCTATTCTTGAACCGAAGGAAATTCCTGTTGTTCTTGACGGTGACAAGGTTGTTGACAGACCTGTTGAAATTGCAGGCAAGAGCTATAACATCACCTGCGTATCAATGGGCAACCCACACTGCGTGGTATTCATGGACGATATTGATAATCTTGACATTGAAACCGTAGGACCGGAGTTTGAAAACGATAAGCTCTTCCCTGAAAGAGTGAATACAGAATTTGTAACAGTTCTCGATGACCATACAATCAAGATGAGAGTGTGGGAGCGTGGCTCAGGCGAAACATGGGCTTGCGGTACAGGCGCTTGTGCCGTTGCGGTTGCCGCTTGTGAAAACGGTTTCTGCAAAAAGGGCGAAGACATCAAGATTAAGCTCAAGGGCGGAGATCTTATTATCAACTATACTGATGAAACGGTATATATGACAGGTAATGCGGAAAAAGTATTTGAAGGCGAAGTTGAGGTGTAATCGTGGAGATAACCGAACATAAGAAAAATAAAAAATATATATTTGTAACAGGCGGTGTCGTATCCGGCCTTGGCAAGGGTATCACAGCCGCATCTCTCGGCAGACTTTTAAAGGCAAGAGGGCTCAAGATTGTTGCTCAAAAGCTTGACCCGTATATCAATGTCGATCCGGGTACAATGAGCCCGTATCAGCACGGCGAGGTATATGTAACGGAGGACGGTGCAGAAACCGACCTCGACCTCGGCCATTATGAGCGTTTTATTGACGAGGACCTTAACAAGTATTCAAACCTCACAACAGGTAAGGTTTACTCAAATGTTCTTGAAAAGGAGCGTCACGGCGACTACCTCGGTAAGACAGTTCAGGTAATTCCTCACATCACAAATGAAATCAAGTCTTTTATCTACAATGTAGGTGAAAAGACTAATGCCGATGTTGTAATTACGGAAATCGGCGGTACGGTGGGCGATATCGAAAGCCAGCCGTTCCTTGAAGCTATCCGTCAGGTATCTCTTGAAGTCGGCAGAGAGAACAGCATCTTTATTCATGTAACTCTCGTTCCCTATATCAAGGGCAGTGAGGAACACAAATCAAAGCCGACACAGCATTCTGTAAAAGAGCTTCGTTCACTCGGTATCAATCCCGATATCATCGTTCTTCGTTGTGACGAACCTCTTGAGGAGAGCATTTTCAACAAGATTGCACTTTTCTGCAATGTAAAGCCGGATTGTGTAATCGAAAATATTACTCTCCCAACGCTTTATCAGGCACCTCTTATGCTTGAAAAGAGCAATTTCTCAAATGTTGTATGTCGTGAGCTCAATATTGTAACGGACAAAAAGCCCGACCTTTCCGAGTGGGAAGAAATGCTTAGCCGTATCAACAACCGCACAAAGAAATGCACGATTGCTCTTTGCGGTAAGTATGTTGCTCTCCATGACGCATATCTTTCCGTTGCAGAGGCACTTCGTCACGGTGGCTATGAAAATTCCGCTGATGTTGAAATCAAGTGGGTTGACTGCGAACTTCTCACAAAGTACAAGGTTGACGAGCTTCTCGGTGATGTTGACGGTATCCTCGTTCCGGGCGGCTTCGGTAACAGAGGTATCGAAGGTAAGATTATGGCTGCAAAATATGCCCGTGAGCATGATATCCCGTATCTCGGAATCTGCCTCGGTATGCAGACTGCAGTAATCGAATACGCAAGAGATGTTCTCGGCTATGCTGACGCCAACAGCGGTGAGTTTACACCAGAGGGCAAGCATAATGTTATTGACCTTATGCCTGAACAGGAAGGCATTGAGGATATGGGCGGCACAATGCGTCTTGGTGCATATCCGTGTGTTATCAAGCCTGATTCGCTTATGGCTAAGGCTTACGGTCAGCATGAAATTTCAGAGCGTCACCGTCATCGTTATGAGTTCAATAACGATTTCAGAGAGGAAATTGAAAATGCAGGCATGAAGATTACAGGTACTTCACCTAACGGACTTCTTGTTGAGGCTGTTGAAGTTCCCGACAACCGTTTCTTCGTTGCTGTTCAGTATCACCCCGAGTTCAAGTCACGCCCGAACCGTGCTCATCCGCTTTTCAGAGAATTTATTAAGGCATCACTTGAAAAGTAATTGATTTTTCCACTTAACTTTCAGATTTAAAGGACTGATTTTAATGAAGATTAACAGAAATTTTGACAATCTCGTTCCTAACTATCTTTTTGCAGATGTTGCAAAAAAGACAAATGCATATATTGCGGCTCATCCCGATAAAAAGGTTATCAAGCTTGGTATCGGTGATGTAACCCTTCCGCTTGCTCCTGTTGTTGTTGAGGCAATGAAAAAGGGTGCAGAGGATCTTGCTCACAAGGAAACCTTCAAGGGTTATCCCGATTATGAGGGCTACGAGTTCCTCAGACAGGCTATTTCAGATTATTACAAGAGCTTTGGTGTTGCAGTAGGCGCTGACGAAATCTTTGTATCAGACGGTGCAAAGTCTGACTGCGGTAACATAGGCGACATCTTCTCAAAGGATAATATTGTTCTTGTAACCGATCCTGTTTACCCCGTATATGTTGACTCAAACATTATGGCAGGCAGAGAAATTGTTTATGCCGCATCAAATGAGGCAAACGGCTTTGCCGCTCTTCCTGATGAAAATGTAAAGGCAGACATCATCTACCTTTGCTCACCTAACAACCCGACAGGTTCTGCATACAATGCCGAACAGCTCAAAGCATGGGTTGACTATGCTCTTAAAAACGATGCAATAATCCTCTACGATTCAGCTTATGAGGCATTCATCACAGAGGATCTCCCTCGTTCAATTTTTGCAATCGAAGGTGCAAGAAAGTGCGCAATTGAAATGTGCTCACTTTCAAAGACAGCAGGCTTCACAGGTACAAGATGCGGTTACACAGTAATTCCTAAGGAGCTTGAGCGTGACGGTCACAATATCTATGCAACATGGTACCGCCGTCAGGCAACAAAGTTCAACGGTGTTTCATGGCCTGTTCAGTGTGCTGCTGCCGCTGTATTCAGCGAAGAAGGTCAGAAGCAGATCAAGGAGAACATTTCTTACTATCAGGAAAATGCAAGAATTATCGCATCTGCTCTTGATGAACTCGGCATCTACTACACAGGCGGTAAGAACTCACCTTACATCTGGCTCAAGTGTCCGAACAACATGGGCAGTTGGGAATTCTTTGACCTCCTCCTCAACGAGGCAAATGTTGTAGGTACTCCGGGTGAGGGCTTTGGCGAAAACGGTGCCGGCTACTTCCGTCTTACATCATTCGGTGACAGAGAAAACACGATTGAGGCTGTTGAGAGAATCAAAAAGGTTCTCACAAACCTCTCAAAGTAATTTGATTGAATTCAGATTGTTATATTGAATAAAACACACAGCGGATAACCCGAATTTTGAGGTTATCCGCTGTTCTTATATGGCGAGCCGCCCCTACGCAAAAAGGACATTCCATTTGGAATGTCCTTTTGATATCATATTAAAATCAGAACTTAATCTTTTCAGCAATATAATCGTTGAGCTTGTCAATTGCAACTCTTTCCTGCTGCATTGTGTCACGGTCACGAACCGTTACACAACCGTCGTCAACAGACTCAAAGTCATATGTGATACAGAACGGAGTACCGATTTCGTCCTGTCTTCTGTAACGCTTGCCGATTGAACCGGCATCGTCATAATCAGTCATAAAGTCGGCTGAAAGCTGTTCATAAACCTTGCCGGCCTGCTCGTTGAGCTTCTTTGAAAGCGGAAGAACGCAAGCTTTGTACGGAGCAAGCGTCGGATGAAGTCTTAACACAACTCGTGTATCCTTTTCGTCAATAACTTCTTCATCATAAGCCTCAACAACAAGAGCAAGGAAAAGACGCTCAACACCGAGTGACGGCTCAATAACATACGGGATGTACTTCTCGTTTGTTGTCGGATCAAAATACTCAAGTGTCTTACCGCTTGTTTTGCTGTGCTGTGTAAGGTCATAGTCTGTTCTGTCGGCAACGCCCCAAAGCTCGCCCCAACCGAACGGGAAGAGATATTCAAAGTCTGTTGTTGCTTTTGAATAGAAACAAAGCTCCTCTTTTGCATGGTCACGAAGACGGAGATTTTCTTCCTTAATATTGAGAGAATAGAGCCAGTCACGGCAGAAGCCTCTCCAGTATTCAAACCATTCAAGGTCAGTGCCCGGCTTGCAGAAGAATTCAAGCTCCATCTGCTCAAACTCACGCTGTCTCTTATACACATCTCCGAGCCCACGAGACTAGGCATGATCTCGT
>ENA-OZIC01001118-OZIC01001118.1-human-gut-metagenome-genome-assembly--contig:-NODE-1118-length-11320-cov-6.478473_pt1 | contig 11320 bp, 8 predicted proteins | sample MGYA00244056_ERZ653704 | MGnify/ENA primary metagenome ERZ653704 (study PRJEB26926, sample SAMN06165229) | human gut metagenome | biome: ENVO:00009003; feature: ENVO:2100002; material: ENVO:00002003... | reverse complement strand
AGGGTTCGAGTCCCTGGAGGTGCACCAGATATTGAACGTCAAATCGTAAGATTTGGCGTTCTTTTTTGTTATGTAACCCCGAAAAATCGGGGCTTGCACGATCAACGCACGGTTTTTGCACGGTTGGTGTTTTCATAGGAATCCTCTGCATGGGCTGGAATTACTTTGAAGTGCGTGGTAAATTTTGCATTAGGTCAGCAGAGCCAGACGGAGCTGCGCCTTTACTTCGGGGTCTGCATTCTTCAGCAGTTCCAGCAGAGCAGTCGTAGAGATGGTCGGTTCGCCTTCGGCGGGTAACTGCGCCAATATCTGAATGGATGCAGACAGACTGCCGTTGAACTTCCGGCGGGCAAACTGCCTGATTTTGGTTGATACAGGCGTAGAATGTGTTTGGATTTTTAGCGGTCATCCGCCAGAATGGATATTTGATGATGACTGGGGTGTTGTAGCCAACGCCCAATTCCAGAAAGAGGATGCGCTGTCCCTCGTGACGGCGCAGAAATTCACTGTATCGCTTTGCCGCACGGTGCCATCCTTCGTCCTCTACAAAGGTAAGTAAAAGACGGGGTGCTGTGCATTTGTGCAGCACCCCGTCTTTTATTTGTGCTCATCTGCGTCCGGCTCATAGAGCAGCTCCAAATAGGGGTGCTTCCGGATGGCGGCAACCACCTCATCCAGGCGGGTCGCGCAGAAATTCTGGCAGCATAGAGTTTGTGCCGATAGAAATTTTGCGTTCATTATATTTTTTATTATGTTTTAGACTCGAAACAATCATACGAATATATTATCCTTTCCGGCTGAAACATCTCTATGTATTTATTTCATTAATTTTTTAATAGTATCAACCAGATCATCCACTGTATCCTCTTTTCCTGCTTTGATATCCTCGATCACGCAGGTTCGGATATGCTCTGCGAGAAGTTCCTTATTAAAGCTGTTCAATGCAGAATTGACAGCGGCAACCTGTACTAATATATCCGTACAATATGCATTCTTTTCCAGCATCCCCTTGATCCCACGGATCTGACCTTCGATCCGATTCAGCCGGTTCATCAGCTTCTTATATTCACCTTCTGTTCTCTGTTTTGTTTTATGACAATGGCAACATGGTTCTTCCATTCCTGTTTGCTCCTTTCTGATCTGTTATGTAAATTCATCTATTTATAAATATCAGACTGTATCTTATCAGCCATCAGGTTATTTATACGATATATTTTATATACCCCATAGGGGTATTTTGTCAAGTCATCTAATGATAAAATATTGCAATTATAAAAAAGAGTCACCAGCGGCTCTTTCCTGTAAAATAAAAACAGAGAATCTGATATCTTCTATCAAACTCTCTGTTCTATTCTTAATTATTATAGCCCTGATTACTTCGTTCTTTATTCTACATCGACAATGGCATCATCGCTACTTTCCAGTGTATCAATATCTGAGCTGTCTTTCTCATTATCTACATCACTTGAATCGATATCTGTATCGTCTGAACCATCATCTCCACCTATAATGGTGTCATCATCATATTCATCTGATCCGTCTTCTTCTCCGTCAATGGTATAAGTGCTGTCCATCGTATCATCATAATAAGCGGATGCATCTGTACTCTGAAGAACCTCTTTCAGATCATATATCGTTCCGTCAACTGCATTTACCATGATTGCCTGTACCGGATAATCATAATCGTAAGTTCCATCTTCTTCATCTGCCTGTGCGAATATCCATACCGGTACATATTGATATATATTCTCCTGCGATTCATCCTTCATGCAATAATACGTAAGTCTTACATCGTTATATTCAATATCATTATAAGAAGTCTTATTTTCTGTATAATATGCCGGTACATTCTTATTCAATGCACTTAACAGATCTTTCCAGCTCATCAGTTCTACATTCTTCTGCTCATCTCCTGTCGGTGCAAGAAGCGGATAACAGCTTGCATTGATCACTCCGTTTGAATCAACCTGTATCGTAAATGTCTCAGATGTTGAATCATACCAGACATCATCATCGGATGAAAGGGAATCTACCATGGACAGATCCGCACTATATGGTGCAGTACCATTTACCGAACGTCCAAATGTCATGATATATCCGTCGTATTCTGTCGCTACAACGTCATATGAGGTATCGTAATATTCCCATAAAAGCTGGGATGTATATGTAGGGATCACATCATCAATACCACAGCTGCTCAGGAATTCCTGTGCAAGAGAAACCGCCTCGTCCTGTGTAAATGTACAGCTGTTCGGCATACTTTCATCTACATCTTCATCACCATACTGCGCATCATATGCATAAACATATGTAGCGCCCTCATGTGGCTTATAATTTATAAGTCCTTCGGACGGATAATAGGACAATTCAAAATTTGCTCCCAGACCCTCTTCCGAATCTGAAAATGAAAGCATATATTCATAATCACCGATATTACCTATAAAATCTGTTGCACTGTAATCACCCGCACCTGTACGTTCGTCTGTTGCATTCGTCATCTCATCTTCCAGATAAGATATATATTCATTACAATAGCTCTCCGTCTCTGTGTCTCCCGATGCCTTTGCCTCTTCTAACATTGCCTGAAAGGAGTCAATCTGCGACTGAAGATCACTCTTTGTCTGATGTTCCCAGTCATATACATAGATTCCTTTTGATTTATCAAACACTGCCTCGCAAACTTTCTGCTTATATGCATTGTCAAATGTATTACTTTTATAGTTAATGATGGACATACTGTCAGATGACGGAATACTTATATCGTCATCTTTTATCTTAATACTCTTTAATCCGGAATCACCGACCTCAATATCTCCCTCATAAGATTCAGGAATTCCCAGACGTGAAGCAAGCGCACCACTATCTCCCGAACCACTGTTTTCACTGCTGCCGTCTCCATCCACATCATAATCCACCTTTTTATTACAGCCGGAAAAAACGGTTGCTGCTGACAATGCTGTTACTAAAAGCAGCGCTGTCATTTTTGTGAACTTTTTCTTTCTCATGATTTCCTCCTAGAAATTTTCAGACTATACACTGATTTTATTCAATTAAACAAGGTTATTATAATCGAGTGAATATTTAATAGCAAGAAAAAACACGCATAAAAAAACGAAAATACTGTGAACACACAATATTTTCGCCTTTATTTTGATTAATTTTATTCTTTTGATATTACAACTTTTCCGTCAACAACCTGAATCTTTACTTTATTTGTGTCAATTCCTGCTGCCTCCAGAATATCATCACTGATCTGAACACGATGCGCTTTATCCAGAACTGAATATTCCTCATGAGAATCTGATCCGTTGAAATTAACGCCTTCCATGTCATTAATTCTTTTCCGATAGTCCTCTTTCATAATCTTCTCTGTACTGATCTTGCCATCAGCGATCATAACCACTCGGCTTACCTTATTTGCCAGACTGATATCATGTGTTACTATGATAACCGTAATACCAAGCTCCTCATTCAGTTTCCGGATCAGATCCTGTATCATATCCGATGTCTTGGAATCGACTGCACCTGTCGGCTCATCTGCCAGAAGTATCTTCGGGTCATTTGCAAGTGCGATCGCGATCGCAACTCGCTGCTGCTCACCACCGGACATCTGAGACGGATAAGAATTCACCTTTTCCTTCAATCCCACTTTACATAACAGATCATATGCTTTCTTTTCTCTGTCTGCTTTATTATCTTTGTCAAAATACATCGGAACCTGAACATTCTCTAGTGCTGTCATATAAGGAAGCAGATTTCTGGAATTCTTCTGCCATACAAAACCAACCGTATGCTTTCTGTATTCCACCAATTCCTTATCAGTCATGGCAAACAGATCCTTACCATCTACATACAGCTTACCCGCCGTAGGACGTTCCAGACCGCCGATCATATTTAACAGCGTTGATTTACCGCTACCGGATTTACCGATAACCGCCATCAGCTCACCTTTTTTGATTGTAAGCTCCAATCCCTGAAGTGCCATAACCTCAACTTCATCTGTCTTGTAGATCTTAACCAAACTGTCACAATCAATGATATTATCAGATTCCACAGAATCTGTATCAGTCCCAGCTGCCTCTGATGCTTCTGTATCCGTTTCAGCATCTGCTGCCGGCTTCTCCATTGTCTCGTCATTTTCTGCAGTTTCATACATTTCCGTATCTGTTTCCTGCTTTTCGGCTGTATCATCAGCTAAGACTGTAAGGCTGTCATTCTTCTGTTCTTCCATATCCCGTTGAACATCTGTATTGTACTCATCTGTAGATACAGAATCAAGCATCTCCGCCCCAGATACATTCTTTTTTTCTTTCTTCTTAAATAATCCACTATGCTTTGCCAACGATCTCACCATCCTCTATCTCAAATACAACATCTCCGAGTTCCATCAGGTTTGGATCGTGGGTCGTCATAACAATGGTTATTCCCTCTTTTGCAACCAGATCCTTGAACAACCGCATAACATTCAATCCGGAAGCCGTATCAAGTGCTCCCGTCGGTTCATCTGCAAATATAACTTTTGGCTTATGAGCAACTGCCCTTGCTATAGCTACACGCTGCTGCTCACCACCGGACATCTGATTTGGCATATGATACATTCTGGAACTCAGTCCAACCATCTCCAGTACTTCGCGAATTCGTGAATCACGATTGCCTTCATACTCCGCCAAGCGGAGTCCGAAATCAACATTTTCGTATGCATTCATGATTGGAATCAACGCAACCGACTGAAATACAAATCCAATATCAAATCGTCTTAATTTCTCTTTATCCGCAACAGACATCTCTGACAGGTCATTATTTTCTATAATAACCTGTCCCTCCGTTGCATCATCAAGAGCACTCAGTATATTTAACAATGTCGTCTTACCGGAACCGGATCGACCTTTTAATATTGCAAGCTTGCCTTCAGGAATATCCAGATCAATTCCCTTAAGAGCATAAAATGGTTCGCCGTTTCCAACCGTAAAGCATCGTTTTATTCCTCTTGCAGTAATCATATCCATAGTTTAATCCTCCCCAAGCTTCAATGCCTGTGTAATATTCATCTTCTTTAATATTGTACGAAGAACAATAAAACAGATAACAAACATTACTACAATAACGATTGTCAGTTTCAAAATATCAAACAGATTAACCGTTATGCTTATCGCTATATTATGAGCCTCCGGCAAATATACAACAGCTACCAGCTTTACGAACAGTGCTGTAGCCGCAGCTCCGACTCCGTAGCCAGCTAGACTGGCAAGTACGGAGCTGAACATCTGCTCATTGATCAACATCTTATTGATCTCATGCATACTCATACCCATCGCACGGTAAATACCAAACAGAAGCTCTCTCTGCTTGATGGATGTAATCCAGTAGATCAGGAAGCCGATCGTACAAAGAATGACTGCAACTAAAAAGCTCAATGAGAATAAACCATTTGTGATCAGAACCAATGGAGATTCCAGCATGTCTCTGACATCCTGATCAACACTTTCATAACTGTTCAACTGAATGTCCTGCTTCTGTATTGCATTAACGGCTTCTTTATAATCATGCCCTGCTGCGAGTCTTCCCCATACCTGATATGGTGTCAACCCAAATGATCCAACTACATATGCATAATTGGCAACAACCAGATAACGTTCATTTTCGACGATCTTACCACTGCTGTCTTTTTCATATGTATATTGATTGAAGCCCGGCCATGCATCAACAATCGCACAGATCGGACCGCTTGCCGAACCAAGCTCTACATCTTCGCGTCCTTTGATATCGCTGTATCTCGTATACTTGATATTATCTCCGATCGACAGATCATATTTTTTTGCCAGATTAGATGAAATAATTACACCATTTGAAACAGTCGCTATGCTGTTCAGGTAATTAAACCAGTGTTTATCATTAAGACCGGATTTCAATTCTGCGGTCTCACCAAATTCTTTTGTATTAATACCCATCATAACAGAACCTGACAATTCTGAACCGGCAACGTTAATTGATACATTATCATCATAAATAACACGCGTCAGATCGGAGCAAATACCCGAAAGGCTTTCTGTATATCTCTCATAATCCGGTTCCTCATAATACCAGTGGCTCTGCTTATCCTTATCCAGATATGCACCAGCTTTCCAGCGTTCCTTCAAGATCAGATCCGTTCCCATATTATATTCGATACGTTCCTGATTATTTTCATTGATCGTTCTTGCCATATTCGAATTGAACATACCCATAGCGATCGTCATTACAAGAAATACAGAGATAAAGCCCTGTTTCTTAACCGTTCTTGTAATCTGAAGGAAAGACGCATATACTGCCGGAGACCACTTCTTCTTACCTACGAAATAGATGAACTTAATCAGATATTTAATCAGACGAAGCACCAGAAGACCTACCGCGAAAATAAACAGTGAGGAATTCAGGAAGATCAATGGATCCGGCTTCTTACCGGCTAAAATATTAAGTGCAATATCACTTTTCTGTTTATTGTAGTTGTACAGCAGATATACCGATACCGCTACCAGGATCACATCGAGAAATGCTTTCTCCCAGAACGGTTTGGTACTGATCTTGCCCATTTTGCTCTTTTGTTCTACGATCGAGTTCTTTGCATATTTCAAAACCGGAAGTGTCACAAACAGAACTGCCACCAAAGCTGCAACGAAACTGTATAACAACATTCCCCATGTCAGTTTATAGAAATGAGTATCACCAAACGTAAATTTCAGGAAGGATGTTGCACTTGCACATAACTTACATAACAGATAACCGATCGGAATACCTATTACAATTGCGATTCCTGAAAGAATTGCCGATTGTCCGAAATATATTCCAAGGATCTGTCTGGTACTTGTACCTCTGCTCTTCAACATGGCGATCTCGCCATCTTCCATTTCAAGTATCTGACTGGATACCATATAGATAAATGCCAGCAATAATACAATGATCGGAAGCTCCAGTACCCATATGATGATCATTATAGAAGTTGCATCATCCTGATACTCTGCGAGGATACTGCTGAAATTCTGTGTAAAATTACCATCTGCCTTCGAAAAAGCACTCAGGTAATAACGAATATCCGCTGCATTTGAATGATCGATATATGCATAATCAAGCATATCCGAATTCGTATAATATACAGTAAGTATATTATATTTCCGGATCATCTCATCAAAGGATGCCTTATCGGTAAACATCATTTTGTCAAAATCTGCCGGAGTCTCTTTCCAGTAAATATCACTTTCATCCGATGGTTCAAAAATACCAACGATCGTACATTTCAAAGTATTACCATCCGAATCGGTAAGCTTGTCAATAGATACTACCTCACCAACGACCAGATTATATGTGTCCATATCCTGCTGTGTCATCAAAACCGGATAAGTTCCTTCTTCTACCTTTCCGTTTTCCAGATCATCTCCAAATGCTACATTGATATGTTCCTCCATATCAGGCATATAGTTAATACTGAAAAATCTTCTGGAACCGAGGCTGGTCGTTGCATATGTCCCTTCAATAAACATACGGATCTGTCTGCTTAAAACCGGTACATCGATATAACTGAGCCATTTTTTCTCATAAGCACTTACTCTTGCTTCTACTGCATCTGAGTCCGGATATTCCTTTGTATCACAGGATCCTCCTCTTCCGATCACCGCCGAATATACATTGTTATCTTCTATCGCAGCGTCAAATTTCGATGATAATGTCATATCCATAGCACCGTTTTTGAACATCGGATTACAGGATGCTACTGCAACCAGAAGTACAATACCAAGAAGAAGACATGCATTGAGCCATTTCTTGTTTAATAACTTATGTCCTAAAAATTTAAACATTCCTCTTCTCCTTTCTACTCCTCTGAATCATCCTTCGATTTCTTCGATGTATTCTTACCTTCGTCCTCTATCGCACTCTTGATAATAACATCGCCTTCCGAAAGTCCTGTCAGTATACATACTTCCGTCTGTGTCTCATCTCCGAGAGTAACATATTGTTTTACGATTTCATCGCCTTCAAGTTTCCATACATATTTGTATTGTTTTCCGGATGTCTTATTCTGCTCTTCATAGACCAGGTTTCGCGGAATCGTTACAATACTGTCGAGTGACAGCTGAGCATAATTTACAAAATAGCCTTTTGGTGAGTCATAGAATTTTTCATCATCCACCTTGATATAGTATCTTGTTTCATCTGATGAAGCACTGCTTGTTACATATACTTCACCATCAATTGTTGTTACATATGCTTTCTGTGAATCCGCTGTTGCTCCGATACATCTTCCTGTATACTTATCGCTGTCATCCTTCTGGTTAACCAAAGTTATTTCCTGATTGATCAAAAGCTTTGCATTTGCATCGCCTGATCCGCCATCGGAATCATCGCCGCCGCTGTTATTTCTTCTGCTGTTTCCGCTGTTATCCTTTAACGACAGAGACATCATTTTAGACTCATTACTTCCTATACTGACAACCTTGTCGCCCTCCTGCAGCTGGTAACCGGTACTTACATATACATTCTGAACAACACCATCACTATCTGCATATACACTGATATTGCCTTTTCCGTCATTATTCTCATTCAGCTTATCCCGTTTTGCAATCAACGGATTTACAGTTGCATTATAGTTGATCTTTGCAAGCTGTTCATTATATTTCGCTACTTCTATCTGACATGACAACTGTTCAACCATATAAAGGGTATTTTCACCATCTGCATCACCCGGGGTTGCTGCCTGCTGCTTTTTCTTACCTGATTTATATTCGTTGATCTGTTTTCTGAGATCTGAAATCTGTTCCTCATATCCTGATATATTAGAATCATATTCCGTCTTTGCATCCGTAATCTGACCATTCAGCTCTAAAAGCTCTGCGCTTCCTCCACCACTGTCAACTGTAAATAACAGATCACCTTTCTTGACCTCCTGTCCTTCTGCCAGATCAAATTTGGTAAAATAACCCTCTACCGGTGATGAATATGTTACCTGATTAGTGTCCACCATCTTATAGGATCTGCTGGTTCCTGTTTTTTTGAAATTATTTAATTTGATATCATACGTTGTGTAATCGCTTGGTATGGCCGAATCAGAATCGTAATAAACAAGCTCTCCCTCTGATAAGCCGCTTACTACTTCTGTATAATTATCATCTGATGCACCGATCTTAATATCACGTCTCTCTTTATCACTGCTTTCTGTCTTCACATATACGAAATTCTTATCTCCATCCTGATACAGGGAATCGTTTCCGACAACAAGAACCTGAGATGCATCCGAAGTACTGAAATAAAGAGGTGTAACAGTTCCGGTTTTCAGGATTTTCTTATTATCCGCACCTTTTAGTTTGAATCTGACGTATGGAAGCTTGGATGCACTCTGTGCTGCTGCAATCTCCTGGTTGGTATAACTGTATTCTTCCAGATCATATCGTTTACCGTCGATCATCGTATACATTGTATTATAAACTGCCGCATACCCGTCTTTTGTGATCTGTTCTCCGGTAATCTCAATATATGGATCATTATAATCTGAAATAATTACAACATTTTCACCGCCTGCAGCAGTTCCGCTGTTTTCATCTGATCCTGACAGATTCTTTGCATATGTAACATAACCGCTCTGGTTTGCCACTAATTTACTGTCAGTTGCAAGTGATTCTTTTTCCTTAATCTGCTGATTAAGTTTTTTTACCTGATATTTATACAGCAGATTATCATAGCGGTTATTTTCTGCATTTACAGCCTTTGCACTCTGATATTCTTTGGCTCCTGCCGTATCACCTGCCTCTTCACAGGCCTTTATCTTATAATCATTTTCTTTCTGTGTCTGCTCATATATCTTTTCATTAATAGTATGTGTCTGCTCCTGTGTAGATAATGAAGCCTTTAAATCATCAATTCCTGATGTGGTCTCATCATCATCTGCTTCAGCAAGTACAGTTCCTTTTTCTACATAATCTCCGACATTCACATAGATCTTCGAAATTGTCACAGAGGACTTATAGAAATAGCAATAATCCGTTGGAACTACAGAACCATTCTTTATGATTTTCTTACCAACATCTCCTTTTGATACCGGACGATATGCTTCATTGGTTGATACCGGATCCAACAATTCGGGTGCTTTCTCCGGTTTCTTGCCACAGGAAGTCACACACAACATCAGTGCCATAGATAACGCTACCAGTCGGGCTCCGTAAGATTTTCTTTTATAATTCATATTTATCTTTCTCAATTTATCGTCACCTGCTCTCCTGCTGTTAATCCTGATTTAATAATCGTAGATCCATCTACGGTCTCACCAACTGTTACATCTACTGCCAAACGATAACCATCATCATTAATTGTATATACATAATACTGGCCTTCTGACTTTTCACATACTGCCTTTTCAGGAACATATACTACATTTTTAATTACCGGTTTATGAATAGTCATCGTCAGTTTATTATCTTCGGATATACCGGCCATATTGTCTACCGGCTCAAAAAGGATCGTCTGCATATCTTTTCCGGTTGCATCGTCTGTATATTTCTTAACATCAATAACTTTCATATTGTATTTTGCGACCTCATAATCTGCCTCGTATTCATCTCCAACCTTAAATTCATACGTATCATCTGTAGTTACTGTATAATTTGAGGATCCTGATGCCACCGTTATCAAATTGGATGCGGAATTTGCATATCCATATCCCAGACTGTCGTCAACATAGGTTACTGTTCCGTCTTTTTCAGCAATCAGACAGTAATCCTTCATCTTCTCATTCTGCTCTTTAATATATGTATCTGCAATTGTCAGGTCTTCTTTCAGGCTTTCAATATCATCTGAATAATCTTCCGATCCATCAATCTGCATCAATTTCTGATAATGCTCGATCAAAAGCTGTTTTTCTTCCTTTTCTTGTGTATATTCATCAATCGTCTTTTGAATCTCATCTGCCTTAAACTGTACCATGATATCACCGGCTTTTACACGATCACCTTTTGCCACATTTACTTTTTCAACTTTATAATCATCCTGTTGAACTTTATATGACTTTGTTTCATATTTATCCGGGGAAAGATCTAACTCCAGAACAGGAGCAATGTCACCCGACTGAACTGTAGCTGTATCATATCCTACCTTGGTATATTCATCAATATGGATCGATGGCTTACTGCTTTCCGTCTTCCTGCTGCTACATCCACTGAGAAGGGCTGCAACCATGCCGGCACATAATATATATGTCATACCCTTTTTTATATGTTTTCGCATTGTTTCCTCCTTATTACACATCATTATTACTGTCTCTTATACACATCTCCGAGCCCACGAGACTAGGCATGATCTC
>ENA-OZIC01001111-OZIC01001111.1-human-gut-metagenome-genome-assembly--contig:-NODE-1111-length-11392-cov-10.142807_pt1 | contig 11392 bp, 9 predicted proteins | sample MGYA00244056_ERZ653704 | MGnify/ENA primary metagenome ERZ653704 (study PRJEB26926, sample SAMN06165229) | human gut metagenome | biome: ENVO:00009003; feature: ENVO:2100002; material: ENVO:00002003... | reverse complement strand
TACACGCGTAAGATCGTCGGCAGCGTCAGATGTGTATAAGAGACAGTTATTATGCTGACATCTTTATCACTTATCTTTCTGGTCGGACTCGTCATGGGCGCAATCTGCCAGAAGCTGAAACTTCCGAGAATCATCGGAATGCTTCTTACCGGTATTGTCCTCGGGCCATATGTCCTTGATTTTCTTGACCCATCAATCCTTTCAATATCGGCTGACCTGCGAAAAATGGCTCTTATTATTATTCTTATCAAAGCCGGTCTGTCGCTTGACTTAAAAGACTTGAAAAAAGCCGGACGAAGTGCAATTTTCATGTCCTTCGTTCCGGCTTCCTGCGAAATCATCGGTTATATTCTGCTTGCCCCTGTAATTCTTGGAATTAATCACGCCGAAGCTGCCGTGATGGGCGCGGTTCTCGCCGCTGTTTCTCCTGCGGTTGTCGTTCCACGAATGGTAATGCTGATTGAGAAGCACTACGGAACTGCCAAAGCAATTCCACAGATGATACTGTCTGGTGCTTCGTGCGATGACATATTTGTAATAGTGTTATTCACAACATTTTTAAATGTGGCACAGGGCGGCAAGGCTAATGTTATGGATTTCGTAAATATTCCTGTGTCTATTATACTCGGCATAATACTTGGCATAGTGACCGGTCTGTGGCTGTACCTGTTCTTTGAAACATCATACGCCCGCAAACATACCGTAAGAAACAGCATGAAGGTTATCATCGTACTTGGCTTCTCTTTCCTTCTTATTGCAATTGAGGGCTGGCTTGAGGGCAAAGTGTCTGTTTCAGGCCTTCTTGCTGTTGTCGCTATGGCATGTACGCTTAAGTTTAAATGTGTTCCCGCCGTATCAGCCCGTTTGTCCGAAAAATTTGGCAAGCTGTGGCTCGCTGCTGAAGTAATATTGTTCGTGCTTGTCGGCGCGGCTGTCGATATCCGCTACACACTGAAAGCCGGACTTCCAGCCTTGCTTATGATTCTCGCCGCACTTGTTTTCAGAGCTGCCGGAGTGCTTCTCTGCACCGTAAAAACAAACCTTACATGGATGGAACGCCTTTTCTGTGTAATTGCCTATCTTCCTAAAGCAACCGTTCAGGCAGCCATCGGCTCAGTTCCTTTAGCCGCCGGACTCGCCTGCGGACAGATAGTGCTTTCCGTAGCTGTGCTCGCAATCATAGTGACCGCTCCGCTTGGCGCACTTGGAATTGACTGTTCTTATAAGAGACTGCTGACGGAGGATTGATACAAAAAAGGTCACACCCAGCCAGCCCAAAGCTGGTTAAGTGTGACCTCACATCTCAATTAATCATATATCTTATCAAATATTCCACCATCAGAGAAAAACTTCTGTGTAGCCGCTTCCCAGCCGCCAAAATATCCGATATCCGCCATGTCAATGTCCTTGACAATCCATTTGCCATCGGAAGGGATTTCCTTGATATTTCTTGAATCACTGGAAGCCTCGTATTCCTTCTGTATATCCTTATTTACAGGGCGGTAGAAATTCTGCGCCTCAAGCCTTTGTGCGTCATCAGTGTACAAGAAAGAAAGATAGGCGTCTGCCAGTTCCGCAGTTCCATTCATCTGTGTGACCTCGTCAACCTTCGCAACCGTTGGCTGGCACAATACAGATGCGGACGGAACGACAATCTCATACTCGCCCGGATATTCCTGTAATGCGAAAAATGCTTCATTTTCCCATGCAATCAGAACATCCCCCTGTCCGTTCTCTGCAAATGTTGTAGAAGAACCTCTTGCACCCGAATCAAGCACTGCCACATTCTTGTAAAGCTTGGTAACACTTGCCTGAACCTGTTCATCAGTCTGTCCCTGCTTCTTAAAATAATACCATGCCGCAAGGAAATTCCATCTGGCTCCTCCAGAAGTCTTAGGATTAGGGGTAATAACCTTAACCCCGTCATTAAGAAGGTCATCCCAGTCCTTAATATTCTTAGGATTACCCTTTCTTACAAGAAAGACAATCGTAGAAGTGTAAGGCGAGCTGTCATCAGAATAATCATCAATATATCCGTCATCAATCAGCCCTTCGTTCCTTATAACATTAACATCACCCTCAAGAGCAAGCGTGACAACATCAGCTCCAAGACCGTTAGCAACCTCTAGTGCCTGCTTTCCAGAACCGCCATGAGACTGGATAACCTCAACCTTCTCACCAGTCTTACCATACCAGTAATCTTCAAAAAGCCTGTTATACTCCTTATAAAACTCTCTGGTAGCATCATAAGAAACATTAACAAGTTCTGTCTTCTTCTGCCCACAGCCAGAAAGTCCAATAAAAGTCAGGCTGAAAATCATACCTAAACATATTAACTTTTTAAAAATTCCATTTTTTTTCATCTCAACCTGACCTCTGTACAATACTTACGCATTCTTCTTAATAAACTCAGCCACATCCACAGTAGTGGCGTCAACCTCAGACTCCCAGCCTGCAAGCACTTCTGCGCCATCAATCTTAAGATCAGCTGCCTTACTAAGTGCAAGAATAACAACAATACCTGCATTTACAAGGTAAGTCACAACATTTGTATAATCCTCGCCTTCTGCCGGAACATACAGATATACATGCTTGCTGTCAAGAAGAAGCTCCTTCTCAACCTTCTTTAAGAAATCAACATTAATCTTGTCTGAAAGAACTGTCTCTACAACAACAGGCTTCTGGTTGTTAAGCTCCGCTCTGAAAGCTGCGTCAACTTCCTTAACATCATCAGCTGCCTCATTAACTTCACGGACAACGCCGCAGGCACTAGTCATATTAGTAACACGGTCTATGAGGATAAGCTCGCCCATAGTCTTGTGAAGGTCAAATTCATCTACAACAATTACATCAGCAAGAGAAATCTTGCATACTGCGATTTCATTTTTCTTAAGGAGAGCTGCTGGCTTCTCCTCACCTGTATTAACATCAATAGTATTAACAATCTCAGTAACAACGCCCGGAATTAGTCTTGTTCCAAGCTTTACAAAGAAGTTCTTGTTATTAGTAAGAACATCATCGTCCATCCAGAGAATAGTAGCTGTAATCTCAGTTGCAAGCTTTAAGTCAGCGCCTGCTGCAAGAACAGAACCTCTTGAAACATCAACCTCACGGTCTAACTGGATAGTTACAGGCTGTCCGATAGAAGCAGTCTGGGCTTCCTTGTCACCGACATGGATACTCTTTACATGAACATGCTCCTTAGTTGGAAGAGTGATAATCTCGTCACCAACAGATACGCTTCCTGCCTCAATCTGACCCTGGAAACCACGGAATTCATGATTTGGACGGCATACTCTCTGAACAGGCATGTAGAAGCCTTTTTCTTCCTCAGTATCATCAACATCAACCTGCTCAAGATAAGGAAGAAGTGCCTTACCCTTATACCAAGGAATATTTTCAGACTTAGTTGTTACATTGTCACCCTCAGTTGCTGAAACAGGGATAACAACTACATCTGCTAAAGAAAGCTCCTTTGTAAGCTCTGCTATCTGTGCATTTATCTCGTTGAAACGCTCCTCGCTGTAACCAACAAGGTCCATCTTATTAACTGCAAATACAAAATGCTTAATTCCCATAAGTGCGCAGATTCTAGCGTGTCTCTTAGTCTGGATAAGCACACCCTGCTTTGCATCAACAAGGATTACTGCAAGGTCTGCAAATGAAGCACCAACCGCCATGTTTCTTGTGTACTCCTCATGTCCCGGAGTATCAGCAACGATAAAGCTTCTGTTGTCAGTTGTAAAATATCTGTAAGCAACATCAATAGTAATTCCCTGCTCTCTCTCAGCCATAAGACCATCAAGAAGAAGTGAATAATCAATCTTACCTTCACGGCTTCCGACCTTGGAATCAAGCTCTAACGCCTTCTCCTGATCTGCATACAATAACTTTGAATCATATAAAATGTGTCCGATAAGTGTAGATTTTCCATCATCAACACTACCGCATGTAATAAATTTAAGTAAACCTTTCATTCTAGAAGTACCCCTCTTTCTTTCTTCTTTCCATGCTTCCTGCTTCCTCATGGTCGATAACACGGCTTGTTCTCTCTGATTCAACCGCACTTAAAGTCTCTTCGATAATCTCGTCAAGAGTTTCTGCGTCTGACTCAACACCTCCTGTAAGTGGATAACAGCCAAGAGTTCTGAATCTTACTTTCTTCATCTGTGGCTTTTCGCCCGGAAGAAGTCTCATTCTGTCATCATCAACCATGATGATATTGCCGTCACGGTATACAACAGGTCTTTCTGCTGCAAAATAAAGAGGTACAATATCAATCTTTTCTCTCTTGATGTACTGCCAGATATCCTTCTCAGTCCAGTTAGAGATAGGGAAAACTCTCATACTCTCGCCCTTGTGAATCTTAGTGTTGTAAAGCTTCCACATTTCCGGACGCTGGTTCTTAGGATCCCATGCCTGTGCTGTATTTCTGAAAGAGAAAATTCTCTCCTTAGCTCTTGATTTCTCCTCGTCTCTTCGTCCACCGCCAAATGCTGCTGTAAAGCCATATTTATTAAGTGCCTGTTTAAGAGCCTGAGTCTTCATGATATCAGTGTAAGCTGAACCGTGGTCAAATGGATTAATTCCCTGCTTAACACCCTCTTCGTTAGTGTAAGTAAGCATCTCGATTCCAAGCTTCTTGGCTGTATCATCTCTGAACTTAATCATTTCCTTAAACTTCCATGTTGTGTCGATGTGAAGAAATGGAAATGGTGGCTTCTCCGGGTAGAATGCTTTCATTGCAAGATGAAGCATAACTGAGCTGTCCTTTCCTATAGAATACAGCATTACCGGCTTTTCGCATTCTGCTGCAACTTCCCTTATAATATATATCGCCTCTGCTTCGAGTGCGTCCAAATGTGATAAATTACCCATGATATTCCTCCCTAATATTTATTAGATTCCTGTCTGTTGACCTCAAGCGTCTTAACTGTTCCGTCTGGCGAAGTCACCGTCCATGTATTGATGCTTCCATTCTGTCTGAACGAAAGAGTGCTTCCCTTACCGCCGACATCAGCACCCAGAAAGAAATTAATTGCCTCAAAACGACATTCTTTAAGACATGATGTGCAACCCCAGCAGTCCTTGACATGCTTTATAAATGCTTTTCCATCAGTATCTTTCTTAATAAGATTGCCGGGACAGGCTTCAACGCACTTCCCGCAGCCAACGCATTTTAACTTATTTATCTGAATGCTCATAGCTGTCGCCTCCCCTCACAAGGTCTCTTATGATTATATTAATCTTGCCATTCTCCTTGCGGGAGTTGACATATTTTAACCAGTCATCACTCTTAGCCGGATAATCCATATTCTCCGCAAAGCTGTGCCAACGGGTTTCTTTTCTTGCTTTCAAATGTGCTATAACACTTCTGCACACCGTAAGTCTTTCTCTTATCTCATAGATTCTAAGCAAGTCATCTGCATCCTGTGCCGCAAGATTATCAATGCTCTGCTCTAAGAATTTAATCTTCTCATTTGCAAGCTCAAGTCTTGCTTCATTGTACTGATAATCAGTGCTTATGCCGCCTGCGTACTGGTCCATAATCTTCTGCATTGCTTCCTCAGTCTGCTCGATATCAACCAGTCCCTGCTTATTATTAAGAAATCGCTCATACTCGCTCTTCTTTGCAAATGCGTTCTCAGACAATTCTGAATCTGCCACCTCATTTACAACAATGCCCTTTCCTGAGCCTTCAAGCCTTTCAGCTATTGCCTGTGCTGCAATCTCGCCCTCTGCCAGAGCTCCTGTTACATATTTCTGAGGACACCCGCCTGCAACATCACCAGCTGCAAAAAGCCCGTGAATTGTAGTCTCTCGGTTGTTATCAACCCAGTAACCACTCGCTGTATGACCTCCGACTATATATGGCTCAGTTCCCTCTATCTCAACATTTTCTTCAGAAGGACCGCCCGCTGCCTCAAGCCACTTAAGCGTCTGGCTCGGTGCCATGTTAAGATATGCTTTGTAAAGGTCTTCCTCCTGCTCCCTGCTTATTCCCTTAGTTCCAAGATAGCAAGGGCCTCTGCCCTCGCGGTTCTCTGTAACTGTTCCATAAAGTCTCTGTGAAGTTGTAAGACCATATTTGTTCTCATACACTTCACCGTTGGAATTAAGCTGCTTTGCCGGAACTCCCTGTGCGATAGTTCCTGTCGGAGCAATCGTATCTTTACATCTTAAAGCAATGAATCTCATCTCAAATGTGGTCATCTCTGCACCTGCATTAATTCCCATTGCATATCCGGCACCTGTATTGAACGGTGGATACCACATTTTATGTCTTGAAAATCCAGGATTGTTAGGTCTGTAAAGACCTGCCGCTCCGCCAGTAGCCACAAGAACTGCCTTCGCATTTATCTCATAGAACTCTGCATTGTTGACATCAAATCCGTATGCACCCTTAATTTCATTATTCTCTACTATGAAATCTGTTATATTCAGGTGATTGATTACCGTTACATTGTCCTGCTTCTTAACTGCATCTGCCAGTATCGGCTTGATATTCTCACCATTAATCTTAATATTGCGGTTTCCTCTCGCAACATATTCTCCATTCTCGTCCTTGAGTATTACAAGTCCTAAGTCTTCCATTACCTTAGTGACATGATTGAGTCTTTCCGACATTGAAAGAAGCAAATCCTCTCTTACAATTCCATCTGCATCTTTCTTACAATAATCAACATAGTCCTGTGGGACTCTGCCCTTAGTGATATAAGCATTAATTGCATTAACGCCTGCCGCAAGACAGCCGCTTCGTACAATGTTAGCTTTCTCAACAATCAGTACATCAAGGTCTTTCTTCTTTCCAAGCGTAATACCTGCAAAACACCCTGCCGTTCCGCCACCTATAATAAGTACATCTGTGTCAATAATTCTATTCTTCAACCTTCATGTACCTCCTTGCAAAATCTAATTCCATATAAACATAGTATCTTGATATGTAAATCATTATATTCTCAATTTCCTGTTTGTCAATAGGGTTTTTGCAGATTCTTGTTGACTTATTCTAACTCTGAACTCCAGTGGCACACCTTTTGGACTTTATTGTGCCTGTTTGCTGGCTTCTCACCACTCTAACGTCCAATCCGCCATACTCTTGCTCTCCTTTTGGACTTCATCCTGCCTATTTACTGCCTTCCCACCACTTCAGCGTCCAATCCGCCATACTCTCGCTCTCCTTTTGGACTTCATCCTGCCTTCTCACCACTCTAACGTCCAATTTGCCACCCTCCACCTTGGAGTTAGAACATCCTATCAAAAAACACTTGATTTTCAGACACAAATATATACATAATTAAGCAATGCCAATATGTTTATGGCAATTTTGCATACTCTGAAGCTGAATGGACATCATATATATATCAGTGGACAGCTCCACCTGCAAAAGGAGGCAGGTGTGAAAAATGTAATTTTTCACACACAAGATTTGTGCTTCGCACAAACTTGAAATGCGCTAAGAAGCAGCGCAAGAATGGAGGTTTTATGATAATAGATTTTCATACACATACATTTCCAGATGAACTCGCTGACAGGGCTGTTGGTACATTAGCCCACAGTGGCGGAATCCATAACTATCTTGACGGAAGAGTGGACTCACTTAAGGAATCCATGAAGAAGGCAGGAATTGATTACTCAGTGCTGCTTCCTGTGGCAACCAAGCCTAATCAGTGCGACACAATCAATACACTTGCTTTAAAGACTAATGAAACAAGTAAGACAACCGGATTAATTTCATTTGGGGCAATACATCCGGCTTGTGAGAATTTCAGAGAAATATTGAACTGGCTTTCCAACAATGGTTTCAAAGGCATCAAGCTTCACCCGGTTTTCCAGAAAACCAATATAGATGATATGCAGTCATTAAGACTTATCGAATATGCATCAGCACTCGGGCTTATAATACTTATACATGCTGGCTTCGATGTGAGTTTTCCGGGCTGCGATGAATCAAGCGTAGACAGACTTACAGCAATGATTCAGGAAGTAAAACCAGAAAAACTCGTACTCGCACACATGGGTGGCTGGGGACAGTGGAACGAAGTTTCTTCCATATTAGAAAAGGATTACATGAAAAATGTATATCTTGATACCTCATCATGCATCAAGAAACTCAATCATAATGCCAGCCTTCCAATAGAGAAATTCAAGAAAATGGTCAACATCCACGGTGCAGACCACATATTATTCGGCTCTGACAGCCCGTGGGACGACCAGAAAGACGCAGTAGATTTAATAAAAGAATGTAGATTTTCAGAAAAAGATACAGATGACATACTTGGTAAAAATGCGGTTACACTCCTTAATTTATAGACTATTTAAAAAGTTTTGCGGTTATAACCCGAAAAAGTATTTGACTAAAGAACTTTTTGCGGTTATAACCTGAAAATTTTTACAGTTTATTTTTTGACAACGCACATATTCACCAGGCACAAATCAAGCAGGCTGTCCCATATAACAGCCTGCTTACAATTTAACCACCAATAAAATCATCCCTACCACATGCACAACCAGCATAGCAGGAACCGTATACTTAAAATACCACTTCCGCGTCTTATGCCTAAACACATGCATTGCAATAAAAGCTCCAAGCGAACCGCCGATTAGCGCTGTAATAAGAAGAGTCGCCTCCCTTATGCGCCATTTGTTGTGTATCGCTTTCCACTTATCAATTCCATACAAAGCAAATGTTACTACATTAATAATCAATAAATATATTCCTATAATCTTAAGCATTACCTCTCTGTAAACGCATAATTCCAAGTCTTTGCGCCGTCTGGCTTATTCTGAACAATTGACATATTCCACTTGTCATTGCCATTAATTGAGTAATATGGTGACTTCACACTGTCCGACATATAGATTATGACGCTGTCTCCTTTCGCATCTGGTGTATCCATTGTACCATAGAATACGTAAGATGCATATGAATACGCCTCATCTCCAGCCTTTACATAACTGATATATTCAGAATTTGTCTCAGGTTCATACTCCTCTACACTCATTTCGCACTTATCAATCACAAGACTACGGTAATATACCTTAAGATAGTCTTCAGCCTCCTTCTGTGTCTGCTCCGAAACCTCTGCCCTGTTATTATCCTTAACCTTGAAAATCACTGGTTTAATAAGCACTATAATAACAATGACTGCAAGCAGAAATACTGCAAATGCAATAGCAAGAGTTACCCTTTTCTTAACAACATTTTTATCATCCATAAATCTTGCCCTCCTTTTTCAATGTCTCTTATTAAAAATGTGCTTCTTTATTTACCACAATTATATAACACGAAACTTACATCCAGCTTACATTCGCATATAATATACATTTGTACTTGCCAATCTCATGATAATCTGCTAAACTACACAGGCTGTGTTAATATACAGCATATCGTGTGTTCGAGACCTTCCACACGCAAAACAAAACTAAAGGAGATAATTGAATATGAAGAAAAAAGGAATGAGTGTGAAATTCATCACACAAGCCGCTGTAATTGCAGCAATCTATGTAGTACTTGTAGTAATCTTTAACTACATCAGTTTTGGACCAGTCCAGTTTCGAATCGCAGAGGCACTTACAATACTGCCTTACTTTACACCTGCAGCAATCCCAGGATTATTCGTTGGATGTATAATTGCTAACATCCTTGGTGGTGCAATCGTATGGGATGTAGTATTTGGAAGTATTGCAACACTTATCGGTGCAATCGGAACATACCTGTTAAGAAAGCATAAGTGGCTTGCCCCAGTTCCACCAATTGTTGCTAACACAATCATCGTGCCATTCGTACTTAAATTCGCTTATGGCTCAGAGGGCATGTTTGCAATGTTCTTCGTTACTGTTGGCGCTGGCGAGATAATTGTTTGCGGAATTATCGGAATGATACTTTTATATGCACTTACACCAGTAAGACATGTAATCTTCGGTGATGAAAAGTAATTCTAAAATACCAGCCCGCATACCGATTAATATGGTAACATAATATAAAACACTCAACTATAATAATTTATAAGACAAGGCAGAAGAAATACTTGTAGGAAATCCCTGCAGGTAAATCTTCTGCCTTTTCATATTAAAGGCAAGGCTGCACTTCTCATGTAATCCCCCTATATGATATTCCCACGGATATCTTATTAAGATTATTATGTCACTTTTTGTAACATATATCAAATCTTTCATTAATCAAAAAAGTTTTACAACTTTTGAATTAAGAATCACTCCGGCAAGCACCACTCCAACTATTATGCATATTTGCAGGACCGATATTCCACCATAAAAATCAATATATGTTACAATTCCCGGAAATGTATAATAATGCAGTACATTAACACCTATTTTATAAATATAATACAGAACATTTATGGACAGACACGCTAACACGCCCACTCTGTAATTAATTTTTGCCGACAAATATGTAGCAATTGATGCAAATATATTTATTCCTAATATAGCCGTCACTATATTAACAATTATGTAACCCCTTACAGATATGTTAAAAGGATAATCTGCAAATGCCTGAATGCTTTGAATTAATATATCATACCTTTGAATATCTAACACCTTGGTAACACTATGATAATAGTAACAATATACACCTGCACACATTACTGTATTAACCACTGCATTAATAAGCAGCTTCCTTATTATCCACCTCTTTCTGTTCCTTCCTGTCCTTACCAATGCAAGAACATTCTCGTCCTTTTCAAATGAAATTACTCCTACATTAAGCAGGCATGCTGTTATAAGACAAATGCACATCAATAGTTCCTTATTATCACGCTGTCTTTCATCAAATAATTTATTATATTCATATTGATTTATAAGAGAAACATTTACGCCGTCATCATGCTTTTCATTTACATAATGAACCAGATTAATTTCATGATTAAGTATTACCATCTGTGCATTATTGTCTTTTTCTGCCTGCATTAATTGATATTCCTGTATGAGTTCTTCCTCCAGACTATATAATTCGCTTTCTGATAAGGCACTATTATTCTGACAAAATGTATACACCGTACTTTCAACCATATTATACTTGAGCTTATATGCAAATGTATAACTGCTGACTATAACAATCATAAGGCAGTACACTATCAGCATCCGCCGTTTTATCAGAATTTTCCACAATTCCTTCATAAAAACAGGAAAATTTGAAAATATCCTGTTAAACTGCAGGCTGATTTTCCCAAGAAGCCTCTCGATAACCCCTGCCTTACGCTGTGTCTTTTTGAGACTACATGCGAAAGCCATCATCGTTGATAATAATATTATTATCAAACCTACCCATACTGTACTCTCCTGTATATCACTTATAAAATATGTGTAACCCCAGTTCTCATACTGTCTCTTATACACATCTGACGCTGCCGACGATCTTACGCGTGTAGAT
>ENA-OZIC01001097-OZIC01001097.1-human-gut-metagenome-genome-assembly--contig:-NODE-1097-length-11490-cov-8.423524_pt1 | contig 11490 bp, 9 predicted proteins | sample MGYA00244056_ERZ653704 | MGnify/ENA primary metagenome ERZ653704 (study PRJEB26926, sample SAMN06165229) | human gut metagenome | biome: ENVO:00009003; feature: ENVO:2100002; material: ENVO:00002003... | reverse complement strand
GGGATAAACGCTGAAGGCATCTAAGCGTGAAGCCCCCCTCAAGATGAGATATCCCATAGAGTTAATCTAGTAAGACCCCTTGAAGACGACGAGGTAGATAGGCAGAAGGTGGAAGTGTGGTGACATATGGAGCTGATCTGTACTAATAGGTCGAGGGCTTAACCAAGAGAAAAGGTTAAGACGGTTTGGATAGAACAAAGAGAGTTATTCTTAAGAGTAATCGGATGAAAGAATTTTAATGTGCAGTTTTGAAAGAGCAATATGAAATATAATGTATACAGGCAGGTCGCATGACCTGCTTTTTTTGTGCGTTTTCATACTAAATGTGGGTTTGAAAAGAGTAATAATGGGTGCTACAATTAGCATAACTTTGAATTAAGTTATTACATATGAGGGGAGAGAATGAATGTATCAGTGTCCTAATTGTGGCGGACGGTTAATTTTTGATATATCGTCACAGTCGATGTTATGTGAGCATTGTAATACACATTATAATCCATATAAGCTTGGAGAAGGAAATTCGGCTGAAGAAAATAAGGAGTATGATGTTACGGTATTCAAGTGTCCGCAGTGTGGCGGTGAAATTATGAGTACAGATAATACGATTGCTGATTTCTGCAGCTTCTGTGGAGCATCTACAGTTCTGGAAAGCAGAATTTCCAAAGAACTCCGTCCGGGATATATTATTCCGTTCAGCAAAACCAAGCAGGATTGTAAGAATCAATATAAGAAGATGATGAAGCGTGCATGGTTTGCACCTAAGGAATTAAAAGATGAAAAATATATTGATGGTTTCAGGGGAATCTATATGCCATACTGGGCTTATCATGTATCACAGAAAGGTCCTGTTGTATTAAGAGGAGAGAAAAGCAAAAGACGGGGAGATTACATTTATACGGACCACTTTAGTATTAACGGTGATATGGACTGTCAGTATAAGGGAATATCGTTTGATGCGTCATCTTCATTTGATGATAATATAAGTGAGGCGATTGCACCGTATGATGTTAAGAATATGGCGGGATTTACGCCGGCATTTCTTAGCGGATTTTATGCTGATACGGCAGATGTAGGGTGTGATGTTTATATGAATGATGCAATTGATATGGCTGGTGAAGAGACATATGATTATGTATCCAATAATATCCCGCTCGGAGGGGTATCACTTCATGAAACAGAAAGTACTATTAAATCAAAATGTAATGCGGTGATTGAGTCTGTTGACAGGACATTGTATCCAGTGTGGTTTCTGTCGTATAGGAACAGGGACAGAGTTGCATATGCAACGGTCAATGGTCAGACTGGAAAAGTATCGGCAGATTTACCGGTTTCTATTGGCAGATATTTTGCTGGGTCAGCACTTCTGGCTGTTCCGATATTTATATTACTCAATATGTTCTTCACATTAAGACCGAAGGTAACACTTAATGTTACAGCTATAATAGCACTAATTACAATTATATTGTATGTGTTTGAACTGGGGAAAATAAAGAGACGGGACCAGAAGCTTGATGATAGAGGCTCATGGGAAGAATCAAAGCTTTCCAGCCGCAGATATAAAGCCGGAACAGATAATGATAATCTGGCAAAACAGATGGCTGATGGCAGAAATAATGCAAGGATTAACAGAGTAAGTAAGAAAGAAAAAAATAAAATGGCACCATTGTTGAAGGTTGTTGTTATATTTGCAATATGCATAGTTGGAATTCCTAATTTTATGTTTGCTTTTTCTATATTTAGTGCAGTATTTTCAGTGGGTTCCTCTTTTTTCGTCAGTGCGGCGTGTTTTGCTATAGGCGTTATTATTACGCTTGGTAATTGCAAGACATATAAAGAAGTATCAGGAGGAAAAAATGTGCCGGGAAGTGTAGGCGCACTTGTAGCATTGGCTGTTTCAACACTGATTCTGCTTATTAATCCGGTATCTGACCTTTTTTATTATGGTGCAGTTATATTTGTGCTTGCTTCGTTGATGTTTACACTTGTTGAGCTTATTAAGTACTACAATGTGCTTGCAACAAGAAGACTGCCACAGTTTGATAATTATAAGGGAGGTAATGATAATGCGTAGGAAAATAACATTTTTACTGACCTTTCTTGTAGCAGTTCTAATTATCGCATTGGCAGGAGGCAGAGTATACGCTGATACAGGCTATGAGGTTGAAGATTATGCTAATCAGGATTTCTGTTATGTTAATCAGGATACAGGCTATGAAGCAGTGATTGTTGATGATGCATTTCTTTTATCAGTTTCTGAGAAGAGCATGCTCCTTGAGAAGATGAAATTAATTACCACTTATGGTAATGTTATGTTTAACTCTATAAGCTATAACAGCACTTCGACAGAGAGTTATATTAAGTCTCTGTACAGAGAAAAATATGGCTCTGAGAGCGGAACGATATTCGTTATTGATATGGATAACAGAAATATATGGATACATAGTAATGGTGCTATTAACAGGACAATTAATAAGGCATATGCAGAAACAATTACCGACAATGTGTATACTTATGCATCTGATGCAGACTATTATATATGTGCGATGAAGGTATATGAACAGGAATATACGCTGCTTCAGGGAAGAAAGATTGCACAGCCAATGAAATATATAAGTAATGCATTGCTTGCGGTTGTTATTGCAGTTGTCATTAATTATATAATTGTGCGTGTGTACTCCTCAAAGAGGAAGGCATCAACAAAGAGCCTTATGAATGGATTGTTTGAGTACAGGGCATTTAATAATTGTAATGTTGTATTTACACATCAGACAAAAACATATTCTCCACGAGAATCAAGTTCTGGCGGTTCGTCAGGCGGAGGTGGCGGAGGAGGCTCATCCGGCGGCGGTGGAGGAAGTGGCGGCGGCCACAGCTTCTAACACGGTGGGCGTTTAGGAACAGTGTAAATCAAGACAGAGAAACCTTTTTGAGTTTTCTCTGTCTTTTTTTAGTGAAACAGTTTACAATACATTTATATCAAAATGCAGTGAGGAACTTATAATGAACAGAATTCTGATTGTTGAAGATGATAAAGATATAAGCAGGGAGCTTAAGGAACTGCTGGAAAATTCAGGGTATGAAGCGGTTGTACTGACTGATTTTAAAAATGCAAGTGACAGTATTATTGCTGCAGAGCCTGACCTGGTACTACTTGATATCAATATTCCGTATATGAATGGGGAAATGCTTTTACAGCAGTTAAGGAGTAAATCAGATGTGCCGGTAATTATGGTTACAAGCAGGGATTCCGAGGCTGACGAGGTGCTTTCCATGAGTTATGGGGCAGACGATTATATAACCAAGCCATATAATCCTACAATACTGCTCTTAAGAATTAATGCAGTATTTAAGAGGATTGGCGCGAAGTCAGATAATACAACAGCTTACCGTGGAATGGAAATACTTCCGCACAAGGGTGTTATTAAGTATAAGGATGATGAGATAACTCTTACTAAAAATGAAATGACAATATTCATGTATCTGTTATCACACAGGGAGCATATAGTTTCAAGAGATGAGCTTATGACTGAGCTGTGGAACAATGAGGAGTATCTTAATGACAATGCACTGACTGTGAATATAAGCAGATTAAGAGGCAGATTTAAAGATATTGGTCTGGAAGATGTTATTGAGACAAGAAAGGGACAGGGATATATTCTCGTATGAAGTCAGGAAAATATATTAAAGACAGACTGTATTCAATGTGCATATTTGTGGCAATGCTTATCATAAGCGTACTTATGATGGCGGCATTCAAGGTGTCTGTACAGTTGATAATCGCAGAAATATGTATAATGATAATATGCTATATTGCAGTTGTGCTGGCAGATTATTACCACAGAAAGAAGTTCTATGACGAACTGGAGGCTAACATAGCTGCACTTGAAGAAAAATATCTTATTACAGAGACACTTGTCAGGCCGGCTTTCTATGAAGGGCAGATTTTCTATGATTCTGTGAGTGACATAGACAGGTCGATGACGGAGAATGTTAAACGATACAGGCAGGGAATGGAGCAGTTCAAAGAGTATGTTGAAATGTGGATTCATGAGATAAAGCTTCCGATAGCCTCACTTACACTTATGCTTCATAATAACATGGATAAATGTGATAAAGAATTTGCGGACAGGATGAATACGCAGATTCGCAGAATCAATAACTATATTGAGCAGATACTTTATTATGTGAGAAGCGAAAATGCAGAAAAAGACTATATAATTAACGATGCCAGACTGTCTAAGATTATAAGTAATGTAGCATTAAAGAATAAGGATGATCTGCTTGAAAATGATATCACATTTGAAGTGAGCAATGCAGACAGGATTGTTCTTACAGATGCAAAGTGGATGGAATTCATGCTTAACCAGATAGTGAATAACAGCATAAAGTACAAGGATAAGACAAAGACAGAGTCGTATATAAAGATGTTGGCAGCAGAGGATAAAAAATGTGTTGTCCTTGAAATACTGGATAATGGAATTGGCATAAATGCGTCTGATTTGCCGAGAGTTTTTGACAAATCATTTACAGGGGAGAATGGAAGAGAGTTCTCCAAGGCAACAGGAATGGGACTTTATATTGTAAAGAAGCTGTGTGACAAATTAGGCTCTAAGGTAAGCATTGAGTCAGTTAAGGGCGAGTATACACGGGTGAAGATTACATTTTACAAGAATGATTTCTATAAGGAGATAACAGACAGCAATGAAAGTGGCAGTATGTGATGACAACAGAGAGTTCTGTGAGAAGGAACGGACGACTATAAAAGATGTATTTAAGCAGTATTTTCAGGGAGAAGATTGTCAGGTGGATATCTACAATGACGGTCAGACAATTATTAGTAATTATTCAGACAATGCTTATGATATGGTATTTCTTGATCTTGAACTGGGCGATGAGAATGGATTTGATATTGCGGAACAGATAGTATTAATGAATAATGACGCAATTATAATATTTGTTACATCTCATGAGAATCTGGTTTATGAAGCATTCAGATTCAGACCGCTTGGGTATATAGTTAAAGACAGATTTGACCGTGAATTTACAAGAATGATGGTAAAGATAGTTGATAAACTGATAAAGATGAGGCAGGTAATAGAACTGGGTGGAGAGAAATTCTATGTTGACAGGGTTGTTTCAATTGCAACGCAGAAAAGGAAGATATGTGTCAAAAGTCTTAAAGGAGAAATATTATTGGCAGATTCATATACCAGGCATGTTGCAGAGCTTGAAAAATATGGATTTGTGCAGTCAAGCAAGGGAGTGCTTATTAATATGAAATATATTAAGTGCATTGATGAAGATAACGATGTATTTGTGATGTATAATAACGAGCGTGTTCCTATAAGCAGGCGCAGGAAGAAAGATGTCATAGAAGAATACAGAAAATTCATGTTTGATAATAACAGGTAGGAAACAGGTATGATGGATATAATTAATATAGTGCTTACATGTGTATTCCTGTGTGTAATGAATACAGGTGTAATATTTATTATGGACAAGATAAGGAAGCTGACGGGAGATAATATAATACATGTGATTAAGATGGTTCTGTTAGTGGGTGCAGGGGCAGCAGTCTATATAATAACATATTATGGAATCAATCCATGGGTGATAATGGAACTAATGATTATCATTGCCATTCTGATTGTACAGTATATAGAACAGATAACAATTAAGGTACTACTGGAAATATCACTGATAAATTGTATCGGCATAGCCATATTATCTGCTAATCAGGCTGATATAATAGCAATATGTATCGTATATCTGATTGTGGAATTATATATGTTTGTAGTCTATCTGTCTGCAGTAATTATAAAATACAGGGAATTGGATAATCTGGAAATGATGTTCATACAGATATGTGTAAGTTCAGTGCTGGCGGGATTATTCTTTGGAACAGGCATATATGACACATATAATTATGGGGTAGAGACCGCTGGAATATTAATTGTGACAGTTTTAACATTTGAAATAATCGGACATTGGATGCAGGACTTTTTTAACAGGACAGAGGAGATTAATAAAAGGATAGAATATGCTAACGAACAGTTTGAGGTTGAACGTGTCCAGAAAATGTATGAAGAAAGCAGAAAGTTAAGACACGACCTTAAGCAGTGCCTGACTTCTGCAATTGGTTATATGGATGACAACAATTATGATAAGGCAGAAGATTTCTTAAAGAATATTATGAGTGAGAAAATCAATTCATATGCTTATAGAAAATACTGTGATAATAGAACGCTCAACTATATTCTTAATGATAAGAATGATAAATGTGAAAAGCAGAATATAGCATTTACATGTATGGTACTTGGTCAGGTTGGACTGATTGATGATATAGATATGTGTATTCTTGCCGGAAATGTAATTGATAATGCCATTGAGGCAGCAGCAAAATGCAGTGATCCGTATGTCAATGTTGAGATAACAAGCAGAGGTGGAATATTTATGGATGTGGAAAATCCTGTTAAAGAAACATTTCTTAACAGAAAGAATCCGTTCCTGACTACTAAGCTTGATAAGAATAATCATGGAATTGGTACGAAGAGCATAAGGGATATTGTTGCCAAATATAATGGGGAAATCAGGTATGAGGAAAAGGAAGGAAAGGTAACATGTCATATATTCCTTTCGACCAAATATGTTAAGAAAGATAAAGAATAATTACCACTTGTGTCAAAAAACGACCGCTTGTGCATATGCTATTGAAAACAAGTGAATAGGGAATTACATTAAGACTGTACATTGATGGATGTACAGTCTTTTTAGTATAAGGAGAAGATATGAAGAAGAAAATAAAGAGTGCAGTAATAAGTATAGTTGTTATAGCAGTATTATTATTGGCAATTCTAATTGGTGTTAAGAATGGTACACTAGATAAGCTGACAAAAGAAATGCCGACACTTGCAACAAATCAGGCAGAGACAGAAAAGGCAACGGTAAATGCGAGAAATAATTCTACAGAAAGTAAACCTTATGATGGAATCGAGGTTGCTGAATATGGAGAAGAGTTTGTAATACGTAGAAAAATAGATGGCCGTAAGTACGACGAAAATGATAGAACTACATATAATATATATCATGTAAAAGTTAATGATTGCAAGATATCGAGACAGTGTGATTTTGATATTAACAGGTTGGATTTTGGATTGGATAATAAGAAAAAAAGTTTGGATGAAAACAATAATTTTATATCAGATTTTTATTATGCAACAGTAGAATTGGAGATAACAAAGGATATTGATGATAATGATGTGATGGATTATATGAATGTTTTTCAGACGACTTGGTCTATATTAAAATTGAATAGCGATGGAACAACACAGTCATTTAAAACTAGTGCATGTGTTGGCTCTGATGCGGAAACTAATCAAATTGGAAAAATAAATTTTAGCTTTGAAAAAGGAGAAACAAGAACATTAACATTATATTATATATTGTCGGATGAAGAAGTCGAAAATGATAAACTTGTTATAAGTTTTAGCCTTAAAAATTCACCATTTATAGGTCCATTAGCAATCGTACATGAACCATAAGCAAATTAAATAAGTTTTTTAAAACAAGATAATTACCACTTGTGCAAAAAAACGACCGCTTGTGCATGGGCTATTGAAATTGATAAATATAAAAGATACATTGAAGCAGACAGGTACTTATGTATCTGATTAAAATCTAAGGAGGATTTCTTTATGGATTTAAAGAAACTAACAGGAAAGCTGACAACAATAGTTGCAGCAGGAGCAATGGTAATGTCAATTGGTGGTGGTGTAGTGTGGGCTAATAATTGCAAAGATGAGTATGCCCATATGTCATTTGATGAATCTGCGGGGGAGTATCTGGATTATACGTCTAGTAGATTGAAAGAAGATACATCATGTGGATATATCAAAGGTATAGAATCATCGAACGGATATTCTTTTAATGCAACACTTGTTGGGGTGGATGAAACGGGATATTGTGAAGATTTTGAATTGATTGATTATGATGTTAATCCAGGAGATGAGATATGGATGTATAACTATGTCAAAGAAAATGGATATGATGGAGCAGCAATAAAGTGTGAAAGTAATACAGGGGCTGAATATTCAGTTGGTTTTTTATGGAGTCCAGACAGTGTATAGAATCTGATATAATTATCTGCTAGAAAAGAGATTGTATATCAGATAACGGTATACAATCTCTTACTTGAAAGGGAGAAATATGAAGAAGAAAATAAAAAGTGCAGTAATAAGTATAGCAGTTATAGCAGTATTATTATTGTCAATTCTAATAGGGGTTAAGAATGGTACGCTAGATAAGCTGACAAAAGAAATGCCGACACTTGAAACAAAACAGGAAGAGACAAAGAAGTCAGCAGAAAATGAGTCTCAAAAAAATGAAAGCAGTAACTCTGTGAGAATAAGAAATTCTAGCAGAAGAGATATAGCAAATGTTGGTCAGCAGTTTGAATTAAGAAATAATGACGTAAAATATACATATGATGAGAATAATCGAGAAACTTATAATGTATTTTATATAACTGTTAAGAGCGTCAATATTTCTAGACAATGCGACTTTGATATTAATAGAATTGATTTCGGATTGAGTACAAAAAGAGATAGTATGGATAATAATGATAATTTTATATCGGATTACTATTATATGACGGTTGAATTGGAAGTAACCAAGGATATTAATGACAATGAAATGTTTGCAGATGATTACACAGAAGAAACCATGAAGAAATATGACATCCTGAAAAAACTGGATGAGGAAGAGGGGCTTAAAGCGCAGATCTTTTCCTATATGAAGCTTTTCGGATATACGGAATTTTCCGGATATTTTAAATTTCAGAAGCATTTTGATTCCCCGCATTTTCACATTGCAGGGGTGAAGGGATTTATTGATGGTGTGACGGAGACTTACACAGGTCTTCTTCTGGAGCCTTATACTGATAAGCCTGAGACCTGCGGTGAGGGACTTCCGTTATGGCCGGAGCGAAAAATGAAAAAAGAGATCATTGCGGCAAACAAGGCGGGGATCCAGGTAAGGCTTCACTGTATCGCAGATGGTTCCGTGCGGATGGCGTTGGATCTTTTTGAAAAATCTGCGGAAGTCAACGGGGAGCATGGTCTTCGAAATACCATCGAGCATATCGAAAATATCCATTCCGATGATCTGGATCGTTTTGCGGAGCTTGATGTAGTTCCTTCGGTCCAGCCCTATCATGTAACTCTTGCGGCAAATGGAAAGGTGAACCAGATCGGGGAAAAACGGGCAAGGCTTCAGTGGCCGTTCCGGACTTTGCTGGAGCATGAAGGAGCGCTGGCACTTGGAACCGATTATCCTGTTGTGACCATAGATCCCTTTACGACGATCTATGCGGCAGTTACAAGAAGAGATGATGACGGAAACCTGACATCCACCAACCCCTGGGAAAAAATCTCCATGGCAGATACTCTGAAAGCTTATACTTCCGGCGCAGCCCGTGTTTATCATGTGGAAGATTCCATGGGAACCCTGGAGCCGGGAAAAATGGCAGATATCATTGTTCTCAGCGGAGATCTTTTTGAAGTGGATAAAGAAGAAATCCGGGAGATGAAGGTGGAAGCGAATTATTTTGAGGGTGAGAAAATCCGGTGATCGCGCGAGTCAGAAGAGGGAATGAGAAGATTATAAAATGAGTCAATTATTTGAACTGGTTAAGAAAATAAAAGGAGGACGATTATGGAACTTCAGAAAATGTTTATTGATGGTGAATGGGTAGAAGGCAGCACAGGAAAATCAGTTCCTACATTAAATCCTTCAAATGGTGAGGTTCTTGCCATGGTGACGGAAGGAAATGTGGAGGATGTTGATAAAGCGATCGCAGCAGCGAAGAGATCTTTTTATGTGACAAGGGAATGGCGTGACATGGATTCCCAGACAAGAGCGGATATCCTTCTTCAGATCGCAGATGCCATTGATGCGGAAAAAGAGGATTTTGCCAAGCTGGACTGCATGGATCATGGAAAACCCTTAAGAGAGGCAGAGGCAGATGTGGATGACGCAGTTCACTGTTTCCGCTATTATGCAGGACTTTTAAAAATGCCACAGGGCGGCGTTTATGAAGTAAATGAAGGTTTTGGAAAAATGCATTCCTATACAGTTCATGAGCCGGTTGGCGTGTGCGGACTGATCACTCCATGGAACTATCCGCTGCTGATGGGTGTGTGGAAACTGGCTCCCGCTCTTGCAGCAGGTAACAGTGTGGTGTTTAAACCAAGTTCCAACTGTGTGCTTTCCTGTGTGAAACTGTTTGGGATTTTTGAGAAGATCGGAATGCCGAAGGGCAGCGTGAACCTGATCCTTGGACCTGGCGGAATCACAGGAAACCGCATTGCGGAGAGCAAAGATGTGGATATGGTTACTTTTACCGGAAGTACGGAAGTTGGACAGAGTATCATGCGTGCGGCAGCAGGTAATGTAAAAAAGATCGGCCTTGAGCTTGGCGGAAAGTCACCCAATGTGATCTTTGCAGATGCGGATCTGGACGGCGCAGTGGAATGGGCCATGATCGGTATTTTCCTGAATCAGGGCGAGGTGTGCTCCGCAGGTTCCAGAATTATCATCGAGGAAAGTATCAAGGATGAATTTGTGAAACGTCTTGCAAAGAAAGCAAATGCCATCACCATTGGAGATCCTATGGAGAATCCGGATATGGGGCCTTTGGTTTCTGAGAGCCATATGAATAAAGTTCTTGGATATATTAAGAAGGGTGTTGAGGAAGGTGCTACTCTTGTGTGCGGCGGCGAGCGTTACACAGAAGGGGAATGTGCGAAAGGTTTTTATGTAAGACCGACGGTGTTTGATAACTGTACTTCGGATATGACTATTGTCCGGGAGGAGATTTTCGGGCCGGTTGTGACCATCCAGACGTTTAAGACAGAGCAGGAGGCCATTGACATGGCAAATGATACGGAGTATGGTCTGGCTGGAGCGGTATTTACCGCCGATGGTTCCAGAGCGCTTCGGGTGATCAAGGAGATCCGTGCAGGTATTACCTGGATCAACTGTTATAACCCGGCATTTAATGAAGCTCCGTGGGGCGGTTACAAGAAGTCCGGAATCGGTCGTGATCTGGGCGTTCAGGGTCTCGAGGAGTATCAGGAGATCAAGCAGATCAATATTAATCTGAATCCGGGAATCGTCGGATGGTATGAACATTAAATGCAAAGGGAAAGCGGAATGAAAATGTCCGCTTTGCCGTTTTTCAGGGGTATATCGGAAGGATGTGTCTCTTAAATTGGAGGAAATCATATGGGAAAAAGTAAGTACGTAGTTACGATCACCAGACAGTTTGGAAGCATGGGGCGTCCTATCGCGAAAAAGATGGCGGAAAAACTGGGGATTGAATATTATGACAGGGATATTGTGGATCAGGCTGCAAAGAAGCTGAACCTTCCGGTGTCTGTTGTGGATGAAGTGGAGGAGACAGCGAAAAACTGTCTCTTATACACATCTCCG
>ENA-OZIC01001078-OZIC01001078.1-human-gut-metagenome-genome-assembly--contig:-NODE-1078-length-11667-cov-5.725629_pt1 | contig 11667 bp, 9 predicted proteins | sample MGYA00244056_ERZ653704 | MGnify/ENA primary metagenome ERZ653704 (study PRJEB26926, sample SAMN06165229) | human gut metagenome | biome: ENVO:00009003; feature: ENVO:2100002; material: ENVO:00002003... | reverse complement strand
CCCCTACGATGACCCCACCGTGAACGTGCAGTGGCCCGACTGCGGCTGTGAGCACAAGACCAGCGCAAAGGACAAGCTGCATGAGCCCTTTGCAGCCCAGAAGTTTGAATTCTTTGAAAAGTGGTGATAGCCCGTGGCGAAACTGAAAGGAATGTTCAACGGCTTCTGGCGCTACCGCTATCTGCTGTGGAATCTGGTCAGCCGTGATTTCAAGCTGAAATACCGCCGCAGCGTGCTGGGTGTGCTGTGGAGCGTGCTGAACCCCCTGCTGATGTGCCTGGTCTACTGGGCTGTGTTCAGCAGCCTGATGGATATGCGGGGCAGCGGCATCGACAACTTCCCGGTGTTCCTGATGTGCGGTCAGCTGCTCTTCAACTTCTTCAACGAGGCTACCTCCTCCAGCATGAGCAGCGTGCTCAGCGCTGCCCCCCTGCTGAAAAAGGTGTATATCCCCAAGTATATCTTCCCGCTGGAAAAGTGCTGCTTTGCCATGGTGAACTGCGTGTTCAGCTTTGTGGCCCTGCTGCTGGTGATGATCTTTACCGGCGCGCCCTTCCACCTGACCCTTCTGGAAGCGCTCTACCCGCTCATCACCCTCTTCTTCTTCAGCCTGGGGGTGGGTCTGTTCCTGGCGGCGGCAACGGTGTTCTTCCGGGACATCATGCACTTCTGGAGCGTGTTCATCACGGCGCTGCTCTACTTCTCCGCCATCTTCTATGACCCCACCCAGATGACCTTTTCCATCGGCGGGTTCAACATGCAGCAGATCATCAAGCTGAACCCCATGTACTGGTATATCACCGGCTTCCGCCGCACCCTGATGTGGGGCATCCCGCTGGACCTCAACATGTTTGCGGTCTGCGGCATCTGCGCAGTGGTCTCCATGTGGGTGGGCGTGCACATGTTCCGCAAAACGCAGGATCGTTTTGTGCTGCATATTTAAGGAGGGGAGAAGAATGGAACCGATCATCAAAGTGGACAACGTGTCCATGTGCTTCAACCTCTCCACCGAAAAGCACGAGAGCCTGAAGGAATATCTGCTGGCCATGGTGCAGGGCCGCCTGCAGTACGACGAGTTTTACGCCCTGAAGGACGTGAGTCTGGACATCATGCCCGGCGATTTTTACGGTCTGGTGGGCCTGAACGGCTCGGGCAAATCCACCCTGCTCAAGACCATTGCGGGCGTGTACAAGCCCACCAAGGGCAAGGTCACCGTCAACGGCACCATCGCCCCGCTCATCGAGCTGGGTGCGGGCTTTGATATGGACCTGACCGCCCGGGAGAACATCTACCTCAACGGCACGGTGCTGGGCTTCTCGCCCAAGTATCTGGACGAAAAGTTTGATGAGATCGTGGAGTTCAGCGAGCTGCAGAACTTTCTGGATGTGCCGCTGAAGAACTACTCCTCCGGCATGGTGGCCCGCATCGGCTTTGCCATTGCCACCATCACCAAGCCCGATATCCTGATCGCGGACGAGGTGCTCTCGGTGGGCGACTTCCTGTTCCAGCAGAAATGCGAAAAGCGGATGAAGGAGCTGATGGCAGGCGGCACCACCGTCATTCTGGTGTCCCACTCCATCGAGCAGATCGAGCGGATGTGCAGCAAGGTGGCATGGCTGAGCCACGGCCACCTGAAAATGAACGGCGATACGGCAACGGTCTGCGCGGCCTACAAGGCAACGCAGCGCGGCGAGGCCTGATATGAATGTACGACTGAAACGCGCCAGAGAACTGGCAGGCTATGCGGTGCAGCTGACGAGGGACGAGGGCCTGCCCACCATGCTCAAACGGGGCGCGGGCTTTGTCAAGCGCCGCTGCTTTGGCAAGCGTGCCCGCTATCTGCCCGCCAAAAAGGTGCTGGAAGCCCAGCGGGCTGAAATGGCCGACAAAACGGCGGCAGACTGCGGCCTGCCCACCATCAGTATCCTAACCCCGCTGTATAATACACCGGAAAAATACCTGCGGGAATTTCTGGATTCCTTTGTGAACCAGACGGCCCCCAACGGTCAGCTCTGCCTTGCGGATGCTTCCGATGCAGAACATGCCGATGTGAAGCGCATCGTGGAGGAATATCAGGCAAAGAATCAACGCATCGTATACAAAAAGATCGAAAACAAGGGCATTGCGGCCAACACCAACGCCGCTGCGCAGCTGGCCGCGGGGGAGTATCTGGCGCTGGCCGACCACGATGACATCCTTGCGCCCCACGCCATGTACACCATGGGTCAGGCGATCCGGCAGCTGCGTGAGGCAGGGGAGCCGGACGGCTTCCTGTACAGCGACGAGGCCCTCTTCACCAAAAAGATCGAAAAGCCGCTGGTGGCCCACTTCAAGCCCGATTACGCCCCGGATTATCTGCTCTGCTGCAACTACATCTGCCATCTGGCCGTGTTCCGGCGGGAGTTGTTCGAGCAGGTGGGCGGGGAACGCCCCGAATGTGATGGCAGTCAGGACCACGACCTTTTCCTCCGGCTCATTGAGCAGGTGGGCGGCGCGGCCCATGTGCCGCAGGTGCTCTACTACTGGCGGGTGCACGAAGGCTCGACCTCCGGCGGCACCGATGCCAAGCCCTACGTTGCCAAAGCGGCAAAAAAGGCGCTGGCCGACCATCTGGAGCGCACCGGCCGCACCGGTACCATAGAGGATGGCCTGTACCCCAGCACCTATCGGGTCAGGTGGGACATTGTGGGGGAGCCGAAGGTGAGCATCCTCATCCCCAACAAGGATCACACTGAGGATCTGGAAAAGTGCCTGCAGAGCATCTGGAAAAAGACCACCTGGGACCGGTTCGAGGTCATCGTCATCGAGAACAACTCCACAGACCCGGCCACCTTTGCCTATTACGAGAAGGCCCGGCAGCGGTACGATGGCCTGAAGGTGGTCACCTACCCGGGCAAGGGCTTCAACTTCTCGGCCATCAACAACTTTGGCCGGAAAGCTGCGTCGGGCGAGTACCTGCTGCTGCTGAACAACGACGTGGAGGTGCGGAACGGCGGCTGGCTCACCGAGCTGCTGCGTCCGTGTGCCCACCCCGGCGGCGCGGCCATCTGCGGCGCGATGCTCTATTACCCCGACGAGACCCTCCAGCACGCAGGCGTCGTCACGGGTCTGGGCGGCTACGCGGGCCACAGCCACAAGTACCACAAGCGCGGCGGCAGCGGGTATATGTTCCGCCTGGCCACAGTGCAGGATTTTTCGGCCGTGACGGCCGCCTGCCTGCTGGTGCGCACCGCCGTTTATGACGAAGTGCACGGCCTCGACGAGGAGTTCACCGTCGCCTACAACGACGTGGACTTCTGCCTGCGGGTGCGGGATGCCGGCTACCGCATCGTCTGGACGCCCTATGCCGAACTTTACCATTATGAGAGCAAGAGCCGCGGCTCGGACGAGAACGACCCGGCCAAAAAAGCTCGTTTTGACGCCGAGCACGACCGCCTGTATGCCGTACACGGCAGGGACAACATCCTGCACGACCCCTATTACAGCCCGTCACTGTCTCTGGACTATGAAGATTTCCGCGAGAGCGGAGATTTGCGGAATTTGAAATGAGTTGATTGCCTTCCCCCGTGGGGGAAGGTGCCCGAGGCCCCGACCGAGGGCGGATGAGGGGCGGGTTTGCCCTATTGCCCGTCAGTGGGAAATTCCTGGTAAGTTTGCCCCTCATCAGTCAGCGGGCGGGGCCGCTGACAGCTTCCCCCCTCTGGGGAAGCCATACTGACAAAAAACGCACGCCGTAAATTTCACGGCGTGCGTTTTTATTATTCTTTTTTATCCGGCGGGAACTCGCCCTGCTTTTCGGCCTCTAAGCGGCTCAGGCGGGCTTCCAGTTCGGAGATACGCTGGTTGACGATATCCGGCAGATCCTGCTGATCCAGGTCGTCCGCCGGAACGCACTTGACGCTGCCGACCCGCACGACCTCGGCGGGGACGCCGACGGCGGTGGCGTTGGCGGGCAGGTTTTTCAACACCACACTGCCCGCGCCGACGCGGACGTTATCGCCGATATAAACCGGGCCCAGCACCTTGGCCCCCGCGCCGATCAGGACGTTGTTGCCCAGCGTCGGGTGGCGCTTGCCAGTATCCTTGCCGGTGCCGCCCAGGGTCACACCGTGGTAGATCGTGCAGTTGTCGCCGATTTCCGCCGTTTCGCCAAAGACGATGCCCATGCCGTGGTCGATAAAGAGCTTGCGGCCGATTTTGGCGCCGGGGTGAATTTCAATGCCGGTCAGGTGGCGTGCCAGCTGGCTGACAAACCGCGCCAGAAAAAAACACTTATGGTTGTACAAAAAATGCGCAATCTTGTGCGTGACCAGCACATGAAACCCGGGATACAGGATAATGACCTCCGCCACATTGCGCGCGGCGGGGTCTTTATCGCGGATATTTTTTGCATCTTCCCAAAGGCCCATAGTTCATTCCTCTTAACTTCACCATAATGATTTATAGTATAGCATATTTTTGTGCCGGGTGCAATGCTTGCACAAAATCGCGCTGCACGGTATACTGAACCCAAACCACACAAAAACGAGGGGGGCGCTGTAAGGTTGGCCGCATCGGCACGCGCTGTAAATACACTTTTATCAATTTGTACAAAAGTCGGCGCAAAAATTCAGGAAATCCCTACTTTCGCAATCCGGGCGTTTGCATTGACACTGCCGCGTGTGCATGGTACAATAAGTTAAACCTATGTAAAAATGACGGGAAGGAGCTTGCCAGAATGATGATGCAGTTTGTTTCTTGCTTCAAAATTCACGGTGCAGTGTTTTTTCCCGCTGTTGATTTGAGTGTGACTTTTTGACTTTTCCCTTTTGGGAAAAGTTTTTTTTTGCCCAAATACCCTAGGGGCCTTTGGGCAAAAGGAAATGGTAAGGAGGTTCCCACCATGCTGATCCGCAACGCAAAGAACAGCGCCGGCAAACCTGTTGAGGTCTGGCTGTGCGACGGCAAGATCGCCGCTGTCGGCCTGGGACTGCTTGTCCCGGAAGGGGAGACGGTGCTCGACGCCAAGGGCCGTACCGTGCTGCCTGCCTTCATCGACACCCACTGCCACTGGCGCACCCCCGGCTTTGAGTATAAAGAGGATATCTCCACCGGCTCTGCCGCAGCAGCAGCGGGCGGGTATACCTTCGTGAACCTGATGCCCAACACCAAGCCTGTCTGCTCTTCCGCCGAAATTGCCCACGCCGTCGAGGCTGAGGCCGCCCGCGTGGGGCTGTGCGACGCAAACCAGACCGTCTCCATCACGAAAGATTTTGACGGCAAAACGCTGGATCATCTGCTGACCCTGCCCGAGGATGTCAAATTCATCACCGAGGACGGCAACGGCGTCATGAACAATGCCGTCATGGCCCGCGCCTTTGCGATCGCCACCGAGCGCGGCCTGACCATCATGTCCCACGCCGAGGACCGCGAGATCAGCCCATGGGACTACCGCCTGGCTGAGAACATCGAGACGGTGCGCAACTGCCACCTGGCCGAATATTACGGCACGCGGCTGCATATGTGCCACGTCTCCACGAAGGAATCCGTGGACGCCGTGCGGATGAGCCGAATGAAGGGTGCGCGGGTCAGCTGCGAGGTCACGCCCCATCACCTGTGGTTTGACGACAGCCGCCTGACCTACCGCGTCAATCCGCCCATCCGCAAGGCGGACGACGTGAACGCACTGATTGACGCCATCAAGGACGGCACCGTAACCTGCATCGGCACCGACCATGCTCCCCACACCGCCGAAGAAAAGGAGAAGGGAGCCGCCGGTATGGTGGGCCTGGAAACCGCGTTCGGCGTCTGCTACACCAAGCTCTGCCGCGAGCAGCGCCTGCCGCTCGAACTGCTCAGCTTCCTGATGAGCGCCGGCCCTGCCGCCGTGCTGGGGCTGGCCGACCGCAAGGGCATGCTGGAGCCGGGCTATGATGCCGATGTCGTGCTGGCGGATCTTGACCACATGTATGAGGTCAAGGCCGATGAGCTGCACAGCAAGAGCAAGAACTGCCCTTATGATGGTGCGCTGCTCTACGGCAAGGTCGTAACAACGATCAAGGGCGGAAAGGTTACGTTCCAGATTGAAGAGTAACGCCACTTCACGCACAAAACACCCGTAGGGGCGCATTCCCTATGCGCCCGTGCAAGGCTGCCGCTGGCACACCCCCGCGGGCGGATATAGAATCCGCCCCTACGATTTCCAACACTATATAATATTGCAGAGCCACAAAGCCACAATTTGTATACATCAAACGGAGGAATCAGCATGCTTACCAACATGGACAAACTGTACGAGAGCGTTGCCGCGAACGGCCCTGTCTGCGTGGGGCTGGATACCGAAATCGGCTACCTGCCCACCACCGACACCGCCAGGACGGCAGGGGAGAATGTCGTCGCGTTCAACCGCGCCCTGATTGACGCCACCAAGGGCGTGGCGGGCTGCTACAAAGTGCAGATCGCCTACTACGAGTCCCTGGGCCTGGACGGTATGCGCGCCTACGCCGAAACGCTGAAAATGGCCCGCGCCACCGGCCTGCCGGTCATTGCCGATATCAAGCGCGGTGACATTGCCAAGACTGCTGAAATGTACGCCAAGGCGCACTTTGCCGGCGATTTCGAGGCCGATATCATCACACTGGCCCCCTACATGGGCCTGGATTCCATCAGCCCTTATCTGCCGTACTGCGCCGAGCAGGGCAAGGGCGTGTTCGTCCTCTGCCGCACCTCCAACCCCGGCGCGAAGGATTTTGAGTACAAAAAGCTGGACGATGGCCGCCACGTCTATGACCTCGTCGGCGACAGCCTGACCGCCCTGGGCAAAGACTACATGGGTGAGCACGGCTATTCCAGCATCGGCCTGGTCATTGGCGGTACCCACACCGAGGAAGCTACTGCCATCCGCGCGGCCTACAAGGACACCTTCTTCCTGATTCCCGGCTACGGTGCGCAGGGCGGCAAGGCGGCCGACATTGCCCAGTACCTGACCAAGGGCAACGGCGGCGTTGTCAATTCCAGCCGCGGCATCCTGCTGGCCTACAAGAAACAGCCCGGCGTCGCCTTTGACGAGGCCGCCTACAACGAGTGCGTGCGCATGCGGGAGGATATCCAAGGTGAATGCAACAAGCTGTAATTTAACGGTCCTGCGTCAGGAAGTTGTCGCTTCCGATATCATGCGCCTGGTCGTGCAATGGCAGGATCCCAGCCGCGAACCCCATGCGGGCCAGTTTTATATGCTGCGTGCCTGGGCGGCGGACGCCACGCCGATTTTGTCCCGCCCCATCAGCGTGGACGATTTTGATAACCAGACCGGCGCACTGACCTTTTTGTATCAGGTCAAGGGCGAGGGCACCCGCAAGCTGGCTGCGCTGCAGGCTGGCAATGCCCTGACCGTGACAGGCCCCTGCGGTAACGGCTTTGACACCGCCGCGCTGGCCGCCAGCCACAAGCGCATTGCCGTCGTGGGCGGCGGCATCGGCACCGCGCCGCTGCTGCTGCTCTGCAAGGAGCTGTGCCGCGCGGGCGTGCGGCCCGACCTCTACGTCGGCTTCCGCGACGCCAGCTATGGCATGGAGAGCTTTGTGCCCTGGTGCCACACTATCCACCTGGCCACCGACTCCGGCAGCGAGGGACACCACGGCCTGGTAACGGACCTGCTGGACGTGCGCAACTATGACATTGTGCTGACCTGCGGCCCCATGGTCATGATGCGCGGCGTGGCCAAGCTCTGCGCCGACGCGGGCGTGCCCTGCCTGGCCAGCCTTGAAAAGAAGATGGCCTGCGGTTTGGGTGCCTGCCTGGGCTGCACCTGCCACACGAAAATCGGCCCGGTCACGGTCTGCAAGGACGGCCCGGTCTTTAACGCACAGGAGGTGTTTGACTGATGGCAGATCTTCACGTTGATTTCCTCGGCAAGCGCCTGGCCGGGCCGGTCGTCGCGGCCAGCGGCACCTTCGGCTTCGGCCCCGAGTACGCGGGCATCGAGGATTTGCGGGTGCTGGGCGGTATCTCCGGCAAGGGGCTGACCCTGCACGGCCAGCCCGGCAACGAGGGCGAGCGCCTGTACGAGACGCCCTCCGGCCTGATGAACTCCATCGGCCTGCAAAACCCCGGCGTACAACACTTTATCGACCACGAGCTGCCCGCCATGCGCCGGTGCGGCACTACCGTCTGGGCCAACCTGGGCGGCCACACCATCGACGAGAACGTCGAGGGCGTCATGATGCTCTGCGCCGCTGGCGTGGATTTCATTGAACTGAACATCAGCTGCCCGAATGTCAAGCAGGGTGGTCTGGCGTTCGGCATCCGCGCGGCGGATGCAAGCGAGGTCGTTTCTGCGGTGCGCAAAGTCTGCAACGTGCCGCTCATCGTCAAATTGAGCCCCCAGGCCGAGAGCATCCCCGAGATGTGCAAGGCCGTCGAGGCTGCGGGCGCGGACGCCATCAGCCTGTGCAACACCTTCCAGGCCTGCGCCATCGATCTGGAAAAGCGCCGCCCGGTGTTCAACAACACCTTCGCGGGCCTGTCCGGCCCGGCGGTGCGGCCGATCGCCCTGCGCATGGTCTGGCAGGCCGTGGGGGCCGTCAGCATCCCGGTCGTGGGACTGGGCGGCATTCTGACCGGCAGGGACGCACTGGAGTTCATCATGGCCGGTGCGGCCGCCGTGCAGGTGGGCACCGCGAATTTCCTGGATCCGAAAGCCTGCACCCGCATCACGAGCGAGATCAACCAGTGGATGGACGCTCACGGCGTCAAGACGCTGGAGGAGATCCGCGGCTGCGCAAGATAAAAGCCTTCCCCCTAGGGGGAAGGTGGCCGAAGGCCGGATGAGGGGCATGCTTGCACCGCCGCCCCTTCACGGGCAGCAACGGCAAGGCCGCCCCTCATCAGTCGGCGGTCAGGGCCGCCGACAGCTTCCCCCTAAGTGGGAAGCTGTCACCAAGATAAGCATTCATGTATCTTGCATTTTTATACAGAATATGCTACTATAAGTTGAATAACATACAGGAGGAACAAACTATGGCACGCGAAGCTCTGGACGTTTTGAAAGAATGTGAAGCATTTTTGGAGGGGCACTTCCTGCTGTCCTCCGGCCGTCACTCCGGCGCATACTGCCAGATGGCCTTTTTGCAGCAGTACCCGGACAAGGCCGCCGAGGTCATGGCCCCGGTCGCCGAGAAGCTCAAGGAACTGAACATTGACGTCGTAGTCGGCCCCGCCATGGGCGGCATTGTCTACGCCTACGAGCTGGGCCGTCAGATGGGCAAGCGCGCCATCTTCACCGAGCGCGTTGACAATGTCATGACCCTCAAGCGTTTCCGCATCCATCCGGGCGAGCGCTGCGTCATCGCCGAGGACGTTGTGACCACCGGTGTTTCCAGCCTGGAAACCAAGCGCGTCATCGAGGAAAACGGCGGCATCTGCGTGGGCATCGCATGCGTGGTGGATCGCACCCGCGCCGAGGCACCGTCCCCGATCCCCATTGTAGCAAGTGCGCTCAAGCTCGACCTGCCCAACTATGCCCCCGAGGAATGCCCCATCTGCAAGGAGGGCAAGCTGCCGCTGGTGCACCTGGGCAGCCGTAAGATGAAGGAAGCTGCGAAGCAGACTTTGTAAGCAGAGAAATGAGAAGTAAAGAAGAGATAAGAGGGCTTCCTGAATTTACTCTTTTCTCTCTTACCTCTTCTCTTGCACACGTTTACTTTATAGATAACAAAAACGAGAGGCTTACACTATGCAGGCATATCTGATATTGGCCAATGGCCGGGTGTTCCGCGGGGTCAGCGTGGGCTGCCCCGGCACCACCATCGGCGAGGTCGTTTTCGCCACCGGTATGGTCGGCTTTGAGGAAACGCTGACTGACCCCAGCTACTACGGCCAGATCATCACCCAGACCTATCCGCTCATCGGCAACTACGGCATGAACAGCGAGGATACTGAGAGCGGCAAGATCTGGGCCAAGGGCTACATTGTGCGCGAGGCGTGCAAGACCCCTTCCAACTTTCGCAGCGAGGAAACGCTGGATTCCTTCTTGAAGAAAAACGGCATCATCGGCATTGAGGGCATCGACACCCGCAGCCTGACCCGCACCCTGCGGGAGAGCGGCGTCATGAACGGTGCCATCACCACCGAGTTTGACCCTGACGCCGAGCCGGAGAAGAAGGCCGCGCTGCTGCCCGAGATTGCCGCTTATGCCGTCGTCAACGCCGTCAAGACCGTGACCTGCCGCAAGGCCAAGACCTACGAGCCGACCCAGGCAGGGGAGTGGGGCGACACGCCTCTGCACGTTGCACTGTTGGATCTGGGCTGCAAGAACAACATCGTGCGCTGTCTGCAAAAGCGCGGCTGCCGCGTGACCGTGCTGCCCGGCACGACCACCGCCGCCGAACTGGCTAAACTTAACCCCGACGGCCTGATGCTCTCCAACGGCCCCGGCGACCCGGCGGAGAATGTGGAAATCATTGCAAACATCCGCGAAATGCTGAACACCGGCATCCCGACCTTCGGTATCTGCCTGGGCCACCAGCTCACCGCGCTGGCCGCGGGCGCTAAAACCTGCAAGCTGAAATACGGTCACCGCGGTGCCAACCAGCCGGTCAGCCACATCAGCAAGAGCCGTACCTTCATCACGAGCCAGAACCACGGCTACGCGGTGGAGGACGAGACACTGTCCAAGGACGTAGGCCAGATGAGCTACTTCAACGCCAACGACGGCACCTGCGAGGGTGTTGACTACTTTAAATGGAACTGCTTCACCGTGCAGTTCCATCCCGAGGCCAACGGCGGCCCCAAGGATACCGAGTTCCTGTTTGACGAGTTTGTCAGCCGTATGCTGGCTGCGAAAGGAGTGATCGACAATGCCTAAAGACCCGCGTATCAAAAAGGTGCTGGTCATTGGTTCCGGCCCCATCATCATCGGTCAGGCGGCGGAGTTCGACTACTCCGGTACCCAGGCCTGCCGTGCGCTGAAATCCGAGGGCGTAGAGACGGTGTTGGTCAACTCCAACCCCGCTACCATCATGACCGACCCTGACATCGCCGACCATGTATATATTGAGCCGCTGACCGCCGAGGTCGTCGAGCGCATCATTGAAAAAGAAAAACCCGACGCCATCTTGCCCAACCTGGGCGGCCAGATGGGCCTGAACCTCTCCATGGAGTTGGCCCGCAGCGGTTTCCTGGACCGCAGCGGTGTCCGCCTGCTGGCCTGCAAGCCCGACACCATCGACCGCGCCGAGGATCGCCAGCTGTTCAAGGACACGATGGAAAAGCTGCACCAGCCCATCATCCCCTCCAAAGTCGTGGAGGATCTGGACGACGCGCTGGACTTTGCCGAGGTCATCGGCTACCCGGTCATCGTCCGCCCCGCCTTCACCATGGGCGGCACCGGCGGCGGCATCTGCGAGAACAAGGCAAAGCTCATTGAGATCGGCACCAACGGCCTCCGTCTTTCTCCCATCCATCAGATCCTGGTGGAAAAGTGCATCGCGGGCTGGAAAGAGATCGAGTACGAGGTCATGCGCGACCACAAGGGCAACGTCATCACCGTCTGCAACATGGAGAACCTTGACCCTGTCGGCATCCACACCGGTGACTCCGTGGTCGTGGCACCCTCCCAGACCCTGACCGATCACGAGTACCAGATGCTCCGCACCGCTGCGCTGGACATCATCACCGAGCTGGGCATTG
>ENA-OZIC01001068-OZIC01001068.1-human-gut-metagenome-genome-assembly--contig:-NODE-1068-length-11865-cov-4.403810_pt1 | contig 11865 bp, 10 predicted proteins | sample MGYA00244056_ERZ653704 | MGnify/ENA primary metagenome ERZ653704 (study PRJEB26926, sample SAMN06165229) | human gut metagenome | biome: ENVO:00009003; feature: ENVO:2100002; material: ENVO:00002003... | reverse complement strand
CGTGGGCTCGGAGATGTGTATAAGAGACAGGCATCCTCCGCTGCGAGACCGCCCCGCTGGCGGTGCTCTCCGCCGTGATGACCCTGACGGGGAACCTGGAGTAAGCCATCAGACGCAAAACCGCCCAGCCGAGCAATTTTGCTCGACCGGGCGGTTTCTTTTTGTTATTCCAATTCTTCCTCCTCCGGGAGGGCGTCGGCCTCCAGCAGGGCTTTTTTGGCCTCCAGCAGGTTCTGGGGGCTCATGGAAAAGCTCCGCAGGCCCAGCTGCAGATATTGCAGGGTGTTGGCCGGATTGCCCACCGCGCTGCCGCAGATGGTTACGGGGATCCCGCCCTCCCGGGCAGCCTCCACCACCATGCGGATGAGCTTTTTCATTGCGTGGCTGGCCGGGCGGTAGTAGCGCTCGGCAATGGAGATATCCCGATCCACCGCGTGGGTGTACTGGGTCAGATCGTTTGTCTCAATGAGGAAGAAATTGCACCCATGCTCCACGAATTCCTCTGCCATCAGGCAGGCCGAGGGCACCCCGAACATCACACCAAAGGGCGTGTCCGGGTCGAACTCCTCCCCGCGCTCCCGCAGCAGCTGGCGGCAGTGTGCTACCAGCCGCATGGCTTCGTCCCAATCCTCGAGGTTGGTCACCATGGGGAACATGACCCGCAGGGGGCCGTGGGCTGCCGCCCGGAGCAGGGCGCAGATCTGCGTTTCAAACTGATGGGTCTGGCGCAGGCTGCTGCGGATGCCCCGCAGACCCAGCTTGGAGGATTCCAGCCCCCTATGGATATCGGCCATGGCGCGGTCCACACCAAAATCAAAGGTGCGCACTGTCACCACACCGCCCTTTGCGGCGGCAAGGCAGGATTGATAGAACACGAACTGCTCCTGCTCGTCCACCGGGCGGCCCGGCAGCATCATATAGCCGCTGCGCAGCAGGCCCACGCCGGAAGCACCTGCCTGCAGCGCCGATTCGATATCCTCCTGCCCGTAGCAGTTGGCCAGAAGCTCAAACGGCACATCATCCTTTGTCCGGTTGGGCAGGACGCTGATGCGGGCGGCTTCCGCGCTCTCCCACTGCAGCTCGCAGATGCGGCTGACCGCCTGCTGGCGGGTATTGGCATCCGGGTCCAGGATGCACTCGCCGTTGTTGGCATCCAGCACCACAGTGCGGCCATCACAGTCGTTCAGGAACGCCTGCCCCACCTGCACCACGCAGGGAATGTGCATGGCCCGCGCAATGATCGCCGCGTGGCTCTGCTTATTGCCCTCCGAAGTGATGATGCCCAGGATCATCCCCGCCGGAACGCTGAACAGATCGCTGGGCATCAGCATCTCTGCCGCCAGGATCACCGGGTGATCCAGCGCCAGCCAGACCCGGGGACGGTTGGTCAGCACGTTCACCACGCGGCGGGCGGCATCCAGAATATCTGCACTGCGCAGCTGCATGTAGGCGTTGTCCTCCATGGCCGCAAGCTGCTCTGCATAGCGGTTGCCCGCACGGTACATGGCTTCGGCAGCGCTGATGCCCGCCTTGATCTGGAATTTGACCTCGTTCATAAAGCCTTCATCTTCCAGCATCATGCTCTGGAACAGGAAGATGGCCTGCTCCGTGGGGCCGCTGCGGTCTGCCATGCCGTCCAGCTCACGCTGGGCTGTCCGGACAGCGTTTTCCAGCAAACGCTGTTCCCGTTCCGCGTTGAACGGCCCGGTGGCAAAATTTTCGTGCCAGCGCTCCAACCGGCTCACCTGTCCCATCACAAGGCCCGGCGAGGCGCTGTGTCCCTGATAGACCTTCATTCCTCGATCACCTCCGGCAGTACCGGCCCGGTAAGGGCACGGCAGACCAATGCCTGTAAGAACGTATTGGGCAGCAGAGCGGCCCGTGCGGCCTGTGCCGCATTGCCGCTGCCCTCAAACAGGGGCACAAAGCTCTCAATGCGCTCCCGGTCGCATTTTTCCAAAAAGGCTTCCGCCAGTGTCCGGGTGGTATAGAACACGGTGGGGTCCACGCCCGCATCCTCGGCGGCAGCTTCCAGCGGGGCCAGCTGGGCATCCTTCATGTTGGCCAGCAGCAGGGCCGCATCCGCTGTCAGGGTCACGGGGTATTTTTCCCGCACCGCCTTCTGCACCTGCTGGAATTTCCACGCAAAGGCAGCGGCATCCTCACAGCTCTCGGCGCTGGTGGAAACAGCATAGGCACAGCCCCGCAGGTATCCCATGGCGCGGCGGGTATCGTAGTAGCCCAGCTCCATGTTCCGTCTGGCGGTATCGGGGTCAAAATGGAGGATGTCCCCCAGCTCCCAGTAGCTGCGGATCATGGTGGTGGGCAGGCCGGTGCGGTTGGGCAGGGTGATGCCCACCCCTTCCAGATCAACACAGACCAGCTCCTCCGCGCCCATCTTCTGGGCCAGCGCGGTGGGCATATTGTCCCGGTAGCCGCCATCCAGAAACTGCACCCCATCGATCTGCTTTGCCCGCAGGGCGGGGAAACAGGCGGCCGAGGCCAGCAGGTAATCCTTTACCTTGCTCGCCGGGATATCCTCCAGCGTCAGCTCCCGGGGCTTCAGCCCCCGCTTTTCCACGGTGACAAGTCCGAACCGGATGGGCGAAGCCCGCAGGGCATCCTCATCCAGCACCCGCTCCACGATCTCTTCCAGCGGGGTCACGTCCATGCCGCCGTCCCGCACCACTTCCCGCAGGAAGGCGTGCAGCTCAGAGAGGTCGGCGTTTTCCTCCGGCAGCTCCATCACGTCCTGGCTGCGGATGCTCATCCACATATCCCGGGCCGTTTCGTACAGGTCCAGCGCAAACATGGCACCGTTCAGGCTGCCCACACTGGTGCCGGTGATGATCTGCGGGTGCCAGTCCAGCTCCATCAGCGCGCGCCACACACCCACCTGATAGCTGCCGCGGGCACCGCCGCCGGCCAGCACCAGAGCCCTGCACGGGACACTGCGTTCTTCCATTGCCTCCGCCTCCTTTGATTGGTTCCGGTTTTGTTCAGATTATAGCATATTTCCGGAGAAATTTCTCCCTTTTTTTGTAAATTGAAGGCTTTCTCCCGGCTAAGAAACATGGTATACTTGTCAGGATACTTTAAAGGAGGCATTCTCATGCACTGCAGCCAATGGATCTTTGATATGGACGGCACCCTGACCGACAGCATGACCGTGGTATGGGAGGGTGCGCCCGATGCCCTGCTGGCCCGCTATGGCCGCACCCCAAAATCTGACCTCCACAAAACGCTCCTGACCATGGGCATGGCCGATGGCGCGGCCTACCTCATCCGGGAGTACGACCTGCCCCTGAAAATGGAGGACTACAACGATGTGATGTGGGATGTTATCACAAAGCTCTACGAGACCGTGGAGCTCAAGCCCGGCGTGCGGGAGCTGCTGGCCCGTCTGAAGGCCGAGGGTGCCCGCATGTGCATCTGCTCCAACACCTGGAGCGCCCAGTGCCGCACCGTGCTCACCCGTTTGGGCATCGATGAATATTTCGACTTCTATGTGGAGGCACAGGGGGCGCTCCACAAGAGCAGGCCGGATGTATTTTTCCAGACCCTTACACGCCTGGGCGGCACTGACCCCGACCGGTGCGTTGTCTGTGAGGATTCCCTCTACGCCGCCCGCACCGCCCACGACGCAGGCTTCCGCGTCATCGGCATCGCCGATGCCGCCAGCAAGTCCGATGAGCCCGCCCTGCGGGAGGTCAGCGACCAGTTTCTGACCGACTGGACGGAGCTGGACTGGGACAAAGTATGACCCCTGCACCATGCAGAAAGCGGCCCGCAGAAGCAGGCCGCTTTCTTTTTGTATGATAGACCTTACCCTTCCAGAAACGCCCGGAACGCCGCCCTTACAGCGGGCTCACGCCCCCGGGGAATGGGCACCCGTGCCCCGCTGCGCATCCAGAGCTCCCCGGAGGAGAGCTGGGCGGCGGCGGCAAGGTTGACCACATAGGAGCGGTGAGGCTGCAGAAAACGGGCATCGGCCAGCAGGGGCTTTGCCACCTCGGAAAAGGGAACCCGCAGGGAGAGGGAGGCCACGTCCTCGCCGCTGGCAAGGTGGTAGTGCACCACATGGTGGGTGCATTCCAGATACTCGATGTCCGCAAAGGGCAGGGCCCGCAGACCCATGGCCGTGGTGACCGGGATGACCGGGCCGTATTCCGGCTCGGTGGCCCGGTCCAGCAGGGCCGTCAGCTGCTCCGGACGGAACGGGATATGCAGGTACTGCATCGCGTCCACCCGGAACGCTTCGTAGGCATAGGCCGTGGTGTGGGCCAGAAAGGCCAGCGGGGCCCGCACACCCCGGCGGCGCAGCTCTGCAGCCGCCTGCAGGCCGCTGCACGGGTTGGCGGCAGGCAGCTCAATGAGGTAAAGCTCGTACCGGGAGCCTGCTTCCTCCTGCTGCAGCAGGGCCGCTGTGCTTTCCAGCTGCTCCACGATGCAGGCATCGGCCCGGCGGGCATAATATTCCATGCAGTGGCGCTGCACCCGGCCCCGCAGCACAGGGTCCGGGCTGCACACCGCAATGTGAAAGATCATATCCGCTCCTCCTTTCTCTCTGCACAGCGCTTGATTTTTGCGCCATGAGGGAGTATTATGGACGAAAAAAGAAATGGGGGACACCGCCATGGATCAGCCGCTCGTCAGCATCATCCTGCCCGTGTACAACGCTCAGAACCATCTGGCCCGCTGCATCGGCAGCATCCTGAACCAGACCTATAAAAACATTGAACTCATCATCCTGAACGATGGCTCCAAGGATCACAGCCTGCCCGTGTGTGAGGAATTCCGCGCCAGGGACAGCCGCATCGTGCTGGTGGACAAGGAAAACTCCGGCGTGTCCGACACCCGCAACCTGGGCCTGAAGCTGGCCGGGGGCGAGTATGTCCAGTTCGTGGACAGCGATGACTACATCGACCCGGACTTCACCCAGCATCTGGTGGAAGCCGCCGAGACGCACCACGCAGACCTTGTGATTGCGCCATACAAGATGGTAATCCCCGCCGGGGCCACAAAGCCCGAGCAGGTGCTGGAAAAGCTGGAGGACAATCTGGGCGTGATGAGTGTTGCCCGGCCCCCTGAGGTGCGGGAATACGGTTTCCTGCCCGCCGGGGTCTACGACAAGGACACCTTTGCCCTGCGGCTGATGGACAAGCCCGCCTCCTACTTTTACAGCGTGCTCTGGAACAAGCTCTACCGCCGCATCCTGCTCACCGGCAATGACATCCAGTTCACCAGCGAGCTGAAATGGGCCGAGGATCTGGTGTTCAACATGCAGTATATCCAGTATGCCGAGACCTTTGTCTCCATTGACAAAGCCGGTTACTACTACGTCCAGAATCCCCAGAGCATCTGCCACACCCAGATCAACCCGGCCTCCATCGTGCAGAACAAGATCCAGACGTTCCGGTATTATAAAGACCTCTACACCCGCCTTGGGATGTACGAGGAGGTGCGGCCCCAGCTGTACAAGTTCCTGGTGGATATCGCCGAGAGCACCTACCCCTCCGGCCCCTTCAAAAAGATCATTGAGGAAGCCAAGGAATATTGGAAAAACCGGAAAGAATAAACCAAAATCGGGAGACCCCCTGCGGGGGTCTCCCTTTTTTGTGGTTATGCTCCGATGGCAGCGCACTTCTTTGCCAGCCAATCCCGCTCTTCTTCATTCAGGCGGGGAGCCAGCTTCTCAAACACTTCGCGGTGGTAGGCGTTCAGCCAGTCCAGCTCGTCCCGGGTCAGGACACCGGGCACCACAGGAGAGGTGGCAATGGGCACAAAGGTCAGCGGACGGAAGGCCAGGAAGGTGCCGTACTGGTTGTCGGCCTTGTGGTAGCACTCCAGTTCGTTCTCAATGCGGATGCCCACCTGACCGGCCTCGTACACGCCCGGCTCATCGGTGATGATCATGCCCGGCTGGAACACCGTGGTGTTGCGGCCGTTCAGGGCGTGGGGACCCTCGTGGACGTTGCCCACAAAGCTGACGCTGTGGCCGGTGCCGCAGCGGTAGTTGATGAGGTGCTGCCACAGCGGCTCACGGGCGATGGTATCCAGCATGTGGCCGTCGCAGTAGTTCAGCCAGACAGCCTTTGCAATGTCGATGTGGCACTGCAGGGTCCAGGTGTAGAACAGCTTTTCGTCCTCGGTCAGTTCACCCAGCGGGTAGGTGCGGGTGATATCGGTGGTGCCGTCCAGATAGGTGGCACCGCTGTCCACCAGCAGGAAGCCCTTGCGCTCCAGCTTGGCATGGTCCTCCTCGGTGGCGTGGTAGTGCATCATGGCAGCGTTTCCACCGTAGGCGGCAATGGTGCCAAAGCTCTCCACAATGAATTTGTCCTGTGCGGAGCGGTACTTGTGGAGGATCTCGTCCACAGTCAGCTCGGTCAGCTCTTCCCCGGCAGCCAGACGCTCTTCCAGCTCCTTCTGGAACCGCACCATGGCAACCGCATCCCGCAGATGGGCTTCGCGGTCGTGAGCCAGCTCGACCTCATTCTTCACACCCTTCATGGGCAGCAGGGGGTCGGCCTCATCCTTCACGGTCAGGGCGGCGTTGTTCTGCAGGGTCTCGTAAACGGCAAAGTTCACGGATGCAGGGTCGGCCAGCACGGTCTGGGGCTCGGTCTCAGCGGCCAGGAACTTGAGCACGTCATCGTACTCCTGGATCTCCACGCCGTTGGCCTTGAGCTCTGCGGCAGCTTCCGCGCCCAGACGTGCAGTGTTGATGAAGAGCACCGCGCGCTCCGGGGTCACATAGCAGTAAGACATGGCATAGGGAGTGCACTGGATATCCATGGCGCGCAGGTTCAGCAGCCAGGCCAGATTATCCAGCTTGCCCACCAGCTGTGCGGTGCAGCCCAGCTCCTTGAGCTTGCCGCGCAGGCGCTCCAGCTTTTCGGCAGGGGAGAAGCCTGCATACTCCTTGGGCAGGATCCATGCCGGGGTGGCAGGCCGGGCGGGGCGGCCCTCGGTCCACAGCTCATCCTCAAGGTTCAGGGTCTTGATGGTGCCCTTCTTGGCATCCAGCTCCTTCTGCACGCCGCGCACCAGCCCGCAGGAAGCGGTCAGGCCGCACAGGCCCAGCACGCCGTTCTCAGGCAGCACCTTACCGCAGTATTCCTCCACGGTGGGCACGCCCGGCTCACCCATCCGCATCAGCTGGATCTCGGTACCGGCGATCTCCTTTTCGGCCTGCACAAAGTAGCGGCCGTCTGCCCAGACAGCGCTCTCGGTGGGGGTGACGACGAAGTTGGAGTTTTCGCCGTGGAAGCCGGAGAAATAGGTCAGGGAGGTGTAATGGTCGGGCAGGTACTCGCTGGAATGCGGGTCACCCACCGGGATCAGATAAACGTCCACGCCGTTGGCCTTCATGGCAGCCCGCAGGGCGGCCAGACGCTCAGGAACCGTGTTCATGCTCATAATAAAAAGCCTTCTTTCTTCCATCTATCTATCTGCCGGAAAAACGTCCGGCAGCGGGGGTCACTGTGTCCTATTGTACCATCACTCCGGGCAGAATGCAATTCACCGGCAGCGAAAAGCCCCCGCCGGGGCATCAGCACTCAGGCGGGGGCAGAAAGCACGGTCACTGCACATTCTTTTTTGCGAGATCTTTGGTGTACAGGGCACGGGTGGCGTTCAGCACGGCCAGCACCATCACGCCCACATCGGCGAAGATGGCGGTCCACATGCTGGCCAGACCCAGCGCACCCAGCACCAGGCAGGCGAACTTGATCGCCAGAGCAAACACGATGTTCTGATACACGATGCGCAGGGTGCGGCGGGCAATGCGCATGGCCAGCGCGATCTTGGCCGGGTCATCGTCCATCAGGACAACGTCAGCGGCCTCGATGGCAGCATCGGAGCCCAGAGCACCCATGGCGATGCCCACATCGGCACGGGACAAAACCGGGGCATCGTTGATGCCGTCGCCCACAAAAGCGAGGTTTTCTTTGGGCTGCTTTGCGGCGAGGAGCGTTTCGATCTGGTCCACCTTGTCGCCGGGCAGCAGGCCAGCATGGTATTCATCCAGCCCCAGCTCGGCGGAAACGGCCTTTGCCACAGGCTCCGCGTCGCCGGTCAGCATGACCGTCTTGCGGACACCGGCCTGTTTCAGGCCCTTGATGGCGGCGGCACTGTGGGGTTTGACCACATCAGCGATGAGCAGATAGCCTGCGTATCTGCCCTCCATGGCAACATGGACGATGGTGCCCGGCTCGGTGCTCTCGGGAACCGTCAGGCCCAGCTTTGCCATCAGGCGGGCGTTGCCGGCAGCGACGGTTTTGCCGTCCACCTTTGCGGTCACGCCGTGACCGCCCAGCTCCTGCACATCGGTCACACGGCTGGGGTCGATGTCCTTACCGTAAGCGTTCTTGATGCTCAGGGAGATGGGGTGCTTGGACCAGCTCTCGGCCAGAGCGGCGGCTTCCACAAGGGTATCCCCGGTCACGCCGTTTTCGGGGTGGATGCCCACCACCTTGAAGGTGCCCTGGGTCAGGGTGCCGGTCTTATCAAACACCACGATGCCGGTGCGGGCCAGCTCCTCCAGATAGGTGGAACCCTTGACCAGGATGCCGCAGGCAGAGGCGCCGCCGATGCCGCCGAAGAAGCTCAGCGGGATGGAGATGACCAGAGCGCAGGGGCAGCTGATGACCAGTAAGGTCAGGGCGCGGTAGATCCAGTCACCGAAGCGGGCGGGCTGGCCCATCAGCAGCAGAACGATGGGGGGAACAAAGGCCAGCGCCAGTGCGCCGTAGCAGACGGCGGGGGTGTAGACCCGGGCAAAGCGGGTGATGAAGTTCTCGGTGCGGGCCTTCTTCATGCTGGAATTTTCCACAAGGTCGAGGATCTTGGAAACGGTGGATTCGCCGAACTCCTTGGTGGTCCGGACCTTCAGCAGGCCGGTCATGTTCACACAGCCGCTGATGACCTCATCGCCGGAGCGGACATCCCGGGGCAGGCTCTCGCCGGTCAGGGCGGCGGTGTTCAGGGCAGAAGTTCCCTCCACGATGATGCCATCAATGGGCACCCGCTCGCCGGGCTGAACCACGATCACGGTGCCCACCTCCACATCATCGGGGTCCACCTGCTCCAGTTTGCCGTCCTCGTCCTCAACGTTGGCGTAATCGGGGCGGATATCCATCAGGCTTGAAATGCTCTGGCGGCTCTTGCCCACGGCCACGCTCTGGAACAGCTCGCCGATCTGGTAGAAGATGATAACGGCACAGCCCTCCACATAATCGCCCAGCGCAAACGCGCCCACGGTGGCAACAGCCATCAGGAAGCACTCGTCAAAGGGCTGGCGGTTCTTGATGCCCAGCAGTGCCTTGCGGAGCACATCCCAGCCGACCACCAGATAGGGGATGCAGTAGAGCAGCAGCTCCACCGGCGTGGGGAACTGAGGCAGCAATTTGAGGATGAGCACCAGCACCAGAGCAGCAATGATCCGGTACAGGTTCTTCTTCTGCTTTTTATTCATATCTGTACTCTCCTTTTTTCTGGGTTCTGGGCCGCAATGCGCCGCGGCGGGCGGGGTGGATTCAACAGGTTTTCCCCACGGGATAGACTTTTCCACGTTTTCCCCTGGGTTTTCCACGGACTTTTCCCGGAGAAAACCTGCTTTTTCGCGTTTCTTTTTGCACTTTTTCGCAGAGGCTGTTGAAAACCCGGTGGAAACTGTTGAAAACCCGTTTTCTTTTCCACAGTTTCCCACACCGGCTTTTGGGCCGTTCTGCCCGAAAAATGTGCCACAAAAAGCTCCCCCGCAGGGGAGCCGTACCGGAGTTACAAACCCCTGTTTCCTCAGATATCGAAGATCTCGCAGTCGTCCTCGACCTTTTTGCAGGCAGCCAGAACATTCACCATGGTATCGTGGGGGTCTGCACCCTCGGCAAACTCGACCTTCATCTTCTGGGTCATAAAGCTGACGGTAGCCTGTGCCACACCTGCAACGGTGTTGGCGGCATCCTCCATCTTCTGGGCGCAGTTTGCGCAGTCAACTTCGATCTTGTAGGTCTTCTTCATCATAGGTACCTCTCTTTATTTTATGTGGACCTCTCAGGCACGCCTTGTGCGCCCGGAGGCTTTGTACTGCGTTTTCCGTTTACTCCTCAATGTGGTCCATGCCCATCGAGAGGATGCTCCTCACATGGTCATCATCCAGTGCATAGTAAACGGTCTTGCCATCCCGGCGGAAACGCACGAGCTTGGTGTCCTTGAGCACCCGGAGCTGGTGGCTCACTGCCGACTGGCTCAGCTGCACCGCGTTGGCAATGTCCTGCACGCAGAGCTCATTGTCATGCAGCGCATATAAGATCTTGATGCGGGTGGAGTCACCGAACACCCGGAACAGGTCGGCCAGCTCATACAGCACCTCGTCATCCGGCATCACCACCGGTTCCGTGTTTTCCTGCCCCGCCGGGGTCATCTGCTCCAATCCGATCATGTCCGTTCTCCTTTTGCCGTGTTTTGCATGAACGTTTGTTCATGTGTTCATGTTATCATGCAGAAGAGCTTCTGTCAAGGGGTTTTGCAAAGATTTCTGTCCACTTTTCAAAATAGTTAAAACAAACCGCAAAACGCAAGAAATTTGCAGTTTTAATTTGCAAACAGCAGGCGTTTTGGGGCAAACAAAAAGCCGCCCTGCCCGGTGGGGACAAGGCAGCTTGCAGAAAGCACTTATTTTCTCTTTTTGTGCCGGGCATCCGCTACCACCCACGGCAGATACATCAGACACAGCGCCACCGCAATGGCGGGCAGAAAGCCCAGAATATAGTATTTTTCACCCAGCAGGCGGGTAAACGCACTGGTGATGACATTGCCGTAGGGATTGTTCAGAAAGTAGAAATTGGTATTCAGTGGTTTATTCAAGAAGTAAATAGGCAGGGCAGAGCCAAACAAAAAAGCCAGCACTTGCGGGGCACGGCGGGCGCTGGGGCGGTAGCCTCTCACCACAAGCAGAACCGGGTAGAGCACCAGCAGGGCATGGATGCTGATCGAGTGCAGATTGATGAGCGTCCACCAGGAGGGCACGTCCAGCCAGCTGGGGCAGAGCAGAGCCAGCGCCGCACCGGGGATGCAGAGGGCATAGAGTTCCTCCTTGCACCAGTTCTGATCGGTGAGGGTATTGTACAGACAGACGAACACATTGATGCTGCACAGATGGAGAGGCAGATAGCTCCAGTTCCACTGACCGGTCAGAGCCATGCCCAGCAGCAGGGCAGCTTCATCGGCCAGCAGGGCAATGGTAACGCCCACGAGGATGCGCCGCCGGGCAGAGGCCGAGCTGCGGCGGTACCACAGGGCCATCCCCACAATGAACACCAACGAGAGGGCAAGCTCGATCAAATGGATTTTACCGTACAGCGGGTAACACCGGAAGTTCGGGCCAAGCTCCGCATGGGTGATATCGTAGGATTTCCAGAAGTCGTTCATGTTTTTTTCCATCCCTTTCGGGCCAATGATACCGCAAATTGCGCCAAACAGAAAGAGATTTGCAGAAAAAAGTGCCCAAACAGGTGCATCTGTGCCAAAAGTGTGGTATTCTAACAATGTATTTCAAAATTTTCGCCTTCGGGCATCTGGAAAGGATGTATTTTTATGTTGGAAGCTGGAATCCGCGGCGAGCAGAGTGTCGCCGTTACTTCCGAGAACACCGCAAAGACCATGGGCAGCGGCACGCTGGACGTGTTTGCCACCCCGGCCCTGGTGGCCCTGGCCGAAAAGACCTGCTGGATGAGCGTGGCCCCGGCCCTCGCCGAGGGCGACGGCACCGTGGGCACGAAGCTGGAGCTGGAGCACACCGCACCCACCCCCGTGGGCATGACCGTGACCTGCGAGAGCGAGCTGGTGGCTGTGGAAGGCCGC
>ENA-OZIC01001049-OZIC01001049.1-human-gut-metagenome-genome-assembly--contig:-NODE-1049-length-12079-cov-5.205422_pt1 | contig 12079 bp, 8 predicted proteins | sample MGYA00244056_ERZ653704 | MGnify/ENA primary metagenome ERZ653704 (study PRJEB26926, sample SAMN06165229) | human gut metagenome | biome: ENVO:00009003; feature: ENVO:2100002; material: ENVO:00002003... | reverse complement strand
GCTTCAAAAAGTCAGTGGACTAACCCGTTCATCAAGACCATCGACATTTCGGGTGCTACGGGCGACACAGAATTTTATCTTTCTACCGACGGCTCGTTCAAAGAAAGTAAATACCTTTCTGTTCAAGCTCCCGACAAACAGTCGAAAGCAACATATAAAACAGTTTATGTTTCAAACGATGACTGGAAGTCGCTTACAAAGGTTTATGCAACTTTTGACTACAACGATGCCTATGAAGGAACAGTTGAGCTTACAAAAGACACCATAGACACCAAGGTAAGCGGTTCTGTGGTGTTCAAAGGTGAAATTCCGGCGGGTGCGCTTTTAAGATTCCATCCGAACGAACATAACCTCAACGGTGCATCTTCCGCAACTTCATATCCGACAGGTTCGGGATATGATGGTTCGGGCTACAGCAAGAACACGGCTACATATGTTAAGACAGCCAGAGGCGAAGGCTGGACAAAATTCTCGGAAATAGACAATGTAAACTATGGTGCTGTCGTTGAAAATTCATTCAAAGATAATCCTGACATCGTAGGCGTTGACGCAACATACTTTGACTACTGGTCGGATTTGGAGCAGGAGAAAGGGTATCTTCAGTGTCAGGGTAATGACAAAATGCATGACTATTGGTATCAGTTTGATAACTTCAACAAGTACATAAGCGACATTGCTTTAGATCATCAATCGGACTGGAAGTATCCTCTCTACTTCGGTAATATGTATAAGGGTGAAGAACACAAAAAAACATTTACGGACCACGCAGGAGGACTTACAAACATCAACGATTATGATGATAACTATTACTATGCAGTAAACAACTCCAACGGTATGAAATGGGGTGGCGGTGATTATAACCAGTCCTTACAGGGTCTTATGTACAACAGGCTTGACAGCAAGGGCGATCTTCAGGTTATAAATGGTGTCAAGGCTCCTTACTTTGATGCTGAGGCACTTTCAACCGCTAAATATAATGGTGCAAAAGTTGCCAATGTTTATAAGTCATCTTTCCCGTTCCGTACAACTACTGACCCTGATGGTGTTACTACTTATGAATTCACTTCAAAAAAAGCAACCGATAACATCTACTTTACATGGGACGACCTTACACCTACAAAAATTAACTACGGTGTGGGCGAACAATTTGGTGTACATGATGATTTGGGAAAATTCGGCGGTACAGAAAACGGTTATGGTGTTTTCCCATTCAACAATACTCAGAACACATCAGCGGGCAAGGGTACTAACTGTAACCTTAACTATGGCTTTGGTGTCAGACTTGATATAGACTTCAGAGTTCCGAAAGATGGTATGCTTGCAGACAACAAACCTGCAACCTTTAACTTCAGCGGTGACGATGACCTTTGGGTTTATATCGGTGAAGATTCAACAGGTGCTAACGCAGAACTTGCTCTCGACCTAGGCGGTGACCATAAAGAGGCAAGCGGTTCAATTAACTTTAATTCAATGACCGCAACTGCCGACAATGTATTTGCCGATTACTCAACTCCGTCATCGACTTCATCATCATCGACAACAGTTACAGTTCCTAGTGATGAGTTTTGGGTTGGAACAGATTCCGCTTATGCTGACTTCTGTTTGCATATTTGGCAGGATACAAGAGTTGGTACACTTAATGACAGTGCATATTTTGTAAAACCTTATGAAACATCAGACGGTTTTTACAAATTCAAAAAGTCACAGCTTGGCAACAATACCGAATTTGAGTTCGAAAAGTATATGAATACCAGCGGTAAACTTTACCACGCTACAAATCTTGATGATTTTTATGGAAAGGCTTGGACTGTCAAGCAAGATTCCTGTACTTCATATATTCCCGGTGAAACGCATGCGGTGAACCTTGGCACCGTTACAAAGACAATCAACAATGGTGTTCAGCTTGATCCTAACAAGACATACCATATGGTAGTATTCTATATGGAGCGTGGTGAGGCTGAGTCTAACTTCTCAGTAAACTTCACAATGACACCTGCCAACAATGACCTCAAGGTTACAAAGGCACTTGATACAGGCGATGTTGTTTCTGAAATTTCAGATGACCTCAAAGCTAATGAAACTTTTGATTATACAATCAAAGAGAACGGCAAAGATACCTCCGGTAAAGGCTACAAGCTTACAAAATCAGACGAAAGCATAAGCAGTGAAAGCAGTGAAACTCTTTCAAACAGCGGTTTCACACTTAAAGATGATTATATGGCTGACTTTGACAACTCATTCAAGACCGGCAACGATATGACGGTTGACGAGTCAACAAACAGCAGTAAGCTTAAATACACAACAAACTGGGAGCTCGTTAACAACAGAGTCGGTTCAACAATCGATAGCGGTTCAACTACGAACTCGGAATTCAAGCTTGTAGATGACAAGGATGACAGTGCTTATGCACAGCTCCAGCTCAACTATACCAACAGTATAGTGACAGCACCTCTTGAAATTTCAAAGGATGTTGTTGGTGAAGACGGTAAAACCGATTACGATACAGATCAGCAGTTTACATTTGCGATTGCTCTCGACTTTGACGGCAGCGGTTCAACCTATGACTACAAGACCTATCCTCTTGAGTATCAGCTCAAAGAGAAGGGCGCAAGTGATTATTCAGGCACAGCTTACCGTACACCCTTGGACGGTTCGTTCACAATCAAAAAGGGCGAAAGCATTAAGCTTCTCAATATTCCTGTAGGTGCAACCTATAAGATTACAGAGAAAAGAGTTATAGGTTATGTTCCCTACAAAGTAGGCAATCAGAGCTTCGACGACGGTACACTTGTCGGTACACTTGCCGAAACAGGAAATGCGCTTAACTTTATCAATAAGGTTAATCCTACAAACATTGCCATTTCGGTAAATAAAACTCTTGACGGTCAGGCTTACAGCGGCAGCAAGTTCGTCTATACATTGACAGGTCTTGAATCAATGGATACAACAAAACCTGATGCCGACGGCAAACCTATCAAGACAAACAGCGCAAAAACAATTTCCACGAATTTGGAAACACCTGACGCAAGCGGTAAGGTTGAATTCAAAAACCTCAAATTAGTCACTGCGGGTGTTTACAGATTTAAGATTACCGAGGCTCTTGCCGAGGGTGAAAATGCATCCGATTATAAAATGGATACAAACACCTGGCTTGCCGAGATTGAACTTTCTGAAAACGGTAAAGTAACAGCGCCTAAGTATATTAAGGTTAGTAGCTCAGATATTAAAGACAAAACCGATGCTCAGCTTGCAGGTTACTTCAACGATCCTACTTCTGTTAAAGAAAATGAAGCCCTGTTTGCAAATGAAACAACACACGGAAGCGCAACAGTAAACAAGAAGAATCAGACAGGCGGTAATGTAAGTGATACGGAATTTGCGGTGATGAAGGTATCTCGTGAGGATATCTTTACTGCAGATGATATCAATACAATCATTGAAGATGACACAATGAAAACTCATATGACTTCTAAAAATACAGACAGGAACGGTAAGGCTGTGTTTGACAATCTGACAATCTTCAAGGACGGTCAGGGCGAGTTCACAAAAACAAACGGTAATGTTGTATGGAGCGAAAATTCCGATAATTATATATCAGGTACTTCAACATATCAGACATACTGTCTGTTTGAGTACAAACCGTCAGAGGGGTACACCCCGAATTACACACTTTCCTACTTCACACTTCCTGTTAAGGGCAAGTACGATGTTACATATGATTATGTTGACGGCGCAATTACAATGCCTTCGGCAAGCGGTGACGGAATGAACGGTTATGTTGTTCTCGGTGTATCGGTTGCAGGTCTTGCGGTGACAATGTTCACGGGTTATGCAATCTATTACGGAAAAGGTCGCAAAAAACGCAGAGCAAGACGCAGAAAGTAACCCAATATGATTTAACTTGTTAGAACAGGTGATTTTTTAATCATATGTTTCTTTCATAGAAAACCTCTTTGACTGCTACGGACACCGTTGTTAGCCGGTGTCCGCCATGCAGCCACCCCAACACGTTTAACCATTCGGTTAGAATATAATTACATACATTAAATCAAACACAAAGGAGAAAGAAAAATGAAAACTACAAAGAAAATCTTTGCAGCAGTTCTCGCAGTAATGATGATCGCTCTCATGATTCCATTCTCAGCAAGCGCTGCTACAACACTTACAGTATCATGCAACCCTAATGCCGGTACAACAGGTGATAAAGCTGACTATGTTGGTACTTATGAGTACAAATTCTTCAAGCTCGCTAAAGTTGATACTGGTAACGGTACAGTAACAGTTGAAGATGCTTATGCAAGCAACACTGCCCTTGTGAACGCTCTCAACTCAACAGAAACAGACAAGAGCCAGAAAATCATCACAATTTGTGATGGTATGTCATGGACAGGTACAGCTGCTAAGACTGTTACATTCAAATATGACGGTTCAGCAGATGTTCCTACACAGACGATTACAGACCTTACAGACGGTATCTATTATGTATACTGCTCTAAGAAGCCTGGTACAGTTAAGTCTGTACAGGGTTCACTCATCTCACTTCCTTTCTTCAATGGCACAGACTGGACATACGATTATGAAACAGTAAACCTTGCTTCAAAGATTGATGTTTCAGGTATCACAGTTACAAAGACAGTTGCAGACAGCAATGTTGGTACACAGAAGAACGCTGATTACACACTTACAGCATCAACAGCAGGTTCAACAACTAACAAGGTTGGCACATATGCAATTGTTGATAACATGGACAACGCTCTTTCACTCATTGACGATACTGTAAAGGTTTACTTTGTTAAGGATGGTGTTGAAACACCTGCAGAGGACGGCGACTTCACAGTAGTTCCTAATTATGATTATAAAGATGCCACTGGCAATGAAGCAACAGCTACATTCGCAGTCGTTGCATCAGAGGCACTCCTTCAGGGTGACAAGTTCTACGGTTATGACACAATCAAGGTAACATTCTCAGCTAAGGTAAACGCTGATATCGCTGATAAAGTTACTAAAGACCTCCCCAACACAGACGGTCTTTACTATGGTAATGAAGGCAACTTCACATACAAGCCAGGTAATAATACTGTAAATGTTGCAACTGCAGGTCTTGATGTAACAAAGGTTGACGGTAACGCAACATCAACAAAACTTCCAGGCGCTGAATTCACACTTTATAAGGATTCAGCATGCACAGAGGCAATCGTAGTTGACGGTGAAACTGTTAAGGCTACATCAACAGAAACAGGTAATGATAAGTTCTACTATGGCACACACGAGTTCTACTTTACACCGGATGTTACATATTATGTAAAGGAAACAAAGGCTCCTGCTAACTACAACCTCAACGCTACAGTATTCACAGTAAAAGCTGTTGCAAAGGCATACACAGCAGTTGGTACAGTTGAAAACGGTGCTACAGTAGTTAAGGATTACCCTGTAACTGTTCCTCAGACAGGTGGTATGGGTACAATGATGTTCTATGTTGGCGGTGCAGCACTTATCGCTTGTGCAGGCGTTCTCCTCTTTGTTCTTAAGAGAAAGAAAGCAGCTAAATAATTAATCAAATATCTTTATCTTAAAATCTGTGATATATGTAATTTTCAGGGGATGCGGCAACGCATCCCCGTTCTATTTTGGCTTTATTTAATGAATAATGAATAATTAAGGTGGCGGTGTTCCGCACCGCATTTGTATATGCTAAAACCGCCTCCACCCGTCGCCAACGGTGCAAATTATATGTTAAATCAAATTTTATAAATGTCGCAAACCACCACAATGTTACGCTCGGGCGGAATATGTTTTGGTATTGCACAAACTATCTTCACGAACTGGGACTGCGGCACGCAGTTGCGATAGATAATAAAATATAGTATAATAACAATGGAACAAAAACACGCAGAAAAGGAAAATTTTATGAAACGAAAGCTGTCAATTTTACTAATAGTTTTAATATTTGTTGCAGGAATCGGCATAATGAGCTATCCGCTTGTCAGCTCCGCAATTAATAACTATGTCAGTCGAAGCAGGGTTAAGGAGTACACCGACAGGGTTGCTCAGATGCCGAGTGAGAAAACTCAAAAAATGTTTGAAAAGGCTGCTAAGTATAATAACAGCCTTTCAAATAATATGATAATTACCGACCCGTTCGACGAAAAGGCTTTTCAGAAAATCGGCGCAAATTATGAGAAAACTCTCAATGTTGATGATAACGGTCTTATCGGCTATATTGATGTGCCGAAAATCAATGTTTATCTGCCGATTTATCACGGCACAAGCGAAGAGATTCTTTCCAAAGGTGCAGGGCATCTTCAAAACACTTCCCTGCCTGTCGGCGGTGCAAGCACACATTCCGTAATTTCTGCCCATTCAGGTTATCCGGGCGAAACATTTTTCGATTACCTCACCGATATGAAGGTCGGCGATGAATTCTATGTTCATATCCTCGACAGAACACTGAAATATGAGGTTGATCAAATCGAAGTTGTTCTCCCCTCGGAAATCAATTCCTTGCGGATTGTTGACGGCGAAGACCTTGTAACGCTCCTCACCTGTACCCCATACGGCGTTAATACTCACAGACTTCTCGTGCGTGGCAAGCGTGTCGATTATGACGATACAAAGTACATTGAAACGGGCGAGTCGCTTGCGAAATTTGACAACGATTACATATTCTTTCTCGGTTACAAAATCCCTTATGCAGTCGCAATAGGCATAATTGTCGGCTTTGTTGCACTTGTTGTGTTTGTGGTTGTATTTCTGCTCAAGTGTAAAAAGAAGAAGTCAAACGGTGCAAAACGGCTGAGAGATGACTCGGCTGACGAAAATCAGAATGATTCGGGCGGTGATTTCGATGATTAAAAAAATACTTACGGGTGTGGCAATAGCAATGCTCGTTGTCGGAATAGGTCTTGTCGCATTTCCCCCTATATCAAATTTTATCGGAACACAGATTTCAAACGGTGAGGCTGACGGCTTTGATGCCCGTGTTGAAGAAGTTGAGGACGGCTCTTTTGAACAGGCGGTCAAGGACGGCAGGGTTGACGAAGATGGTTACAAAATTGACAGAGGAGGCAAGCGTACTTCCAAACAGCCCGTTGTTTTCAAGGCTGACCTTGACAGACTTTTCCATGACAGCGTTGCCTACAACAAAAAACTTGAAACAAACCAGTATGAAATGCTCCGCAACGATACCTATTCGCAGGCTGCCGTCAATCTTGAAGATTACGGCATAACCGACGGCATTTACGGCTATGTTACCGCCGAAACAATAAATATGCGTTTGCCGATTTACCTCGGTGCGAACAGCTCAAATATGAGCTACGGTGCGGCACATATGAGTGCAACCTCATTGCCGATCGGCGGTAAGAATACAAACGCAGTCCTTGCAGGTCACACGGGATACATCGGTCGAATATTCTTTGACAACCTCCGCAACCTCAAAATCGGTGACAGGGTTTCAATAACAAATTATTGGGATACACTCAATTACAAGGTTGTTGAAACCAAAGTCAATAAGCCGAACGAATCAGGCGACTGCTATTTGCAGAAGGACAGAGATTTGCTCACGATGTTTACCTGCATAAGTGACGGCAACGGCGGTTTTGACCGTTACTATGTAATCTGTGAGCGTGCGTCATAATTTACAGCAGACTGCATCACGGTGCAGTCTGTTTTTTTGTTTAAAGACCAATTGTTAAAAACAGAAATTCCCGAGTATTTTGTCTGTCATTTGTAATAATTAATATTGGGAAAATACGCATATATTGCCGTAAATGCCAAATTTATTTCAAAATTATTGACATAAGAAAAATAGATTGATAAAATGAAACAAGTATGAACAAATTTGCGGATAAAATTACAAACACGGAGGATAACAATGAAAAATACAATTAAAAAAATAACTGCAATCGCAATGTGCGGTGTGCTTACTGTCGGTTCGGTTCTTATGACAGGTGCGGTAAGCGAAGATGAAAATCACAAGGACTTTGAAGTTACAGGTACAACGCAGAAAATTTCAAACAATCAGCTTTTTGTGACAACAACGGGATACACTGAAAATACCGATAAAAATTTCGGTGCAAAGTTCAGAACAACCGACGAAAAGGATTACGATATATGGTTTAAGGATTGTATCAACGCACCGAGATTTTTAAATCTTCCAAAGGGCGAAAAATTCGTAAAATATATGATGACGCAGGGTCACGGTTATTTCGGTAATGTTCAGACATTCTATCAGTTTAACAAAACAGGCGGTGAATATGTTAAGGTAAAAATCAAGCTTTCCGATTTTTCCTATCTGTTCAATGAAAACGGAACAATGACTGTTGAGCTCAGCGACGGTTCTTACAAGGATTTTGATTTTACATACGAAGATTTCGGAACTGACAGCAACGGTGTTAATTGCTATGCGGAATCCGGTGCATATGCGACAAGCGGAGGTGCGGTAACATCCTTTGCTCCCGATAAGGACGGCTATGCTGAAATATATGTTTCAAGAAAGCTTGGCGAAGACACAAAAGTAATGTCATACTGCTATTGCAGACTTAAAAACGGAGCTCGTCGCGATTGCGGAAGAATCGGAGGTACTCTGGTCGGTTTAACTTGCGGTGATACGGATTTAAGCGGATACATTTCTGTTACTGATGCAACGCTTGTTCAGAAGTATGTTGTAGGTATTGAGGACTTTGACAAGCTTCAGCTTTTTAACAGCGATGTAAACCATGACGGTGAAATCAGTGTTGTTGATGCAACCTTGATTCAGAAGTATATTGTCGGTTTGGACAGCTAAACAATAAAAAACTGGTGTAATCAATGAAAAGAACAGTCAAAAAAATAACTGCAATCGCAATATGCTGTGTGTTGGCAGTAAGCTCTGCGTTTGTTGCAAACGCAAAATGGATTGGTGATGAAAGAGATTTCAAACTAATGGGCGAAACCCGTAAAATCAGTAATAATCAAGTTCTTGTTACGGCAACAGGCTATAACGAAAGCAATCCAAAGTATTACGGTGTTATGTTTGAAAATATGGCAGGCAAAGGATACAGCGTATATTTTAAAGATTGCGTGAATAAACTGAAATTTTTAAATCTTCCGAAAAATCAGGAATTTTATTACAATAAATTGATAAACCTGGGAGGTTCTTATTTTACAAACATATATGACATTTATACATTTGATAACACCGGCGGAGAATATATAAAGGTAAAAATTAAATTATCTACTTTTTCGCCTTACTTTAACGAGGACGGATCGGTTACTCAAACCCTTGATGACGGTAGCACACACACCTTTGCCTGGTCTCACAAGGATTACGATTCCGCAAGCTCCGACAAAAACGATTATTGCGAAACCTCGGGTATGTGTGTAAAGAGCGGTGCGGCTGTAACGGCAATTGTCCCTGATAAGGACGGTTATGCCGAACTTTATATTTCAAAGAAAATCGGTGTAAGAACCGAATTGTCGATGTATCTTAACTACAGAAGAAAAGACGGACTGTCCTTTAATCGTGCTGTACAGGGTGCACGCCTATACGGTCTTATTCGAGGCGATATAACCAAGGATGATTCTATCACAATTGTAGATGCAACGCTTGTTCAGAAATATGTTGCAGGTATTGAGAACTTTGACAAGCTTCAGCTTTTTAACAGTGATGTAAACGATGACGGTGAAATCAGTGTTGTTGACGCAACCTTGATTCAGAAGTATATCGTCGGTTTGGACAGCTAAACAATAAAAAACGGGTGTAATCAATGAAAAATATAATTAAAAAAATAACTGCAATCGCAATGTGCGGTGTGCTTACCGTCGGTTCGGTTCTTATGACAGGTGCGGTAAGCGAGTATGAAGATCGCAAGGACTTTGAAGTCACAGGTACAACGCAGAAAATCTCAAACAATCAGCTTTTTGTTACAACAACGGGATATACCGAAAATACGGCAAAGAATTTCGGGGCAATGTTCATATCAACGGATTATCAAAAGTACAGCGTGATGTTTAAGGACTGTATTGATGCACCGAAGTTTGTAAATCTCCCGAAAAATCAGGAATTTACTCGCCATATGATAACAGCGGATAATCGTTATTTTGGTGATACGGGTATGAAATTCAATTATGATTCAACAGGCGGAGAATATGTTAAGATAAGGATTAAACTCTCCGACTATTTTCCTTATGGCTTTAATGATGATGGCACAATGACCGGAAAACTCAGCGATGGCACATACAAGAATTTTGACTTTACATATGAGGATTTCGGTACAGACAGCAGCGGCAAACCTTGCTATGCAACCTCGGGCGCATATTTTGTCAGCGGAGGTGCGGTAACATCTTTTGTCCCCGATAAGAACGGCTATGCGGAGTTTTATATTTCAAGACAGCTTGGCGAGGATACGGGCCTTATGGCTTATAAATATTGCAGACTTAAAAACGGCGCAGAGTGTAAAACAACGATTGGTGGCAAATTGAACTGCCTGACTTGCGGTGATGCATATCCAGACGGAAACATTACGGTTGTAGATGCAACATCTGTTCAGAAATATGTTGTAGGTATTGTAAAATTCGGCAAGACTCAGCTTTTTAACAGCGATGTAAACCGTGACGGCGAAATCAGTGTTGTTGACGCAACCTTGATTCAGAAGTATATCGTTGGGTTGATTTAAACAAAAATAATGGTACAAATAATATTGTAAATTAAATGATATAAATGTTACAAAGTAACTGCAATTCTGTATCTCATTTATACAGTTTATTTTTATCATAAATTTTCTGTCATTACTTGGCGGGCGTCCAATGAACGCCCCTACGGGATTGTGGGAACAATTACAATACTACGCTCGGGCATAATATGTTTTTTGACATTCACAAACTATCTTCACGAACATAAAAAGTCGGCTCGCCGTTTACGGCTTTTCGCCTGTCAAAAATTCAATACTTCTCTCAATTGAATCCTTGGAGCTTCCCCAATCTTTGCCGTGGTTGCGGTAATCAAACATTGAGCAGAAATATGTAATATCTTCTTTAAGTGACAGCAGATATTTTTTTGTAAGACCTGCTGTTTCGGCATAGAACTGCGGTAAAAGCTTTGACGGCAGCTTGCTCTTTTGGGTTGCAACATTCATAATAAAATCGTAGTGTTTAAAGCAGATAAACGGCTGTTCGTTGTACAGCTTATAAAACTCCTCTCCCTTTGCCCACTCAACAAAAATCGTGTCGCAAAAATGGTGCATATCCCACTCAATTCTGTCGCATACATAACACGAATCAAGTCGCTTTTTAATAACTTCAAGCTGTTTCTTATCAGGCTTGCCCTTCAGCTTTTTCGGCATATCGTTATCAATAATTTCCTGAAGATGACTTTCAAGAATGAGCGCATTCGGCAGTTTTTGTCCTTTTTCAAACATCTGCGAAAAATGGCGGTGACAAAAGCCTTTTTTGTTGGTTTCAATCCTGATATTAGGCTCCATCATCGCATCGCCCGTAATGAATTTTACATACTGCTCCTCAAGCATACTCTCCATTCGGCAAAACGGACAACCGCATTTCGGCATAAATATATCGTTAATCGGAATTGTGCAGATAGTTTCTTTCACAATAATCCTCCTTTTGAGTTAATGTGGTGGTTATAACACACCGTTTTCATCATATCAAAACATACGTGTTTAAACAAAATATTTCATCAAGGCTTGCGTTCAATGAGTTCCTGTCTGAAATACAGTCGGGACTGAAATCTGTTTTACAAACAAACTATCTTCCCGACATTCATTTTCAATTTTCAATTTTCCATTTTCAATTTTAAATAAAGTATATCATAATTTTCCCGAATGTGATATACTTTATTAAGAAAATTTCGGCGGTGAAAATCATGGAATGTATTGAACTCGACAACAAAATCAAAATAACCGATGTGCATGACCTTGACCTTGCGCAGACTCTCGACTGCGGTCAGAGCTTTCGTTGGAAACCGCAAGACGACGGTTCTTTTCACGGTGTTGCCTACGGCAAAAGCGTAACCGTCAGCCTTGACAAAACGGATATGTACATTGAAAATGCACTGTCTCTTATACACATCTGACGCTGCCGACGATCT
>ENA-OZIC01001028-OZIC01001028.1-human-gut-metagenome-genome-assembly--contig:-NODE-1028-length-12297-cov-21.818984_pt1 | contig 12297 bp, 16 predicted proteins | sample MGYA00244056_ERZ653704 | MGnify/ENA primary metagenome ERZ653704 (study PRJEB26926, sample SAMN06165229) | human gut metagenome | biome: ENVO:00009003; feature: ENVO:2100002; material: ENVO:00002003... | reverse complement strand
CTACACGCGTAAGATCGTCGGCAGCGTCAGATGTGTATAAGAGACAGATCAAGAACAATTATGCAGGCAGTAGAAACAAAAAGAAATGGTGGTAAGGTAGGAAAGAAATTAAATTCTAAAAGAATTCGATTGACAGAATCATTAGATAAAAAGAGAGAAAAATTATTAGAAAAATATAAAAAAGAAGTGGAAAAAGTATTGACAGAAAATTAAAGAGGTGATATAATATGAGAGTAATATGTGATGGGTGTAAGAAAGAGTTTAAAATTAAACTCAAAAACAAAAAGGTGGGAGAATATAAGATAACCTATTTTAGGTGTCCAAAATGTGGAAGAGAATACACCGTAACATATGACAATAATAAAACAAAAAATTTGAGACTGAGAATTAAAACAGTCTTGGAAACACTGAATCATAATCCCGATGAAAGTGTAAGGATGAAAAAAGAAAGAGAGCGAGCTTTTCTTGTGGAAATGTTGAAACAAGAGGAAGCAAAAATAAAAGCAAATATAAAAAAGGAGAATGATGATGGAAGAAAATAAAACAAATCCAAATGAAGAAACAAATACAGAAGAAAACAAAACAGAAGTGAATACAGAGCAGAAAGAAAACAAAACCGAAACAAATAAAATTAATGTTGAGGAAACAAAGAAGCAGGGTGTAAATGAAATCTTAGCCGCTTTAGGTGTGGACAGCAAAGAAGATTTACAGACGATTGTGAGCAAATATCAGCAAGAGCAGGAAAATAAAAAGACAGACTTAGAAAAAGCAAATGATTCTAATAAAACTCTTACAAAGAGACTTGTTGAGGAAAAGGAGCGTGCTGATATTGCAGAAGCGAAGCTTGCCGCTATTACGTTAGGAGCAAAGCCAGATTTAGTTGATGATTTAGTGATTGTTGCTAAGTCAAAGGCAACAGAGGATAAAAAGATTCTTGATGTTATCGAGGAAATCAAAAAGAGTAACAGCGGTTCTGTTTATTTTGTTTCGGAGGAAGAAAAGAAAGAAGATAAAAAGAATAGAACAGTGACAAGAACAAATTCTAAGATGCAGGAGAAAAAACAGAAAGAAGAAAAAGAAGAATCGGAGGGCGGTCTTGCACAGAGATTATTTGCAAGAAAGCAAACAACAAAAAGCAGTTATTTTTCACATAGTTAGGAGGGTAAACAAGATGTTTAATCAAACAGGAATTAAAACAGAAAAGTATGGAAACATTACGCAAATTCTTAAAAATGTAGAATTGCAAGAATCAGTTGGAGTTGTTGTTGATGATTCAGTGGCAACGGCTGATAGTTTAGGAAGAAAGATTGTTAAGGCAGGCACACCATTAACTGGTGACCTTGATAACAGAACAACAGCGTTCACAGCGGCAAAAGCAGGTTCTTCTACTGAAAAGTCTGATGCAGTAGGAGTTCTTCTGCATGATGTGGATGTAACAATAGGGGATGCAAACGGAACACTTTTGATTTTTGGATTTGTTAATACAAACCGTATTGATACAACAACAAAAGCAAAGATTACAGCACAGGTAAAAGAAGCATTACCGATGATTAAATTCATCGCTTGTTAGGAGGAAATAAGATGTCAATTTTTGATTTAATTATCAGTGGCGAGATTGTCGCCTATTGGGAATTATTACAACAGAATTTAGAGCCTTACATGGGGCAGGAGTTATTCCCAAATAACAAAAAGTTAGGATTAAAATTACAGTGGTTAAAAGGTGCAAAAGGTTTACCGATTGTTTTAAAACCAAGTGCTTTTGATGCATCTGCAATTCCAAGACCAAGAATCGGATTTGAGAAATTATCCGCAGAAATGCCGTTTTTTAAAGAATCAAAATATGTTGATGAAGAAATGCGGCAGGAGTTAAACAAAGTTATTGAAACAGGAAATCAGAGTATTATTGATTCCATTGTTAACATGATTTTTGATGATGAAATGGAATTGTTAAAAGGTGCGGCGGCACAGAGAGAGCGTATGAGAATGATGGCTCTTACAACAGGTGCTATTGCTATGGAGGGTAATGGACAGGTTTATGAGTATGATTATGGGATGCCAGAAGACCACAAGAGTAATGTAACAAAAGTTTGGAGTGACCCTTCGGCTTCAATCCTTACAGATATTAGAACAGCAAAGGATAAGATTCTGGAGGATACAGGGGTTGAGGTAACAAGAGCAGTTACTTCGTCAACCGTTATGGGGTATTTCAGAAAGAATACAGAAATTAAGAAATCAATTTTTGTTCTTACGGATGGAGAAGGTTTTTTATCAGATGCGAAAATCAAGCAGTTTATTCTTGATGAATTAAATATTGAAATCGCAATTAATGATAAGAAATATGTTGATGAAGCAGGAGACGTACAGAGATATGTTGACGATGATGTTTTTGTTTTATTCCCAAGTGGAAATTTAGGACAGACATGGTTCGGAACAACACCAGAGGAATCCGACCTTATGTCTTTAGCGGCTTCAAATGTTAAGATTACTGATACAGGAGTTGCGGTTACAACAATGGCAAAGGAAGACCCAGTAAATGTTGAAACAAAAGTTACACAGATTTGTTTACCAGATTTTCCAACAGCCGACCAAGTGTTTATTTACTCCGTTGACCAAGTTTAGAAAGGGGGAGTAAAAAATGTTTGTAACAATTAGAAAGCCAACGAAACCTAATATGTTAAAGGTTACTATGAAACAATATGAAAACAAATACAAAAGATTAGGGTATATGATTGTTGGTGGTAGCATGAAGACAGAAGAAGTGGAAGAACCAGAGCATGAAGTTGTTGAGCAAAATATTATCGAAGAAGATTCAGAAGATATTGAGTCTATTCCAATTAGTGAAATGAACAAAGAACAGCTTATGAGGTTTGCAAAGGTTCATAATATAAATACAAAGAGTGCTAAAAATGTAGCAGAAGCAAGAAGAATTATTCAGAGAGCAGTTAAAGAAGCAAAATTGTAAAAAGGTTGTGTGTTTATGGATGCACTGAAAGAGTTAAAAATGAATGTAAGGGAAAACATAATCCCTTACTTTTCTGATGAAGAATTAGTTTATTATTTAGAAAAAAACAATGGGGATGTAAGAAAGGCAAGTTATGAGTGTTTAATTTTAAAAGCAGAAACAACAGGGTTAGATGTTAGTGGAGTCTCAACAAAAGACTCTTCTTCTTATTTTAAAATGTTAGCACAGAAATATGTAACACCAAACACAGGTACATTGTTATGAGAAATTTAAAATTTGAACTATATAAGATTGCAAGAGAAATACAGATGCATGGTGAAACATATCACATAAACGAATTAGTTTGTGATGAATACGGAAAGCCAACAGGAGAACAAAAGAGTATCGCTGATGTAAGAGGACTTTTCCACACATCAAAGGGTTATATAACAGAAAACATTTCAGACGGAACAAAAACACATTCAAAAGGTCAACCATTGTTATTATTAAAGTATGAGGATTCAGAGTTTATACAGAATGGACATATTTTAGAGATTGGTTCAAATAGATATAAGGTTGTTGAGAAAAATAACATACAGTTATATAACATTGTGTGCGACATATCATTGGAGTTGGTTGTTAATGGTAAGAATTAAAGCAGACGAGTTGTTAAACAATTTAGCACAAGCACAAACAAAATCGCAGATTGCTGTAAAAATGTTTGCAACAGAGGGAGCAAAAAAGTTTCAAAATTATGCAAAGACACATAAAAGGTGGACAAATAGGACAGGTCATGCAGTACAAAGGTTAACAGGTTTTGTTGAAACAGGGAGCGACAAAACGAGAATTTATATCAGTCATGGTGTTGATTATGGCAAGTGGTTAGAATTAGCACATGAACGTAGATATGCAATTTTACAAGAAACAGTGCAGAACGTAAGTCCAGAAATTTTAAATGGATTTACAAGGCTGTTAGGACATTTGAGGTAGAAGATGGCAAAAGAAGTATCAAAACAAATTTATGATTTATTAAAACAAAATAATTTTGATGTGTATTTTCCATCACAACATAAAGGAGACTGCATATCAAAATATGTCGTTATAAAACATGATGGAGCATATCAGCCATTAACAGTTTCGTCTGAAAGACCAATTTACACAATTATGTGTTATGTTCCAGAACAGAGTTATTCAGAGTTAGAAAGTTTTGTTCTGGAAATAAAGAGAACCATGAAGAGCGTTTTTCCATTAGTCATGTATGCAGGAAATGAAACACCAAGCTATTATGATGATAGTATCAAAGGGCATATGATTAGTTTCCAATATTATGGCACAAGAAAGATTGAGAATTGGAATTTGTAAGGAGGGAAAGGCATGGCAACAAAGAAAGCCGCAAATGGAATCCCAACAATAGACGTATCGCTTGTTGTCGTTAGAACAACAGCAGTCGAAATTGCAGTTGACACAGCTAATAAGATTGCAGTTGAAGCACAGACAGAGGAAAGCGATGCAATAAAATTAGTTAAGTTGGGAAAACTGATTGCACAAAAACCGGCAACAACAACAATCACAGGACACACAATTACGTTAACAGATAATGTGTTTATTCCAGATGTTGTTAAAATTTTTCAAGGTGGAACAGTTGGAGATAGTTCAGACGGCTATCCAACATATGAGCCGCCAGCCGCAGGAAGTACAGATAAAGGGGAGGTGTTTGATTTAGATTGTTATTCCGCAGTCTATGATAGCTCTGGACAAATTGTTAAGTATGAATTAATCACTTATCCAAATTGTCAAGGAACGCCAGTTGTTTTGAACAGTGAGGACGATGTATTTAGATTACCAGAATATACAATTAACTCAGCACCAAAGAAAGGTCAAGCACCATATAAGATTAGTTATGTGGATGAATTACCAACAGGGTTTACAGCAGTGTCTAATGTAGAAGATACTAAACAAAATTCTCCTACCGTTATGAGTGGAGTAAAATCAACAGAAGTTTCAAGATTAGATTAAGGGAGTAAAAGAGAATGGCAGTAGAAGTAAATAGAGAACAGTTAGCGATAACAAGTATTGAAGAATTAAAACAATATGCACAAGGTGAGGTAGTTACTTTACCACCGTTTGCACCAACACAGCCGTTTGTTGCAAAACTTAAAAGACCATCACTTTTGGCAATGGCTAAAAATGGGAAAATTCCGAACGAATTATTAGTTAAAACAAATGAGTTATTTATGAATGATGGTACAGCAGTTAACGCTTCGGATGATAATATGTTGAAAGAAATCTTTTCTGTTATTGACACAATAGCAGGAGAAGTGTTCGTACAACCAACATATGAGGAAATCAAAGAAGCAGGTGTTCAGTTGACAGACGAACAAATGTTGTTTATTTTTAATTACACACAGACAGGGGTAAAGAATTTAGAAAATTTTCGTGAAGACTAGAAATGTCGAAAATGTAATTGCGATTGCGAAAGAATTTGGTTGTTTGCCAAGTGAGGTAATGTCTATCAAAGATGAATACACAGCATATTGTTTTAATGAAGCTTGCATTAATGTTTTAATGCGGATTAAAAATAAAGAGACTCCGCATTGGATAACATTAGATAGTGGAAAAGAAAAAGAGAAAAGCTATACAAACTTTTCTGATTTTTACAAAGACATATAGGAGGAATAAGCATGGCTTTGAACATGGGTTCAGCGGTTGCTTTTCTTGAACTTGACACAAGCAAATTTAAAAGTGGATTTAAGTCCGCAATTAGTGATTTAAGGGTGTTTCAAGCAAGCGGAGCAACAACGGAACAAAAGTTAAAAGGTTTGAGCAGTGCATTTTCCACAGTAGGGGGAGGGTTAACAAAAGGTTTGACTCTCCCTCTTGTTGGTGTTGGGGCGGCTTCGGTTGGTGTAGCAACTAAATTTGAGAGTGCTATGTCACAGGTCGCGGCAACAATGGGAATCACGACTAAACAAATCAAAAATGGAAATAAAGATTTTGAAAATTTACAAAAGACGGCTTTGAATATGGGTGCTACAACAAAGTATACAGCTAGTGAAGCCGCAGAAGGATTAAACATATTAGCACAAGCAGGTTTGTCGGCAGACGAGTCTATTAAGGCAATCCCAACGGTTTTGAGTTTGGCATCGGCAGGAGCAATGAGTCTTGATAGTGCGGCAACGTATGTAACGGCTTCTGTAAAAGGTTTCGGAGATTCGATGGATAATGCTCAAAAGTATGCCGATTTAATGGCAAAAGGAGCAACATTGGCTAATACTGATGTTAGAGGATTAGGAGAAGCCTTATCTGGTGTTTCGGCTACAGCAAACAATTATAAACAAAGTGTTGACAGCACAACATTAAGTTTGTTAAGATTAGCTGAACAAAATATAACAGGTGGAGAAGCATCCACGATGTTAGCCAGAGCAATGGCAGATATTTATACTCCAACATCAAAGGCAAAAAAGGCATTAGATGAATTGGGAATATCCGCATATGATGGTTCTGGAAAAGCTAGAGATTTTAATGATATTGTGGATGAATTATCAAAAGCCTTTGCAGGTATGTCCGATGAAGAAGCAAACGCAACAAAGAATCAAATATTTACCACCTATGGCATGAATGCTTTTAACAAAATGACAGCGGCAACAACAAAAACAGTAGATAAGTTTAAAACAGGATTGAAGGGTGCAACAGGTTCAGCGGCACAACAAGCAGAAACACAGTTGGATAATTTAAAAGGTTCTTTAACATTATTACAATCCGCATTAGAGGGGGCAGGCATTGTAATAGGTCAAAGATTGACACCATATATCAGAAAGTTAGCAGATGGCATTAATGTGTTAGTAACTAAATTTAATAATTTGACAGATGCGCAACAAGATATGATTGTTAAGATTGGATTAGTTGTGGCGGCTATCGGACCAGTTATGCTTATCATGAGTAAGTTGTTTAAATTTGTTTCGATGGCAGTAACGGCTTTCAAGACATTTGGGACAACAATGCAAACGATAAAAGCATCAATCGACCTTGTAAGAGCAGGTTATGCAGGATTGGCAATGCAAATGGGTGGTATTCCTGCAATTATATCAAGCCTTATGGCAGGATTCAGTGGGATGTTAGTTCCTGTCCTTTCAGTTGTCGCAGTCATCGGAGTGTTGGTTGCGGCTTTTGTGACATTGTGGAAAACAAACGAAACATTTAGAAATAAAATAGTTTCTGTATTTGATGAAGTCAAAGCAAAAATAGGTGAGTCGATAAACAGTATAAAAGAAACATTATCAAATTTGAATGTAGATTTTTCGGGAGTGATTAATGCCCTTAAATCGTTATGGTTGGGATTTTGTAACATAATAGCACCATTGTTTACAAATGCATTTCAAGGGGTAGCAACAGTTATAGAATCTGTTATGACAGTTATTGAGGGAATTGTGCAGACAGCCGTTGGAATTATTAATGGTGATGCAGATTTGTTTACAAAAGGAATCGGAACAATATTCAGCGGATTGCTGACAGGGATAACAGGATTGGCAAGTAACATATTGTCGTTAGTTGGAGAACTCGGAGCAAACATATTGAGTGCATTAGGTCTGGAAGACATAGCAGAAGTGTTTCAAACATTTTTTGAAACAATATCTGAAATCTTTGAACAAATACCAGAAGTAGTAAATAGTGCATTTGAAATAGTCGGAGGATTTTTTACAGAAACTTTACCAGAATTTATTGATTCGGCAGTTGAAACAATACAAGGGTTCGCAGACAATGTAGTGGTATTTTTCACAGAAACAATTCCAGAAGCATTTAATAGTTTTGTTGAGTTAGTCGGAGGAATTGTTGACAGCTTTATTGGATTTTTTACAGTGACAATTCCAGAAGCTTTTACGAATTTTGTAACAGTAACATTGCCAAATGCAATAAATAGTATGATAACATTTTTTAATCAGATACCATATTATTTAGGGTATGCAATAGGACTCGGAATTGGTTATATAGCCAAATTTGCATTAGGTATATATAAATTTGCAACAGTACAGTTACCGCAGTATATAGCGGCTATTATTAAATGGTTTAGCCAGTTACCGTCAAAGATATGGACGTGGTTAATGCAGGCTATTCAAAAAGTGGCACAATTTGCAACGCAGGTGGGTCAGAAAGCACAACAAACAGGTAGTGCATTTATAACAGCTATTGTACAATGGTTCACACAGTTGCCAAGTAAGATTCAAAGCTTTTTAACAAAGGCTGTTCAAAACGTAACAAAATGGGCGGCAAGTATGAGAACAAAAGCCATACAGGCAGGAAGAAGCTTTATCAATGGGGTAGTGAATGGTATTAAAAGTCTACCCGGTAAAATACAACAAACCCTATCGAATGTTATTAACAAATTAACCTCTTGGGTGTCTAAGATGCACAGCAAAGGTGTACAGGGTGCAAATCAATTAAAAAATGGTGTTGTAAATACAGCTAGGTCAATACCTTCGCAGATGGTTTCTATTGGAGCAAACATTGTGAATGGTGTCTGGAATGGTATTCAGAGTATGAGAAGTTCTTTTGTTTCAAGGGTGAGAAGCTTTTTTAAAGGAATAGTTGATGGAGCAAAATCCGCATTAGGTATTCATTCACCATCAAAAGTGTTTGACGAGCAAGTCGGACAGAATATAGTTAAGGGTGTTATACAAGGTGTAAATAAACAAAAGAAGAACGCAAAGAAAAATGCACAACAGTTAGCAAAGTTGTATATTAGCGCAGGAAATAAAAGATTAAATGAGTTAAAGAAACATAACAAATATAGTTTGCAGTTGGAAATAAATTTTTGGACAAAGATGTTAAAACAATCTAAGAAGGGAACGGCAAGGTATAAAAAAGTAAGCGCAGAGTTAAGCGATGCAAAGAAACAACGAAACAAAAAAATAAAAGCATTTGACGAAGAATATGCAAAAAATGTTAAGGAAGTGCAAACAAAATTAAATGAAGATATTCAGAAAGTTATGTCTGAGTATGATAGTGAGATAACATCGAGAGCAGAGCAGATAAATAGTCAGTTATCATTGTTTAAAAAGTTTGAAAGTCAATCAGAAAACACAAAACAAAGCTTACTTGACAATTTACAGAGCCAAGTTAGTGGTTTGAAAGACTGGGAGAATACATTAGAATCTCTTAGAAAGAGAGGGGTTGCAACAGGTCTTATTGAGGAACTACAGGAAGCAGGCGTGGATTCCTTAGCAGACATTAAGTTGTTAAATAGCATGACAGATACAGAACTGAATAAGTATGTCAGCCTGTGGAAAGAAAAGCAACAATTAGCAACAAAAGAAGCGGTTAGAGAAATAGACAAAACAACATATATAAATCAGATTAAGGCATTAGTAAATAATGCAGGAAATGAATTAGATAAATTAGAACAGACATATAAAAATGATTTAAAAAAATTAGGTGTTGGAGTTAAAGACACATCAAAACAAATTGGACAGAACATTGTAGATGGTTTGAAAAAAGGAATGAAGTCAAAATATCCAGATTTTTTAAAGTATGTTCAGAAGGAATTTGATAAAATAACAGTAACGGCTAAAAAGACATTAAAGATAAAATCCCCATCAAGAGTGTTTGCAGAAATCGGAGGATTTATTGCACAGGGAGTTGGAGTTGGATTTAAAAATGAAATGCCGAAGGTAAATGAACAATTAGAAACAGAGTTAGATAAGCTGTCAGATGTTAATACAAAACAAATCAATGTAGGTGTTTCTTTTGAGGTTTATAAAAATGAATTTAGCAAAATTACTGAATCAATCTTGACAAGTATGCAAAGTTTTGTTATAATAATGAAAAATACATTTGAGAATATGTTAGATGGTCTTGGAAGTATAAAAGAAGACATGGCAGATATTCTGGAAATGTTAGAACAATTAAATGAAATGAATAATGCAACATTTGAAAGAATAAGCGACCAGAGAGAAAAAGTAGATAAAACAAAAGAACAGGGAACAGATAAAGCAGATAGAGGAGGGGATACATTTAATTTCTATAACACTAAGCCAAATCCATATGAGTATTCAAGGCAAATGAAAAAAGCCAAAAAAGAATTGTTATATGGTATTTAGAAAGAGGTGATATTTTGATAAATGAAATTGTTATAGAAAACAAAAGAACAGAAGAAAACATAACAATAAATAAAGATGGTTCAACAGGATTTGTTATTGATGAAATGGATTGGGATACTCCGTCCATTTCTAATGAATCTTATAGAATACCATTTCAGATAGGCGAAACAATATCTAGCACAGTTGTTGGCATACGAAAACCGAAGTTAACTGGTTATGTAGTATCAAACAAATTAATGCCAATAGGAACAACATGGGAGAATTATTACAAAGAGCAAGAGCAAGACATAATAAATCTTAAAACAAGATTGAATAGTTTTTTAAATATTTATGATGATTATGAGATAATTGTAGGAGACTATTATTTAAAATGTCGATTAAATGAACCAATAAAGTATTCTATAAAGGAAAGTGAAAATAATGAGGTGTTATGTTTATTTACAGCAGAATTCACTTGTTACAACCCTATGTTTTTTGAAGTTGAGAGAAGTAAATCAGAGTTTAGGCATGTTGACAAAAGATTTCATTTTCCGTTGGAAATTCCGCAAGAAACTGGTATAATAATTGGTGTGGAAGAGTTGTCGATAACAAAAACGATAGAAAATACAGGGGATGTAAAAGCAGGATTTGTAGCAGTAATGAAAGTTATAAATGGAGAAGTAAAACACCCAGCACTAAGAAATCTCACAACAGGAGAACAAATCAAGGTGTTTGATTCAGTCGTTGTTGATAGTTTTGAAACGGAAGATTATATTGTTATTAATACAAATAATGGAGAAGAGGACATTTATTATTATGATTCTTCCGAAGGGAAAACAAAAGACTTAATAGGAGAAATAACACTAGATAGTGTTTTCTTCCAGTTGCAAAAAGGTGAAAATATTGTTATGTATGAAGTTGATGATAGCTCAACAGGACAGCTAGAAGTTACTTTATATTATGACAATCAGTATTTTAATATTGGAGCAATGTAGTTATGTTGTGGATATTTAATGAGAATTTAAGAAGAGTTGGTTCATTGCGAAAATATGAAATGGCACAGTGGAACAACAAATTTAGAGATATTGGAACTTTTTCTATTAATGCAAGATATGTTGATGAAAATTTGTTTCTGTTGGACAAGACAAAAACATATTATGTTTTATTGTATATGTCAAATGATAAAACAAAAAGCGATAGTTGGAATACCTTGCATAATGTATTTGGAAAAATTGAAAAAGTTTCAAAAGAGAATGAAGAAGATGCAGATTATCCTTCGACAATAAAAATTGAAGGAAGATTGATGCCATTTTTATTTTCCAAGAGAGTAATTGCAGGTACTTTTGATTATAAAAATACGGAGCTGATAGCATATGTTACAGATTTAATAACAAGGTGTTTTGAGAAGAATACAGAGCGTTATGTTGATATGAATATAAGTTATCAGAAAGATAATAAAGTGTATGAGGACACACTTATAACAAAACAAATAACAGGCGGTCAGTTATGGGAGGAAATGTCTGATTATTTTGAACAATATAAATTAGGGATAGTTATTGCACCAAAAATAAATAAAACATTTGAATTGTCAAGTGTATATGGAGAACATCTTTCGGGATTGTCAAATGTAGCAGGTTTTGAAGTGCTAATAAAAACAGGAGTGGATAGGACAAGAGGTAATGGATTAAACACAGTTATATTTTCTAAATCATTGTCAAATATAAAAAGAGCCAGTTATTCCTATGACTCTGAAAGCGATATGAATGTGGCTTATATTGCAGGAGAGGGAGAAGGAGCAGAGAGAAAATGGTATGAGATTCAAAAGGATTCAGAAAACAAAAAGAGTGCATGGAACAGAGAAGAATTATGGATAGATGCAAGAGATATTCAGAGCGAAGGCGAAGATGATACCACATTGACTGATGAAGAATATAACAAATTAATAGAACAGAGAGCATATGAAAAGTTTCAAGAAAATGCTGTTATGGACGAATATTCGGCAACAGTAAATGAGCATAATCAAAGATATGTCTATATGAGAGATTATGATTTAGGAGACTGGGTGACAATACAAGACAGGGATTTGGGTATTGAAATAGATGCTCAAATTGTAGAAGTTACTACAACGCTACAAAATAATGAAACAATAAATGATATAACATTTGAATATGGAAAAGCAAATAAAATAGAAATAAAAGACATAAGAACAATAAGTGCAAGTGTAGAGGAAATTCTGTCTCTTATACACATCTGACGCTGCCGACGATCTTACGCGTGTAGATC
>ENA-OZIC01001019-OZIC01001019.1-human-gut-metagenome-genome-assembly--contig:-NODE-1019-length-12339-cov-7.218414_pt1 | contig 12339 bp, 12 predicted proteins | sample MGYA00244056_ERZ653704 | MGnify/ENA primary metagenome ERZ653704 (study PRJEB26926, sample SAMN06165229) | human gut metagenome | biome: ENVO:00009003; feature: ENVO:2100002; material: ENVO:00002003... | reverse complement strand
ATTTATGCTCGCATATGATATTAAAACTATTGTAAGTAAGAAATATATTTAATTCTGAAATTAAAATAGAAAAGAATAGGAATATGTTCCTCAAATAATCACGCACTTCTCAATGATGAACTTGAGATGTGACAAGTAATGAGAAATCTATAAAGAGAATGAAGGAAAAGCGATAACATGAACTATGTGATTAGTAAGAAAGACTCGGAGATTATAAATAAGCTTTAAGGCAGTCTTTATTCTTTTGGTGTTTTTTATGTGTCACTGGCGTTGTTTGTAATAGGAGCAGCTGTTTCCGCGATAGTATTGGATGGATCTAATATTGCGACGTTTTCCGTGGTCGTAAGATTGGCAAAACAAACAATAATTAATGGTCGTCTTTTTATGGGCATTGGTTATTTTGCTTTGGGAATGCTAATTGCCGAGAAAAAAATGAGATATAATAAGAATGCCTTATTTGCAGTTGCTTTTGAATGTATAGTTTCAAGTTATATAGTACCATATTCGATTATCGTATATGCTCTCAGATATATAACGGTGTTTTGTCTGTTTCTGCCTATAATTCAAATAAATCTTCCCGCAAGTAGTGTATATGTCAAGTTGCGCCATAGTAGCAAGGTTGTGTATTTTACGCATATGCTCTTCTTTTTTACATGGTCTGCGATAAAGAGTTTTCAAAATGTGAATGGCATGGATGCTTTTGTTATAGTTACAAGCATGACTGTTATTACTTCTTTATTAATCATTGCACATAAAGACGATAAGAGCTATAACAGAATATATAATGCTTTCTTTGGCTAAAAGGAGCTGAGATTTGTGAATATAAAAAATACAGCTTTAATTATTGTCCCACATCAAGACGATGAAACAAATCTTGTTGGTAACATAATGGATGTTCTGACACAATATGAAGTATATGTACTATATAGCTCTATTGACACTAATCATAGACATGCAATTGTAAGAAAACAAGAAGCAACAGCAGCATGTGCAGTATGGGGAATAAATAGAGAACATATTATTTTCCTTGATTATCCAGACACAGCTAATAAAGCGGGAACACATTTTTATACAAATGGAGATAAAAGGATAGAAGAGAGCATTGAGAAAACCATTCTCTCCTTAAAGCCTGTCGTTGTATTTGCTACAGATTTTGATTTTCATTCTGACCATAGAATGCTCTCATTGGCTTTTGATCATGTCATGGGTAAAATTCTAAAGGAAGACCACAAGTACAAACCATTTGTACTAAAAGGATTTTGCTATGAGACCGCTTATTATGGTGTGGAAGATTATGTAGCTACGGATATTAATTTGACAACTCAGAAACAAAGTCTGCTGTCGAATGTTTCGTATGAATGGGATAAAAGAGTATCAATTAAAACACTGGAGAAAAAACGAATTATCTGGAAGCGTAAAGCTTATAAGGCTTTGGCCTGTCATAAGAGTCAGTATGCGGTACTCCATGCAAAATCTATAGTTAATGATGATAATGTGTTTTGGAATAGAAGAACGGATAACTTGTTGTGTAATTCTCAATTAACTGCTTCATCGGGTGATGCTGAAAAGCTTCGGGATTTCTTAATTCTTGATACGTCTAATATAATAGAAAAGAATCCGTATTTAATTAGCTATTCAAGGGGCACTTGGGCTCCTGATGGTAATAATGCATGGGTCAAGGCGAAATGGGAGAAGAGCGTAAAATTCGATAGAATCATTTTTCACGGGAGCTTAAATACAATTGAAATAAGGCCTATTAATCTTACGATATATGTTGATGGTAATGTAATTGGTAGCGTGGATAAGATTAATCCTTATGGAAGAGATACAATTTTCAAGTCGGATATTATTATTGAGTGCAAGGAATTAAAAATTGTGTTCTCATGTGATAATGTTGAATTGTCTGAAATAGAGGTGTTGTATGGAGATATGCAATTACCATTTGACACAGGTAGGATTAAAGAAATTAAAAGGAATAAACTCGTAGATACTTATAGCGAATTTGGTTTTCAGGCGATTGTGTTTACAACAAGATTAACAAGAAAGGTGAAAAAGTTGGTGGCGAAAGTTCTTCATCGTACATGAATGTGAATTTCCAGAAAAAGTACCCTAACTGGGAAACGGCACATAATTTCACCACCTGAACAGGGAGTCATCTTGCAGAGCTTGTTTGAGCAGGGGATTTCTTTCTCTACTAATGACGCTTTCCAGATAACAGGCATCGGCATCGCTGCCTTCTGCTGAAAGATTATAGGACATCTGTATTAGGCTGAACAGTCGTGCGCTCTTCTGCGTATTGTGTGTTACACAGTATGCATAAATCGCTCCGAAAGCCCCATGTGCACGGAGTTTTAGCCCCACCGCGTCGGGAAAGTAACCCCACTTTCACGGTATGCGATCAATAATCCCCTGGCTAGAAATTAAGTCCATTAAGTGCGATAATAGATTCTGAGAAGTCTAAGAATCTAAAAAGATGGAGTAAAAAATGGCGGGTGAATATCACAGTTTAAAAAAGCAGCATTATCTGAAGCTAATCAAGGAATGTGCTCATAGCAGGAAAACCAACCGTGAATGGTGTTCTGAAAACGGAATTGCATATTCCAGCTTCATGCGCTGGCAGGCGCTGCTAAGGGATGAGGCAGCTGGGAAAGTCATGGAACAGCAGGCAATAGTCCCTGTGAAAATAGCTCCGCCAGCACCCGTCAACAGTATTCCAGCCAATAAATCGCACCAGGAGATTCGCATCCAGAAAGATGAGTGTCAATTTTCTTGCCAAGTACTCTGCCTGCTGCATACATTCTGGAAATTGTGAAAGGACTCGCCTAATGCTGGGAGATATTCGTCAGGCCCAAAATGTGTATATCGTTACCGGGTATACAGATATGCGCAAAGGGCTTCGAAGTCTGGTCCCGTATGTTATGCAGAACTTCAAAATGGATCCATATGACAGGGGCTTATTTCTGTTCGTAACCGATCAATAATCCCCCGTGAAGGCAAAAAATAAGAACACCTCGAAACCGAGATGCTCTTATTTTTTGCCTTCACGGGGGTATTGATCGCTTACTGAAGTTCAACTCATGGTAGCCAATGTTGCAGAGGAAGAGGCCACCGAAACATTCCACGAGATGCAGGTTGAAATTGATCGGTTGTTACGGCGCATTCATCTTTTGGAGGCTTTACTGCAAAGAAATGGTATCCCGGCACCCGAATTAGACGATTGACTTTTACTCTGCCAGTAAAAACGCTGTCAGAGCTTTTGGCTGCCATGGTCACCGGTGAGGGTGGCTTAAACATTCAGACAGAGTGACCTATTATATTATCCGTTTGTTTCCAATACATAGGTTGGGGCTTTAGCGCGTGAAAGTGTCGCTAAAACTCCGTGCAAGCGTCGCTACTGCACCGATATATGCACGATATATGCATTGGCTGCGAAAGCTATGCCACGGAGGAGATTCTCTTGTAAACACCATAGGATTCTTCTCCATCCGGAACAGAATCAATCTCTGTGTAGTTCTCCAAAGAACCACTGACTATTTTGCTCTGATCTAGTACAAAATAATCAAGCCCGTCCTCTAGAGCAACCTGCTCGACCTCATCCAAGTTAATCTGATCAGTGTTTATAGGCCCAAAACAAGGGGATTCGGAATTTCTCCATTCACTATACGACCCATACGGCATCATGATTGTTGCATCATACTGCCGGACATACATTGCTAGATCGTGAGGAAAAGCAGCACGACAGGCTTCACCGTTTTGCTCTGCTAGAATAATATCACAGGTTTTCTCAACAGATGCGGGTACCTTATACAGATTCGCAGCTGCTTCCCAAGGCCAGCCGATGTCTACCTTAGGGTAGGCGGTGTTATACTGACGAGTGGATGACATTACGCCCAAAGCTAATACCGCTATAAGCGCAGCCTTGGCTGCTGGACGTTTGGCCTTCCACAGACTGTCTGCAATGCAGTATGCAACGATTAGGTCGAACGGTAATGTCCAGTAAAAGCGGCATATCTGTATATAATCGCGTCCCTCGGCGTAGCTACCTACGAATGGGGAAAGCAGGATAAGCATTCCCAATGCAGTCGGAGCCAAAAGAAATGTGATGGTTCGTTTGTGCTTTTCATCATCTGATAAAATGAGATAAGCAATAGCAAACAAAAAGGGAAGAAAATAAAACCCACGGGACGTAGCAAGATTAAATACATCAAGTACAATTAAAAACAATTCATGTAAACGATTCATTTTTCCTGCCTCCACCAGTTAGCGAGTGATGTAGTAAAGAGCCAGGCAGGGAATGGTGCAAATGCCTAACTTGATGCAGAAAAGCAAATTCCGCTTTCGGACAAAATGACACAGGCCAAGTACGCCTAAGAGGAAGGGAACCATGAGGAAGGACGAGGCTGCTACCATACAGCCGGCCCAAGCTGTCAGGGCTAGCAGAACCCAGAGCTGTAGCTGATGCTTTTTGTTGGTTTCGTTTTCGAGAATAAGGAACAGGTACAGAATAAACGGGCAAATGAGCATAGCGGTCACAGTTTTGCCGTACCAGCTGTACATAAGCAGCCACCATTGTCGGACGCCGCCTCCACAGCTACCTAGCTCATAAGCAATCTGTAGAAATAGTAGACCAGCCAGGGGCTTTTCTTCTTCGCCACCAAACATGTCCTTCAAAATCAGGTACATGATGATATAGGCAGTAGGTATAACAATAACAGGTAGGAGCGTCCGGCAGAGAATGGATGGGTGGATGCCTGTAAGCTGGGTCATTGTGGCCCATATGATGCCCCAGAGTGCGATTTTATGATGTGGCTCGATTTGATCCAAAATATCAACCTGGCGGCCAGTCTGCGGCTCATACTGGTTGATGGTGTTGGTGTAAAGGGCTGTTGTAGATTGAGCTAAATAATCTGAGTCATCGAAGGCAAGAAAATATCCAGTCACGGTGCGGGCTGTCTGTAACACAACCATTACAATAACCAGCGTCAATAAGATCCGAGCTGTCCGGGATAGTTGCAAGCCCTTTGCAGGGAATAGTGCCATTCGACCGTGGGTATATCGCACCAATACGCCGGAAACGGTCAACAGGATCATTACTGCACTCCACAACACAGTAAGGGTGGTAAGAGATGTTTTAAACAACAGTGCACAGGGCAAACCAATGATCTCATATGTACCCCAAGCAGTGGCAAGTCCTGCTAGATATGACACAGGAGAAATTACGCTCCGCTCAGGAAAAAACAACCCGCCAATGGCTAGCGGAACGGCAAGCATAAGTAAGTAGAACCAGACCACTTGTAAAGCAAACATAGTAAGCCCCCAACAATTCCATGAAATATTATACATTATAACATATTCTCTGGATGGCTGCAATGTTTCAGCTCTCTCAAATTGTCCACTAAATGATCTACTCGCGTGTCTAGTGATTGACCTAGGCACTGTCCATTCTAGCACAATTTATGGTCACCAAGTAGGCATTCACTATATATTAAATAAAGCCTTCGCACTTGCGAAGGCTTGGTTAAAGGCTATTTGGTGAACTATCCTATTAGGGGGGGGGGAGCATTTGCTATGTGGAAACCTTGTTTATTCCATATTAGCTTTAGTAGCCTCATGCGCTCTATAAGCAAAAGTAAGCTCGCGAACAGTAACGATAGCGAGGGCAACCAGCAAGAAGACTACGGCTGCCATGGCGACATTCTAAGAAGCCCCGAAAAAGCCTATTATATCAATGGTTTTCGTCGCTCGAATGGCACTTACTACACCACAATTACACCATTTGCGAAAGAGCTTTGATGTGACACTTTTAGAATCAAAATAAAAAGGGCAGAGTGACATCTTGTTTGAGATGCACTCTGCCCTCGCTGAATTATGGATGCGCTTTTTTCCCTCTGCTAATGAATGGATGATATTTACAATGGCTTTAATATTCGATGTGTAGACATCGTTCATAAATAGATTGACAATTCACTACATAATGCTGGATGTATTGCGAGCTCCCATCCATTTCCATATAGTACGCCAGTATCGCCTTTGTGATTCCAGCGCCATAAATACTGTGCGTTGCTACGATTGACGTTTCCCCAGAAACCGACTCGATAGAAGTCTTCGAGTATATCATCTTGACGCTCGTCCCAAAACGTTCTCACGCGGCTTCCTTTTATAGTTCGCTTTCGAATTTCTTCAGCGGTCGTAAATCGTGGACCACCTCGCAACAGTCGAACCACCATTTCAATTTCTTCACTAGAATATAGCGACTGTAACTCTTGACGAATCTCAGTAAGGCTATTCTTTGAGTATTCTTTTCTAAGAGAGTCAAATGCTGCTTGCGTAAAGGCGGTATCATTGCAATGAAGACTATCATTCTGCGCTGCGATCAGTAGTCTAACAATATCGCGTGGCTTGTTCCATCCATTGTCAAGAATATAGTTTACCGTATCTTTATTATTCACCTTCTCTGGAAACCACTGGTGGAATCTTGGAGACGGATCATGGCTTGCAACAGAAATTCGCTTCATTAGGATCTGAATAATAGGATGGTTGTAAGAATTTGTATTGCTATATGTCCATCTAATAGGGACACTAAATCCATCTGTGATTTTATTCAGTTCATTTGTTTGGATAAACCTATCCATTGCAAAAATGATTTCATTTCTAATAGCAGCAATTATATGAACTTTTCCATAGCTGTTGATTCTGTGAATGGTAAAAAGCATATCTCGAATCAATGTGAGATCACGCTTTAGTAACTCCACATCTCCATAATATGCTTCCATCTCGTCTACAAAAATGTAATAAGGTGTCTCACTAGGAGTGAGTTTTTGGAAAAGCTCTTCACACTTATCAACAATATCAACAAGACTTCGGAATGCTTCATTATTCTTAGCTATTTCTCTGTTGAAAGAAGCTTCTACCTCGGCGGATACACCCATGGAAGGGGATGCCTGCATAGAAACGCTTAGGGATGACAGCGAAATTACGTGTTTATCTTGTGAGGAAAAACTTATTTTATTAACGGTCTCTTCGAACTTATCCCAGTCAGCGTCCGGTTGGAAAAGCCCATGGTTTTTTTCAATAGAGTCATCCACAATCTTCTTAAAAAATACCCATCTCCAAATATGCAAAAACTCAATTTTGTTTGGTTGAATTTGACCACTTACATCGATAAGTGCAGTTAGTTTTTTTGCAACCGCATCTAAATTACTCTTACGAACTTCCTCAAAATCACTTTTGAAGTAGATAAAAGATGTACATGCTGACGCGTCACGATTTTGAACTTCATTTTGCAAATAGTAAAGAACGGATGTCTTTCCAACTCCTTTGTAACCAGAAACAAGAAATTTTCGTCCATCAAGCAAGCTGTCAACAGGCAATGCGGGTGGAATCACAAAGCTGCCTAGAAATGCGCTAATTTGATTTGTACTAATTTCGTCCTTTGCATCTGGCATTCCGGCATAAATGTCTTTAATTGCTGTTGGTGACATAATAGAAGCTCCTTTTCATATATAATATATTGAAATATAGTTAAGCTATCGGCGCTTTTTATGTGATTGCTTTAATTTTGTCCGTCCACGTTGGCTGATAGGATTTTTCATATACTTGGACTTTTTTAGAATCCCAATCAGTGAAACAAATTCTTCCTTCGTGAGGGCGTCATAGTCAAGGCTGATGGTCGCAAGGTATGCACGAATTTTCTTTTTCTCAGAACTGCCCTCAAAGTTCATCGCATCCTGCAACTGCCCCTGTACGGTTGCGACAAGGGATGTTTTATCTGCCGTCATGGCATCGGGGCGATGTTCATTCCGAATATCACGGAGAATACCTTTCAGGTCATCTGCAATCAGGCTTCCGAAATACTCGTCCTCTCTGATCTGCGCGACTTCCAATGTCCGCAGGTGCAGATCATTTTCCTCGCCGCCGTTTTTCATCAGCGCCATCTGCCGGACGGCTTCCAGCACGGCGTTCATGTCGTTGACCCGCATATCTGCGATCCGGTCAACGTAAATCTCAACATCCAGCATAAAGCATTGGAAATGGCGAAATAGCTTTCTATCTTGTGTGGTTATCTGCACGGAACAGAGTGCTATCCAACAGCGAATGGTATTTGCCGTTCAGAATGATGTCTCGCCGTTTCACGCAAAGATACACCAAACGGCAAAAGCGGAAGGTGCCGTCTGTGACCAACGTATCATCGGCGGCATTTCCATCAAAAAGTCGTGTATCAAAAATCAGCACCCTATGGCGAACGGGTGTCACGATTTGACAAACCCATTATACCATAGAGCGCACCAAAAAAACAGGAGGAAAGTTTGAATATGAGAAAATCTGAAACCTATCGCAACGAGATCAAGTCCTACATCGTCCGCACCGGCATGACCATGAGCTACTTCTCCCTGCTGCGCGTCCACTGCGACGAGAATAAGTGCATCCATTGCGGCAAATGCCTGCGGGTCTGTCCTATGAACGTAGGGGCCAACAAGAAATCCCGCAAACGGAAAAACGGTACAGAGTGCATCCTCTGTTACGAGTGCACGAAGGTCTGCCCCACAAAAGCGCTGCATTAGGCCACATTCCACGCAAATTCTAACGCCGGGGGATGGTTTCTTCCCCGGCGTTGCGCTATGCTCAAAGCATCTTCTACAGGAGGGGGCATCCGCATCACCTCCTTGCCCGCAGCCCGGTTTGCAAATTTACTTTTGAAAATAGAAAAACGCCCGACATCTCCCGAACTGTTCGCTTTCGGGGCGATTTTGGACGTTTTTATTTGATATGGCTTTACGGTGGTGGGGAAGCCCTCTATTTGCTGCTTTGGGGCAATAGAAAAGCGCCACATCGCTGCGGCGCTTTTGCTTTGCCCGGAAGATGGAGCGAGGGGGCTGTTCAGTTATCTGTTGTGCTTTTTCTTGCTGGCAACAACGGCTGTTCCAATGGCTGCACTACCACTGACAAGCATAAGGACAACCAGCAAAGCAGGGTTGCTGGTGTCGCCGGTCTGCGGAATGGTGTACTGAGGTGTGGCTGTTGCAGCAGGTGCCGGAGTGGCCGTGGCGGCAGGTGCCGGGGTGGTCTTGTCGGTGTCCTTGTATTGCAGGGCGGCAAGGGCATCTTCGATAGCCTTTGCCATGGCATCTACTTCGTCCTGTTCGGTAATGTTTTTACCACGGACAACGGCATTGACAGCAGATTCTACTGCGGAGAAGTCTTTGTAATCATCCTTCTTCAAAGCATTTGCCTTGGCGAGGGCTGCTTCGACCTTGGTGTAGTCGGCGGCCTTGTATTGCAGGGCAGCAATCGCATCTTCAATAGCCTTTGCCATAGCGTCAACCTCTGCCTGCTGGGTAATGTTCTTGTCACGGACAACAGCATTGACGGCAGCTTCCACGGCGGTGAAGTCCTTGTAGTTGTCCTTGTTCAGTGCTTTTGCCTTGGTAATGGCTGCGTCGACCTTAGTGTAGTCGGCAGGTAAATAAGTCATTGCAACCGTCTGCGTATGCGTTGCCGCATCGGCGGTGATCGTTATATTGCCGGTGTATGCTTTGCAGTTATCGGCTGTTACTTCAACAGGGTAAGTTCCTGCTTCCAAACTGACCGAGCCGGTAACCTCCTGACCATTCACTTTGACAACAACATTGGTCAGACCGTCTGGCGTTACAACAAAAGAAACCGGATAGACAGCCTTTGTGATAAAATGAACATTTTTATAAAGTGCAAAGTACTGAGTACCGCTGGAAAGCAGGTCAATTTCTGTTCCTTCCGAGTCTACAGCTTTTGCATAGTTCAGATGATAGCCATCGGCAATCACAGGCACACATTTATCGAAAATTGCAGGGATATTATTCTCATTCGTATTCTTTGCATCAATCTCTGCTTCTTCTACGGTAAAAGTACCGTTACAGCCCATCGGGAATTTACCGTCAGTGGTTACTTTGGCGCCTCCTTTGATCAGAATATTGCCTTTTGCCCATATTGCACCGTCCGCAGTAGAGGTACAGTTTACCTCGCCGCCGTTAACCGTCAGATTGCCCTGGGCAAACAAAGCGGGATAATAGCTTGTTGCTTTAACTTTAGATGCAGCAAGCTCAATATCGCCGCCGTTTCCTTCGTTATCTTTCCTGATAAATGCTCCGTTGCGTTTGTCCTGAGTCGCCTTAAGCGTAACATCGGCGCCGTTTACAATCTTCAGCCTATGGGCATCGATTCCGGCATACAAGCCGGTGGAATCCACTGTTGCCCCGTCAATTTCGACCATTCTTCCGGCTATGCCCAATCCGCCTTTAGAGTTTATTATGACCCTTGCTTTATCGGAAATCTTGACGTCAGCCCCTGTGCTAATTCCATCGTAGTTTTCCCCGATAACGTTGATCACCAGTGTTCCATCACCGGTAATCTCGACAGAATTGCTGAAATTGAGGTCTATTCCCACTCCTCCGTTGGGATAGGTTCGGGTAATGCTATTTGTCCCGGTCAACCGTATCTTCAACGTACTGGGGATACTCGTTTTAATACCGTAGCCTGACATGGTGTCGTTGTCAAGGGTAGCATTGTTCAAGGACAAGGTGTGAGTGGTCGGGTCATAGCTTACTGTTCCGCTGCAAAGATTATCCTTATTCTCTGACGTGACCTGTACGCCGTCTACCCAGATGTCGTAGACTGTGGGTTCCGCTGCCAGTACTGTGGCAGGCAGGAGTCCAGCTACCATTACAATGCTGAGTAGGATTGCAAATAGTTTTTTCTTCATAAGAGTTCCTCCATTTTTTAATTGTCCGCTATTTACTTCTTCCGACAGCGGACACGCCGGAGAAGGCAGAAGGTTTAACCGGAAAAGATTGATTTGCCTGTCGTGGTTAGGACTTCAATATCAAACCACCATCCTTCCGGCAAACGCAAAAAGCCGAAGCCAAGGCATAATGCGCCCTGTCTCCGGCAACTGGTTCGTTATAAATTGTATGATATAAGACTTGACACGCTGAAAAAACGGCGCTATGCTCCTGCCGAGCCGAGCCGAGCCGAGCCGAGCCGAGCCGAGCCGAGCCGAGCCATTTTCGCGCCTTTGAACAACATTGTCAAGCCCTCCTTCCGTAATTGTAGTAAGAGAGGAATAGCAATCCCATTCCTCACAAATATACGTAGATATTATAGCAGATTCTCCATAAAACCACAAGTAGCGCTCAAAATATTGTCGTTCACCTTCTAAACACATTACCTCTTCCATTACTATCCCGACTTTATGACTTCTTGAATGCTATCTGAAAAAGAAAAACCGCTGTGCAGCCGACAGCGGTTCATCGTCATATTCTGTTTTCAGAACAGTCAAGCAAATATTGCCGGTGCAGTGACAATCAAGGCACTTTCCGCCAGTGATAGCAGCATCGGTGCTGCAAATGGGCATAACAGCAGCGCCACAAGCGCCGAAGCTACTGCCTGTGCATAGCTGCCATCCAGCAGCGCAAAAACAGGCTGACCGCATACAGCCGCAAACACCCTGCCGTCTGCAAGCTGACGGACGTAGACCCGGACACGGGCTGCAAGGAATTTGAGATTGAAAAGGGACACTTCTCTTTCCGGCTGGTCGCCCCATACAGAGAGGAACGCCGCAGGGAGGCAAGCGAAGCGGCGAAAAACGAATAAAAGGGTTTTAGGGCTTCGTTGATTGTTGCGTTGGCAGCTCCACCGCGATGATCGTGCCCTTGTCCGAACTTTCCTCCACCCAAACGGAGCCGCCGTGGAGATCGGCAATCTCCCACACCAACGAGAGCCCCAGCCCCGCACCGCCGTACTCGCGGCTGCGGGACTTATCCACACGGAAAAAGGGCTGGAAGATGCTTTGCTGATACTTCTCCGGAATGCCGCAGCCGGTATCGGAAACGCGAATCAGGAGTTTTTCCGTTTCCTGTGTGACACAGACCCGCACCGAGCCGCCGGGGCGGTTGTACTTAACGGCGTTCTCTGTCAGGTTAAAGATCAGCCGGTAGATCAGCGCATCGCTGCCGGTCATAACGCCGTCGCCATCCGCCTCCAGCGTGATGCCGCGCTTTTCCACCAGTGGCGCAAGATCCGTAAAGATCTCCTCAATCATGGGAGCAAGCTGGATCTGCTCGTTCCGTGCCACTTGCCGCAGATTGCTCATCTCCAGCAGCGTCTTGGTCAGCCGGGTCAGACGTTCCGTCTGCTCCCGCAGGAGGGCGAGAAACTCCGCAATCTCCGGCGGCACGTCGGGGTGCTCTGAGGAAAACAGATCCAGCTGCGCCTGCATCAGCGTCAGCGGCGTGCGCAGCTCGTGGGCGGCATTGCCGGTGAACTGCCGCTGGGCGGCAAAGGCATTGTTCAGCCGCTCCAGCATCT
>ENA-OZIC01001014-OZIC01001014.1-human-gut-metagenome-genome-assembly--contig:-NODE-1014-length-12415-cov-4.586731_pt1 | contig 12415 bp, 9 predicted proteins | sample MGYA00244056_ERZ653704 | MGnify/ENA primary metagenome ERZ653704 (study PRJEB26926, sample SAMN06165229) | human gut metagenome | biome: ENVO:00009003; feature: ENVO:2100002; material: ENVO:00002003... | reverse complement strand
GATCTACACGCGTAAGATCGTCGGCAGCGTCAGATGTGTATAAGAGACAGTCAGTAAAGTGACCGAAAAGGATTTCAAATATACTTATGACATTGAGTCTGTACTTAATGAAATCAAAAATGAAGCAACCGATCCGTCTGTTGAAACTTCAACAGCCAAAAAGAGTTACACGGTAACAGCTACTGTAACCGCAGAAAGTGTTGACGAAGCAGCAAAGAAGGTTGCAAAGAAAAATTACAAAGAGGCTGAGAACGCAAGAGTTTCAAAGTTCCACCCCTACGAAAAAAAGCGTTTTGAATATACAGAGGCGTCACAGGGACAGAAAGTAAACGAAACAGACCTTGCAAATCAGTTTAAGGGTGTGTTTGCAAGCGGTGCAAGCGAATACAGAATTATTGCCGATGTTGAAAAAACAGATGCAAAAATCTCGGTTGACGATTTAAAGAAAAACATCGTTCTTCTTTCAACATACGAAACCGTTTCCACCAATACGGAGAACGGAACAGAGAATATGCGTGTTTCGCTCAAAGCCTGCAACGGTTCGGTTATTGAACCGGGTGCAACTTGGTCATTCAACAAATGCACAGGCAACTCAAACCTTGAATCTCTCGGCTACAAGCCGGCAGGTGTAATTTCAAACGGTAAGTCCGACATCGGTATCGGCGGCGGTATCTGTCAGTCAAGCTCAACAATCTACAATGCGGCTGTCAGAGCCAACATGAAGGTTGAGGAGCGTTATTGTCACAAGTGGGCGTCAAGCTATGTTCCCACAGGTCTTGACGCAACAATCGACTACGGCAACCTTGACCTTAAGCTTTCTAACCCGACAGATTACCAGATGTTCCTTGAGTGTAAGGTTGTTGACAACACACTTTATGTTTCATTCTGGGGTTGGAAATCGGATTCATACGACCTTATTATGACTCGCAACAAGCTCACGAATAAGGGTAGTTCAAGCTACACGGTAAAAGCTTGGAGAGTTTATTACAAGGACGGCAAGGAGGTTGATTCCGAGTCACTCGGTTCATCAACTTATGATACCGAAAACGGCTATGTTTTCATTGATGCCAACAATGATCCCCGTGCAAAATACGGTGATGATGTTGTAATCCCGGATGAAACAGTTCCGAAGAATGACGACAGCAGTTCAAGCTCATCAAGTTCACAGTCATCATACAGTGAACCGTCATATTCAAGCAGTTCTTCATCAAATCATTCAAGCAACAGTTCATCATCAAGCTCATCGAGCCACAGTTCATCGAGCCACAGTTCATCAAGCCAGTCAAGTTCGGAATCAAAAACCGAGCCACAGCCAAAACCCGATCCCGAACCGACGCCTACAGAACCTGAATCAGGCGAAGAATAATTAAGCAAAACAACTTCCGATAATAATAAAAAACTCCCTTTCGCAGATAATAAAAGCGGAAGGGAGTTTTTGTATGATAAAACGAACAGGTGCATATACAATTGCTTTTGAAAGCCAGCCTGTTATTGCCGGCTGGGGGTCGGTTGTCGGAAAAAAGGAAGCCGAAGGTCCCCTTAAAAACTATTTTGACAAGATTATTTACGACAGCTATGACGGCTGTGACACCTTTGAACAGGCGGAAAGTATGTTTCAGGGCGAAGCTCTTGAAAAAGCTCTGGAGCGTTCAAAAACACACGCAAACGAGGTTGACTGCGTTTTCGCAGGAGATTTGCTCAACCAATGCATCGGATCAAGCTTTGGACTTATGAAATTCGGAATCCCGTATCTTGGGCAGTACGGAGCGTGTTCAACAATGGCGCAAAGTCTTATTATGGCGGCATCTGCCGTTGAAAGCGGCGGGGCAAAAGTTTCCGCCTGCGTCACCTCGTCACACTTTGCGTCGGCGGAACGGCAGTACCGTTTTCCGCTTGAATACGGCGGAGTTCGCACTCCAACCGCACAATGGACGGTTACAGGTGCGGGAAGCTGTATTCTGAAAAGCCTTAAAAAAGGAATCTGCGTTGCAAGAGCGACAGTCGGCAGAATAGTTGACCTCGGTGTAAGCGACGCCAATAACATGGGGGCGGCAATGGCTCCGGCGGCAGCTCAGACCCTTGAATGTTATCTTGAGGATACCAAAACATCGCCCGAGGATTACGATATGATTATTACGGGTGATTTGGGCGAAGTCGGCAGTAAATCACTTTATGATTTGCTTGAGCGTGACGGAATCAATATAAGGAAACAACACAACGATTGCGGACTGATGATTTTTGAACGCTCCAATCAGGATGTTCATGCAGGCGGTTCGGGCTGCGGATGCGCCGCATCGGTTCTTTGTTCAAAAATTATGGACGATTTTCAAAACGGACTCGTTCAAAATATTCTGTTTATGGCAACTGGTGCGCTCATGAGTCCGACATCAAGCGGACAGGGGGCAAATATCCCGTCAATTGCACATTTGGTGAATCTGAAAATTAAGTAAAATTTTTGCAAAATATCTGTTCAAATGAATTTTAATGTGTTATAATGAACCTGTATGAGTAATGATAGAATGCTGAATCAGCCTGTTTTGCAAGCATATTTTGCGACAGACAGGATAAATATTACGAACAGGAGTTGTGTTTATGTTTGGCAGAATTCAAAACATTGACAACAGGGTACTTGATAACATATCCCGAATTCATAAGCCGGCACTAAACAAAATAATGATTACTGCATCTCGTGCAGGCAATGCAGGTATTGTATGGTGGGCAATCTGCCTGCCGTTTCTTATAAACTCCAACTGGAGGGCAACAGGTGCAAACTTTGTGTTCGGACTTGCGTGGGCTCACCTTATGGGAGAGATTATTATCAAGCATATAGTAAAGCGTGTGCGACCTTGCCACACCCTTGATGATGACGAACAGCTTATTGACAGACCGAGATTCTACTCGTTTCCGTCAGGTCACACGACGGCATCGTTTGCAATGGTCGGGGTTGCACTTATGCGTTGCAGAGTCATAACCTTTATGCCGATTCTTATGCTTGCAATGTTGATTGCGTTTTCAAGAATTTATCTGCGTGTTCACTACCTCACGGATGTTATCGCCGGTATGATTTTAGGCTTAACCTGCGGAATCTGCTCTGTCCTTATTTTCAATACCGTAGTTCCGATGTGGTTTCCTATGGTATAACTTTTAAAAAAATAATATGATAAATGAACTGCATCGGTCGCCCGAACAAGGCTCCGATGCATTTTTGTTTGTACGCATAACTTTTGAGTGACGAAAACAGTATGTAATAGTTGTATCTTTCGGGATATATTTTTCAAGATTTCTGACTGTAAGCGTCCTTGAACCGATAACCGCAATTTTCATTAACAAAGCACTCCCTTTTTTATGAACCCATTATGGGTTCACTTTTACATTATAGCACAATAAGGACTTATAATAAACCCATAATAGGTTCATTTGAGGTGCAATTTTATGACGGGAAAGCCAAAACATTTGTCACTACGCATTGATGAAGATTTATTGCGTAAATTTGAGTATGTCGCAAAGTATGATGACAGGTCAATGAATTGGTATCTTCTTCATCTGATTAAAAATGAAATTGCGGATTTTGAAGAAAAACACGGTGAAATCCCCACCGCCTCCGACAGTAAAACAGAATAATCAAAATTAATTTAAGGTCGAAAAAGCAATTTTTCGACCTTTTTGTTTACCTACATATTTCTTTGATGTAATGAATGTTATTAATTTGGTATACACACGAACGGGAGAACACGGTTCTCCCCTACATTTAAACACAACTTCTATATATAAAAAACAGTCGGGCGACAATGATTTGCATTTTGCAAACTGTCTGCCCGACCGCAATTTTCAATTTTACATTTTCAATTTTACATTTAATTAAAACTTCCGCTCGGGCATAATATGTTTTTATTATTACATACTATCTTCCCGAACCGGGTGCAGCGACACGCTGCCGATCAATCTGTTTTTTGATTTTGTCAAAGGTTACACCGTATTTTTCGGCAATGTCTTTGGCATAGCTTACACCTTGAGGCGGAGCGATGAAAACCTTGAACGAACGCTGTCCGTTTTCGACACCTGTTACCAGACTTTCGACCTTGCTGTCGCCCTTTACGGTTGTGTTCACCTCGTCAAGATTGCGAGCCAAATCGTGCATATGGGTATTAAAAATCGCCCTTGTGCCGAGATATCGCATTGATTTGACAACATCACGGGCAATGTACAAGCCCTCGGCAACATTGGTTGTTGCAAGGCTTTCGTTGAGCAAAAGCAGGCTGTAACGGCTTGCCGAGGAGAAAATTTCGGCAAGTCTTTTGCTTTCTTCACCGAGTCTGCCGAGGTCAACGGTATCGTTTTCATCGGCAGGAAAATGCGTAAAAATGCTGTCGCATGGGCTGAATTTCATCTGCGTTGCAGGAACATATATCCCGTTCTGAGCAAGCAGAAACGCAAGTCCGACCGCCTGAGTAATCGTGGTTTTACCTCCACGGTTCGGACCTGTCAGAATGTAAATTCGCCTGTCATCGTTAAAATCAATATCGTTTGTGACAATATCCAAATTCTCACCGTTTGCCGATTTTATGCCGAGTTTGAGGTTGTAAACATCTCTAAAACAGCAGTTTCTGTCCTCTTTCGGCAAAACTTCTGCCTTGCACAGCGGAAGATTTTTCTTTTTCATCTTATCACAAAGCTCTGCAAAACGAATATAGAAAATGATTTCGGGCATAAGCGAAACGAACGAGTAGCCGTTGACATTGACATATCTGTTGAGCATTGATTTTATGTCATTTACGGTTCTGCGGAGGATATCGGTCACAACATTTTTGAGTGCGTCAGACATAGGATCTGCGCCGGTCAGCGAGCTGTTCATGGTGTGGTTTACATCCTGCTGAGCGCCCACAACAAACTGTCCCAGCCCGAACTGCGAGGTTGACGGATTGGACGGATGAAAGCTTAAAAATCCCGAAACATCGTTGCCGTGGTGCAGTTCGCTGTCACGGTTTGTAAACTTCATAAATCTTTTGAGAATACCGCTGTCGGTAAATTCTTTGTCATTGAGCGAGATTACACCCACACTCTTTGGGCGGAGCAAATCGTCAAGATTCACACCGAGGGTTATGCTCTTGAGCTTTTGAGCCTTTGCAAGCGTATCTATTATATCCTTTTTTAGTTCGGGGAAACCGCTGTCATTGTAAATTGACTGAACATTTTTCTTGAACTCAAGCAGACCCTGCGACCTTACTTCAATTGTTTCAAGCGTGTTTTTTATTCTTGTAATGCAATCGACATAGCCGTCCATTTCACGAAGTCGGTTTACAAGCTGCCACAAGGAGGATGCCTCGGTATCCTTTTGAAAGCGCTCAATTTCACGCAAATCGTTCAGCTTTACAAGAAGTGCGGATAGATCATCACGAAGTTTCGGAAAACGAAGAAAATCCTCAAAAACATCGCAACGATATTTTATAACTTCCTCGTCATCCGTAATATTTATCAGCAGCTGCTTTATGCTGTTGCGTTCATACTGCTCTTTTGTGAGAGCGTCACATATATAATCAACCGACAAATCATTCAGCGCCTCTTTGTTGAGAGTTCTGTAGGATGCATGTGAATTTGTCGGGTGTAATAAGCTGAATTTTTCCATAATTCACCGCCGAAAAAATTTGCCGTGTAACGGCTTTAATTGAATGATAGCACAAAAAATTTTTGTTTTCAACCGAGAAATCGAAAATTTGCACTTTGGCTGATTGTGTGATATCATAGCTTTGGAGCAGATTGCTCTCAAAACCAAAATAACGGTCGGGAGGATTGACTTATGGATAAAAAGATGCTTGACAGAATTAACGAGCTTGCAAAAAAGAAAAAGGAACAGGGACTTACCGAGGCTGAGCAAAAAGAGCAGAAAGAGCTGTACAAAATTTATCTCGGCGAAATCCGCACACAGTTCAACGCAACACTTGACAATGTAAGCGTTGAAGAAAAGGATGGCACTGTAAAACCGTTCAAAGAGGCATACAAAAAGCCGTATGACAAGAACTGATTTTGACATTCGGACAAAAGTTATGCGAAAATTTAATTACACAGTCAAACAAAAAAGCAGTTCCGATTTTGGAACTGCTTTTGTTTTATAAAGTTATTTAATTACTTGTATCTTCTTCCGCCCTTTTGGTTGTTCTTTGGAAGCTGAATTTCGGCAGTATCGTACTTACTGCGTCTTTCTGACTTTCTGCCTGAAGATGAGTAATCATCGGCATAATCATCGTTACTGCCGTAACGCTGTGGTTGTGCAGATTTGCTCTTTGGAGCGTTACTTCTGCCGCCGACTGTGACTCTCTTCTTTCTGTTGAGAACAGTTGAAATTACAAAGTACGCAATGCCTGCAACACCGAGTGAGAGTAAAACAAGTGAAACATAGAACATCCAATGACCGTTGTCACCCTTGCTGTTATTGTTCTTGATGAAGTTAAAGTCATCACCGTCAGAACCCGATATGTCGGTATTTTTAAGATTTTTTGCGATATCCGACCAGTCGTTGCTTGAAAGAGTTTTTTCGTCAATGTTATCGTCAGACTTGATGAGCGACGCTGACGGAGCAGTATTTGACGGAGCAACATAGGACTGACCGCCGCCTACATATGACGGCTCAGAGTAGTAGTAAGTCTGACTGCTGCTGTAATTATTGTCATAACTGTTATTGTTGTAGTCATAGCTGCTGTCATAGTTATAGCTGTTGTCATATGAAGAATCACTTGACGAATAGCCGGGGTCTACATATGATGAACTGTTTGACGAGTCCGGATACACAGGATCGGGCTGCGGCTGCGGCTCAGGCTCCGGCTCAGGTGAGGGTTCCGGTGAGGGCTCGGGCTCCGGCTCTACGGGATCAACAATAACGCTTGAATCTCCGCCGGGATCAACCTCCTCACCGACTGCCGATACGGAAAAGCTCACAGCAGAAATGCTCAAAAGTGCAGTCAGAAAAATTGCGCAAAGCTTTGAATGTTTTTTCATAAAAGCCCCTTTCTTCAGAATAATCTGAAAATGCGTCTGTTGTATGTCCGATATCAATTACTTTGAGCTTTTATCGGATGCCGATGTTGTTGACGCCGATGTTGTAGGCTCAACCGCAACGAAGAAGAGTTCAGGCTTATACTTGTCAATAACCGAAGTGTTTTCTTCATACTTGAGTTTCTCTGCAAGACTGTCAATGTACTTTGAAAATTCGTCTGACTTCATTGACGCAAGTACACCGGCTCTGTTTGATTCGTTGCCGATATAGCTGTCAACATCCTTGCTGACGTCTTTCTTATAAACGAGATAGTAGATTGCGCTGTCGCCGCTGCCGACCTTGAGAGTTTCAGCCTTGCCTGTTTTAAGCTTGCCGATAGCCTCTTTAAGCTCGTCACCGATTGAGCTCTTGTCGAGAACTTCTACTTTTGAAACAGAAGAATCTGTTCCCGAACCGCTTGACTTCTTGTATGATGCAATAACATCATCAAAAGAACCGCCCTTGTTAAGGTCATTCTTGTAGCCGTTAAGCTGATCCTCAACCTTCTTGATTTCCTTGTCGCTCATTGCAACATTCTTTGATGAACCTGCCTCATCTTTTGTTGATGTATAAAGGTTCACGGGAAGATATGAGTAGTCCGTATAGTTTTCCTTGAAATACTTTGTAAGGTCGGCGTCGGAAACTTCCTTTGAACCGCCCTTGCCGTAAACTGCTTTGAAGAGAGCCTCATACTTTGTGTTGTAGAGAGTTGTGCAGTATGCAAAACTGTCGAGTGAAACGCCGTACTTTTCATACTGCTTCTTCATCGGCATTACATAACCCTGTGACGCATACGGACCAACATTCCAGTATGTTTCAGCCTGACTTGTTGCGGAGTCAAGAGTTGCCTGACCGATGTTTACATTTTCCTTTTTAAGCTGTTCGTCAACTACGAGGTAGCTGAGGCACATTTTCTTAGCCTGATCTTTAATCCACTCTCTTGCAACCTGCTCGTTGCCGTCATCGTCCTTGATTTTTTCATCAAGCCACTTGTCAGATGTCGAATCATAATCGTCAAGCTTTTTAGCAAATGACTCAGCCTGACTGTAAGCTGCATTGAGTGAGTAGATATAAACGCCGATGGCAAGCTCGTTGTCGCTTGTCTTATACGACCATTCTTTGTTGATTGTTGTGGGTGTACAACCTGCAATTGCAAAAACCGAAAACATCATAACAATTGCAAGTAAAAATGAACCAACCTTGATATTAGGCTTCATAGTTTTTTACCGTCCTTCTGAAAAATTAAATGCAAAGTGTCCTGCAAACACACTTTCGCAGGATAATGTACCTTACGATTATACACAAAAAAATCGTCATTGTCTACATTTTTATAAAATTTTGTTGAGAATTTCCACCGAAAAACAGCATTTTTGTACTTTCGGGAGGTTTTTTCTTAACAAATTACGGCTTCATACCGTTAAATTACTGCACACCGAAAATTTTGGTGAGGATTTCAAGCGGAGCGGAACTGTTTTTGCACTCAACCGCAACGCACGGTTTTGCTCCGGCAACAAGCTTTGCCTTTCCGCCCAAAGCAATGAGCAAGTCGGCAACCTGAGGGGATTTGAGTTCGTTTACAAAGAGCATGAGTGTTGTGCCGTTCTGTCTGATTTCGTAAATGCCCATTGAGTAAGCCTTGTTACGCACAAGGGCAATGTCGATAAGTCCGAGAACCGAGTTCGGAATCTTGCCGAATCTGTCCTGCAGCTCGTCAATAACATCGTCTGCGTCCTCGTTACTGCGGATATCGGCAATTCTGCGGTAAACATCAAGACGAAGTGTAAGACTTTCAACATAGCTTTCGGGAATATGAGCGTCAACCGAAATATCAATAAGACAGTCAAGGTCTTTTGTGACATTCTGCTCGCCCTTTTCCTCGCTTACTGCCTCATCAAGAAGTTTGAGGTACATATCGTAACCGACCGATTCCATATGTCCGTGCTGCTGTGCGCCCATAATATTGCCCGCACCTCGCAGTTCAAGGTCACGCATTGCAATGCGGAAGCCGCTGCCGAATTCTGTAAATTCCCTGATTGCGGCAAGCCTTTTCTGCTGAATCTCCGTGAGAACCTTGTTCCGTCTGAAGGTAAAGTAGGCATATGCCCTTCGTGAACTTCTGCCCACACGGCCTCTGAGCTGATGCAACTGCGAAAGTCCCATACAGTCGGCATTTTCTATAATAAGGGTGTTGGCATTCGGCAAATCGACACCCGTTTCGATAATTGTCGTGCAGACAAGCACATCAATCTCCTGTTCAAGCATCTGTCGCCAAACTTCGCTGAGTTCGCCCTCTTTCATTTTGCCGTGACCGATTGCGATTTTTGCCTCGGGAACAGCCTCCTGAATTTTTGCGGCACATGAAGAAATTGTTTCAACATTGTTGTGAAGATAGAACACCTGACCGCCACGGCGGAGTTCACGGCGGATTGCCTCGTTGATAACCGCATCATCGTGTTCAAGCACATAGGTCTGAACAGGCTGACGGTTTGTCGGAGCCTCTTCGATAACGCTCATATCACGCAGACCGCTCATCGCCATATTGAGGGTTCTCGGAATTGGAGTAGCCGAGAGCGTAAGAACATCGACATTTTTGCACAGTTCCTTGAACCTCTCCTTTTGAGCAACACCGAAACGCTGTTCCTCATCTATAATTGCAAGTCCGAGGTCACGGAATTCAACATCCTTCTGCACAAGTCTGTGAGTTCCGACAATCATATCAATTTCTCCTCGCTTTAGCTTTTGGAGAATTTCTTTCTGCTGTTTTGCTGTACGGAATCTTGAAAGCAGTTCCACACGAACGGGATAGCCCTCAAAACGCTTGATTACCGTCTGATAATGCTGCCATGCGAGAATTGTTGTGGGGCAGAGCAATGCGCATTGCTTTGAATCTGCAATACACTTAAAGGCGGCACGGAGTGCAACCTCTGTTTTGCCGAATCCGACATCACCGCAGAGAAGTCTGTCCATCGGCGACGAACGCATCATGTCATGCTTGATTTCCTCACAACAACGCAGCTGGTCGGGAGTTTCGTCATATTCAAAGCTGAGTTCAAAATCTCTCTGCCACTCGTTATCTGCCGAAAAGGCATAGCCCTTGGCTTTCATACGCTGTGAATAAAGCTCAATAAGCTCCTTGGCAATGTCCTTGACAGAGGTTTTAACCCTTGCCTTTGCCTTTTGCCAGTCGCCCGAACCGAGTCGGTTTAGCTTAACCCTTGAATCCTCTTTCGGGCCTATATATTTTGCAACCATATCAAGCTGTGTGACAGGCACATAAAGCACATCGCCCTTTGCGTAGTCAATCTTGATATAGTCCTTTATAACTCCGTGAGTATCAATTTTTCTTATACCGCCGAACACACCGATACCGTGAACATTGTGTACAACATAATCACCGGGGGCAAGCTCTGAAAGGCTGTAAATTTCCTGTCCCGTCTTTTTCTTCTTCTTTTTGGACTTTTCGGGACGGTACGAAATCTGACTGTAGGTTATTGCAAAAAACTTTTGTGACGGATACTCAAAGCCCGCACTCAATGCACCCTGCATAACAAGCAGTTCGCCCTTTGAAATCTTATCCGCACCCTCGCTGTAAACAGCGTTTATGCCGTCTGCGTTAAAGGAGTCACAAAGATTTTTGGCGGCTCTTTCTGTTCCTGCAAATATAACGCCCTTGCTTTCGGGGGTAAAAAGTCCGTCAACATCCTCTTTTAGCTGTTTATACGAACCGCCCCATGCCGAGAGCTGTTTTGTTGAAAAGCTGATGATTTCCGACAGCTTGATAGGCATACTTCCGTGAACAAAGTTTTCAAGCACGATTGTTCCGTGATTTTGCAAAAACTCGGTACATTCGTTGAATGTGAGCGCAAAGCGGTCAAAGCCTCTGCAAAGAGTTCCGTCCTCAAAGCCTTGCATAAGGGTTTCATTGCTGATAAAGTCCATTGACTTTCCCCGTTCCTGAATTGCAGTAAATTCGGACGCAAAAACGAGGGTGTTTCTGTCGAGATAATCAAAAAGTGACTCGGGTTTATCGTAAATCTGATTGATAAATTTGTCCGCATTGGCAATCATTGCACCGCTGCGGATAAGCTCTGCCTCTGAAAAAAGTTTTTCCTTGGCTTTGGCGCTGTTCTTGGAACGGAGGAGCTTTGCCTTGTGTTCAATTTTATCGGCAAGGGCGGCTCTGTCCTCAATTACGATTTCGGTTGAGGGCGAAAGCGTAATTTTGTCAGCCTTTTTAAATCTTCTCTGTGTTTCAATGTCAAAATAGCTGAGGTCGGTAATTTCATCGCCCCAAAATTCACATCTCACGGGATAGTCGCTGTCGGGCATAAAGAAGTCGAGAATACCGCCTCTCAGCGAAAACTGACCGCTACCCTCTACCGCATCAAAGCGTTCGTAGCCGAGCAGAGTAAGTGCCTTTGTCGCCTTTTCAAGCGAGAGCTCCCTGCCCTCTTCAAATTCAATAACCGACTGTTCAAGCACATTTCTCGGAACGGTAAGCTGTGCCGCCGCATCAACACACGCAATTGCAACATCGCATTCATGATTGATAAGCTTGAGCAAAACTTTAAGTCTTGCGTGCTCGTACTCGTGCGAACGGCTCTGAAAGTCGAGAAAGTTGAAGTCACGCACGGGATAAACATAGGCACGAAGTCCCATGCACGAAAGGTCGTTGCACAGGGTTTGCGCCTCTTTTTCATCGGAGGCAAGACAAAATGCCGTGACGCCCTTGAGGCGGCACAGCGCATAGATGATATTTGATTTGTTGATTGTTGAAAGTCCCGAAGCACAGACCGTTCTGCCCGGCTTGACATTCTTTTCAAGCGTTTTGAAAACGGGTGACTCTTTGAGGACATCAACAAGAAAGTTGAGATTATTCATTTCTTTGTCCCTTTTCAGTTGAACAAATTCATAGCACGGTCGGTTTTGCCGTCAATAATCAGCTCGATTGCTTTTTCGGCATTGTCAAAAATTTCATCGAGCTTTTTCATTTCATCGGGAGTGAACTTTGAAAGCACCCAGTCGGCAAGATCCCAGTCGGGATTTGGCTTTGCGCCTATGCCAACCTTGATGCGGGGGAATTTATCGCTTCCGCTGAGATAGATGATACTGCGCATTCCCCTTTGACCGCCGTCACTGCCCTTTGAACGGATACGCATTTTTCCGACATCAAGCGAGATATCGTCAAAAATTACAATGACATTTTCGGGTGGGATTTTGTAGAAGTTCATCGCCTCAACAACTGCCTGACCGCTGTTGTTCATATATGTTGTGGGTTTCATCAGCATAACTTTTGCGCCGTTTACAGTGCAAGTGCCGATAAAGCTTTTGTATTTTATTTTGTTCACATCACAACCGAGCTTGTCGGCAATGTGGTCAATTGCAAGC
>ENA-OZIC01000986-OZIC01000986.1-human-gut-metagenome-genome-assembly--contig:-NODE-986-length-12803-cov-7.899043_pt1 | contig 12803 bp, 12 predicted proteins | sample MGYA00244056_ERZ653704 | MGnify/ENA primary metagenome ERZ653704 (study PRJEB26926, sample SAMN06165229) | human gut metagenome | biome: ENVO:00009003; feature: ENVO:2100002; material: ENVO:00002003... | reverse complement strand
CACGCGTAAGATCGTCGGCAGCGTCAGATGTGTATAAGAGACAGACATAATATTTGTTAAAAAATCAAGTGTATTATATATTCTCAATCTGCCAGTCAATCGGTTCTACCCCATTAGCCTTTAAAAATTCATTGCACTGGCTGAAATGTCTGCAGCCAAAAAAGCCTCTGTACGCAGATAACGGACTCGGATGTGGTGCTTTAAGAATAAGATGTTTCGGATTATTAAGCATTGATGCCTTTCTCTGTGCAGGCGAACCCCACAGCATATACACAATAGGTCTGTCCTGCATATTGACAGCATTAATAACTGCATCCGTAAACTGCTCCCAGCCGTGTCCCTGATGTGAATTAGCCTGATGTGCTCTTACAGTGAGTACTGTGTTAAGCAGAAGCACTCCCTGGTCGGCCCATTTCTTAAGATATCCGTTATTAGGAATATAACATCCACAGTCATCATGCAGTTCTTTATATATATTCTTAAGTGAAGGCGGTGCTTCCTCTCCCGGAAGTACTGAAAAAGACAGTCCATGTGCCTGATGTACATTATGATAAGGATCCTGACCAAGTATCAGTACCTTAACCTTACTAAGCGGTGTAAAATGAAACGCATTAAATATATCATCTGCCGGAGGATATACAACATATTTGCTGTATTCATTCTTAACAAATGTAAATAATTCCTTGTAATATGGCTTGGAATATTCCTCCTTAATAGCAGGAAGCCAGTCATTATCTATCATTGACATATCCATATCCTCCTACATACGCATAGGAATACCATTATCTGCAAGGTATTTCTTAAGCTCCATAATATCAAGTTCCTTATAATGGAATAGTGAAGCTGCAAGTGCTGCATCTGCTTTTCCCTTAGTAAATGCATCAAGAAAATGTTCTTTACTGCCTGCACCACCTGAAGCAATTACAGGTATTGATACATTTGACGCAATTGTATTAGTAAGCTCAATATCATATCCAGCTTTCGTTCCGTCACAGTCCATACTTGTAAGAAGAATCTCTCCTGCACCGAGCTTTTCTGCCTTCATAGCCCATTCTACAGCATCCATATGCATATCAACTCTTCCGCCATTCTTATATATGCTCCAATGACCATCACTATTCCTCTTTGCATCAATTGCAACTACAACACACTGGCTTCCAAACTTATCAGCCGCATCAGATATAAGCTGCGGATTCATAATAGCTGCCGAATTAATTGATATCTTATCAGCCCCTTCTCTTAAAAGTACCTTAAAATCATCTGTGCTTCGTATTCCACCGCCTACAGTAAACGGAATAAACACTCTTTCTGCCACTCTTCTTACAAGATCAACAGTTGTGTTTCTTCCATCACTTGAAGCTGTAATATCAAGAAATACAAGTTCGTCTGCACCTGATTTATCGTACATTGATGCAACCTCTACAGGATCCCCTGCATCTCTTAAATCAACAAAATTAGTTCCTTTGACAACTCTTCCATCCTTGCAGTCAAGGCATGGTATAATTCTTTTAGTAAACATCAGCAACTCCTTTTAGCAATTATAATGACGCAAAATTCTTTAATATCTTAAGTCCGACATCACTGCTCTTTTCAGGATGGAACTGGCATGCAAACACATTGCCGCTTTCAACCGAAGCATGAATATGTGTAGTATACTCCGTAGTTGCTGCCACAATCCCCTCATCTGCTGCCTTAAGATAATAAGAATGTACAAAATACACATACGGATTACCTTCAAGTCCCTTAAAAAGTCTCGCTTCAGGCTTAATATCAAGAGAATTCCATCCCATATGCGGAATCTTGAAACCATCCTTAACAGGAATCTTTAATATCTTTCCCGGAAGAATATCAAGTCCCTCCGCCCCCGGAGTCTCATCACTTTCCTTAAATAAAAGCTGTAATCCCAAACATATTCCAAGGAATGGGGTTCCATTACCTGTCACCTTCTTAATAGTATCAACTAGTCCGAACTTATCAAGATTGTTCATTGCATCACCAAATGAACCAACTCCCGGAAGAATAACCTTATCAGCCTGTAAGATTTCACTTGAATCTCTTGAGACTAAAACCTCCTCTCCTAATGATACCAGAGCCTTTTCAACACTCTTTAAGTTACCTGCGTCATAGTCAATAATAGCTATCATTGTACTGCCTTTCCGTATTCCTTTATTTTTAAGTAATAGTTAGTAAAATCACTGTTTGACATATCTGCCAGTGATATTCCCTGTGCTTCAGATATCTTAAATGTATTCTGTAAAGCATCAATTACATTCTGATATTCTGCCTTAAACTTATCATCAATTCCAAGTTCCTGTGCTGATGAACGATATGTATTATATCTGTCTATTCCCTTAATCAATGCATTTAATGCTTCAGTTTTCATATTAAGACTCATATAATTATTATAAGAATCATACTGTCTTCTGACATACATTATAGTTGATGCCTGCTCATACAGCGTCTTATCATTAGAATTAAGTTTCATTCCATTAAGCTTGGAATAAGCTTTGGCATACTCACCATTATTATAATATGTCTTAGCCTGTGAAGAATTAGTATTATAATATAAAGCCGAATTCAACATACAGACAAGCACTACAACTCCAGCAACAAAAAAAACAAGCATAATTAATGAAACTGGCTTAATTTTAAGAATATCCCCCGGTTTTGGAGGTTCTTTAGTTTTCTTCTCTTTCTTAGGCTTAGGCTGCTTTTCTTTTTTAGTCTTTGCTGCTTTCTTCTGCTCTGCCGCCTGCTTTTTCTTTTCTTTCTTTTCTATAGCTGCAGCCTTTTTTAACTCTTTATTTTTCTGTTTTTCTTCATCATCGAGTCTTTCAGCCTCTTCTTCTGCTTTTTCCTCTTCTATTCTTTTTGCCTTCATCTGGGCGAGCCTATACCTGAATCTTGCAAAAAAGCCTTTCTTAGGTGCTTCTGAATCATCGAGTGTATTCTTATTACCGAATACATCTTTTATTATCTGTTCATTCTCATCCTTAGGTTCTCCATCACCAGTTTCCTGCTTATCTGTAACCTTTTCCTGTTGTGAAATATTTCCATCATTGCCATTATCTGAATTATCATCATCAGAACTCTCATCCTCAAGACTATCAAAAAACACTTTCTTTATCTTCTTAAAAAAGTTATCTTTTTGGGGTTTTTCTGGCTTTATTTTACTCTCATCAACCTTAACAGTTTCTTTATTTTCTTTAAGATCTGTTTTTCCTTTTTCAGTCTGTGCTTCTTCCAACGCCTGAGCCTGTGCCTTTGCTTCCGCATTTTTAAGTTCCTCATCAGGATTTAACAAATCATCTATTGAAATGCTGTCAGTATCAGACTTGACATCTTCAATCAAATCATCAAGATTCATATTCATAAGTCTTTTCATGTCATTATCCGACAATTCCATATCATCATCAGATGTTATAGTTGCTCCAGCTGCTTCTTCAACCGGTGTATCCTCTAACATCTTATCTACCGCCTCTTCAGCCATAGCATCCTTTTTTTCCTCTGTATCTTCTTCACCAGCATTTTCTGATTCTATTTTCTCCCTTACCTGACGGGCTATCTCTTCCGGATCTTTCTCCTTAATCTCCTGCTGCCATTCACTTTTAGGTTTTTCCTGTTGAGAATCTGCCTGCTCCTTTTCATTAATCGAATCAAGCAATTTATCCAGATAATCTTCTTCCTTATCAGACAAAATTCTCACCTCCTGAAATCAAAATACATTAAAATATTAACATAAACATTGCTTATTAACAACATTTTACAAGTTCTTTTATAAACTGTGCTCCATTCATCTCAAAAGCACATGCCCTGTCCCCGATTTCCTTAGGAATCTGGTAAAATGTACTGTGAACACGATACATCTTAGCCTTCTGATTAATCATCACAATTCTTTCAAATGGCCATCTTATAACATTAGGGTTAGAAAAATCTTCTCCCAGTTCCACAATAACCAGCTTCTTTGCAAGTGAGGATGACAGCCATTTATTGTAGAAATCCCACTGTTTCTCCTCTTCTTCAGCATTATTTTCATTGACCGGACAGACAATTCTTCTTTCATTAAGTCCACAATTCCTGATCGTACCAGCTTTATCAGTAGACACAATAAAGTAATTCACATGTTCCATAGATGCAAACAGCTTTTTCAAATTGTCATATATTTCTGTATCATCAGAAGAATATATTTCTTTCCCCAAGCCAAAAAGTACATAATCAGCACTCTTTATATCATCAATTAAATCATTATAAATCATAAGTACCTCCATTTCATAACCATATGATTATAACATCTTTTGAGAGGGTTGTCATCGCTACCTGTTTTGCGCGAGCAGCGATATGCCAGAACTATGTTCTGGCATTGTCGCGGCGCTCCTCGAGAATCTATATAAAGTTCACAGTTTGTGCAAGCACAACTGTGAACTTTCCATATCTTCTCTCATCGCTGCTCGCGCAAAAAAGGACGCCCCCCATGTCAGGCGGCGTCCCATAAGAGGAAGTGTAAAATGAAGAAAATTATCTGAGTAATTTATCTATTTCTGATACAAGCAGTCCGATTTCCGGCTTTGACAACTGGACATCTGCACCAAGTGATTCTCCCTTTGCTCTCATCTGTTCATTAATAAGTGATGAGAATATAACAACCGGAATATTCTTTAACTTGTCATCAGACTTAATAAGCTTTGTAAGTCTGTGGCCATCCATAAGCGGCATCTCCAGATCAGTGATAACACAGTCTATATCAAGCGGTTCTTTTCCTGCCTTGGCATCTGATATAAAATCCCATGCTTCCTGACCATTATGACATAATGTAAGATTATCATAACCTGATTTAACAAGTGAATCAGATATCAGCTTAATAAGAAGAGGTGAATCCTCTGCTATGACAATATGTGCTTCACTTCTTGGTCTGCCTTCAAGCTTGAGAATATCAGAAGTCTTAAGACCTGTCTCCGGACTTATATCTGATACAATACGCTCAAAGTCAAGAATAATAATAAGCTGACCGTTAATCTTAACAATTCCTGTGGCAATTCCGTTGTCAGCAGTACTTATTGTTGTATCTGGAGTAATAATATCAGCCCATGATACTCTGTGGATTCCAACAACTGTATGTACATGAAAAGCGACATTCAATTTGTTGAAATTAGTTATAATAAACATATCCTTCGAAATATCTCCTGAAGGAGCACTTTTAATAACCTTAGCAAGGTCTACAACTGTTATCATTAAATCTCTTGGCATGAATATTCCTTCTACACTAGGATGTGCATTCGGAACCGGTGTAACCGGACTATATGGCACAATCTCTTTAATCTTGGCAACATTAATACCATAATGATTATTCCCTATTGTGAATTCAAGAACCTCTAACTCATTAGTTCCACTCTCTATCAAAATATTAGTTTCCATATTAAATTCCTCCATGTTGTTCACGAACAACTTCTATGTGAACATTATAACAGAAACATATTAAAAAAACAATGAAATAATGAAAAACTTATCTTACAGGTCTTATAATGCTTCTGCTGCACAGATAAGTTATAAGGAAATATCCTCCATAAATAACAGCAACGAATGCGAGCGTAAGCCCTATAGACGCTGCCATTGAACTCATTCCCATAGTTGCAAGAATTATGTTAATAAACTTAATTCCAAACACAGAATGAATAAGTGCGAGAATCAGCGGAAACGCAAAAAATATTCCAATCTGCTTAAAAAGCGCCATATCAATCATTCTCTCATCTACTCCAAGCTTCCTTAACATTCCATATCGTTCCTTATTGTCTGCACTGTCTGACAATTCTCTCAAAGCAAGAATTGCCGCACTGCTTATAAGGAATATAATTCCTAAATATAAGGCAATAAATATAACTAACGCTCCAAGCCCGACACTGCTTTCAGCCAGGTCAATTCTGGAATTCCAGCTAATGAAGCTCTTCTTAAATGATATATTTTTCATTAAATTGTCTAACTGTGTTTCAATAAAATATCTTTCTTCCTTAGTGTCTGCCCTATAGTCAGCACTAAGTCCCATATTACGTACCTGCTGTGGTTTTACCGCATTATCAGGCACAACAAGAATCCCATCATTCATATTCTGAACACCAATCTGTACAAAACCATCCATGCATTCACTATATCTTGGTTTATACTCTTTTCCATTGACAGATAATGTAATTCCTTTCTTTAATGCCTGATTCCTTATCATAACCATGTTCTTATAATCTGCCACTATAATATATTCATCGTCATTAAGTTCATACGTACTATTACCATACAGTCTTGCAACAGAATTATAATCGCCAATAGTCATTACCGGCATAATAGTATCTGCCATAAACTGATAATCATCTGTATTAATATCCCCTAATGTATCTTTAACTGTCAATCCGGTGTTGTATATATTATATTCTGCAACATCCTTAAAATACTTCTGCGCATCAAATCCACTGTTATTAAGTGTTTCTATTATACTTAATTTGGAATCTTCCAGCATTTCCCTGTCTTTTTCATTCATATCCTGTGATGTGGCATATGCCTCGCTCATCGCATCATATGAATATTTTGCAAGCTGTACATCAACAGGACACATACTGTCCAGATCCTTTGAAAGCGAATCCTTCATTGAAAGTGCTGCAGAAAGCACGCTTATTGTAATAAAAAGCATGATACATATAACAGTTGTCGAGAATACAGTAGTGTTAATCTTGCTGCAGAACTGCCTTAACACAAAGCTGTTCACACCTTTATAATACACACTCTTAATACTTGTGAATATTCTTATCATAAAACCTGAGACTGACCAGAATATTAAAAATGTGGCAACACAGCCAAGTGCAATAGGAATACCTATTTTATCAAAAGTATTTAAAGTTCTAACACCCCTTGTAACCATCCAGTATGCATAAGAAAGAATACCAACACCTATGACGAATACTATTGTGCAGACAACCGGGTTCTTCATTGTAACCTTCTCAGTTTTCTTACCTGCATTGAGAAGATCAATAAGCTTACATCTGCTGATACTGAATGTGTTAAATATCATAACTAACACATACATAATTGCAAAATATATTAAAGTCTTGACGCATGCCTTCATTGAGAATATGAATTTGAACTTAGTCATATCAGCATCAAACATATTAGCAACAATCACGCTCATAAACTGCGAAAGGATTGTACCAATAACAAGTCCTGCCACAAGTGAAACAATGCCGATAAGCAGTGTCTCAAAGAAAAGAATCGCTGAAATCTTTCTCTTGCTCATTCCAAGTGTAAGATATATGCCAAACTCCTTATTACGTCTTTTAATAAGAAAACGGCTTGCATATATAATCAGAAATCCAAGTATGCACGATACGAATACGCTCACGCCTGAAAGCATGTCATTCATCAGCTTGATAATATCCATCATATTTTCTCTTACATCAAGCATAACGCTCTGACTGTCAATTGCATTAAACACATAAAATATTGCGACACCAAGAATAAGAGTGAAGAAATAGACGGTATAATCCTTTAAACTCTTCCTGATGTTCTTTAAAGATATCTTAAAGAGCATTATTAAGGTCGCCTCCTAACAATGTCACAACATCAATGATTTTATCAAAAAATTCTTTTCTTGTAGATTCACCTTTGTGTATCTCATTGAAGATTTTACCGTCCTTGATAAATATCACTCTGCCTGCGTAGCTTGCAGTAAATGCGTCGTGGGTTACCATAAGAATTGTTGCCGAAAGCTCAGTATTAAGAAAATTAAAGCTCTCAAGTAACATCCTTGATGACCTTGAGTCAAGCGCTCCTGTCGGCTCATCAGCAAGAATAAGCTTTGGGTTCGTAATAATGGCTCTTGCACTTGCTACCCTCTGCTTCTGTCCGCCTGACATCTGATAAGGATATTTGTTTAATACATCTTCAATACCTAGCTCTCTTGCAGTCTGTCTTACTCTTAATTCAATCTCCCTTGACGGAACATTCTGTATAGAAAGCGCCAGTGCAATATTTTCAAATGCTGTTAAAGTATCAAGAAGATTAAAGTCCTGAAAGATAAAGCCTAACTCCTCTCTTCTGAACTTGTTAAGCTTATTGCCCTTTAACTGTGTAATTTCGTTGTCTCCGACATATATCTTACCTGTAGTCACCTTATCAAGTGTTGATATACAGTTAAGAAGCGTCGTCTTTCCTGAACCGCTCGCTCCCATTATAGAAACGAATTCTCCCTTTCCAACCTCAAACGAAATATTGTCAATCGCTTTGGTAAGACTTGATTTGTTTCCATAATACTTTTCAATGTTATCAATCTTAAGTATTGTTTCCATAATAATTAATTCCTTTCATATAGATTAATTATGTTTTACCACTTAACTAATCCGGTGTCGTTTGTTCAATATTACGGAACATTACATTTTTGTAACATTACGCCAGTACTATGTAATGATACTACTAACAGGTTTTATTGATAATTCTGCCATCTGATATCTCTATAATCTCATCAGATAGCTGGTCAAGTTCTTCCTTATCGTGGCATGCAATAATTATTACCGCTCCTCTTTTCTTCTGTTCTTCTAATATATCATGAACCTTCTCAACACTGACATCATCAAGTGCATTAATCGGCTCGTCAAGAATAATAATATCAGGATTTTCCATAACTGCTGCCGCAATTCCTAACTTCTGCTTCATTCCCAGAGAATACTTTCTGTAAGTTCTCTTGTCATCCGGATCAAGTCCGATATCTTCAAGTGCCTTTCTTATCTGTTCATCACCAATTCTGTTCTGAATAGATGCCAGCACCTTAAGATTCTTAAATCCTGTATAATTACCTATAAATGCAGGATTCTCAATTAACACGCCTATACTTTCCGGAAATGAGATATCTTTTCCAAGTATCTTTCCATTAATATCAATTATTCCCGAATCCGGAGTAATAAGCCCGCATATTGCACGCATAAGCATAGTCTTTCCTGAACCATTCTTTCCTCTTAATCCATATACTTTTCCACCTGTAAATTCCAGATTGATATCCCTTAATATTGGTGCTTTCTTTATTGTCTTATTAACATCTGTTATTTTAATATACATTTTTTAATCCTCCCTCACAAGAATATCTTTTTTATTAAACCCAATCATTCCGGCCACATACACAACAATATACACGACAATGCATACTGCGACTGACTGCCATACCTGTATTCTCTGTGCATTATACACACTGCTTCTTACCACCATAGAATTATTTCCTATCATCAGCGGATTGTTTATAAATACTGACATAACATTCCATGCCATAACTGCGAGCATGCCAATCATCGGATTCGTAAACATGGAGATTGTCATCTGAACCAGTGCTGTTACCAAAGAAACAACAACCGGCATTACAAGCATATACACTATAATCCACACGTTTGCCGCATTATCCGGAACAGATTTATTACTAATCTTTTCAAAAAGCTCATAATTAATCTTCATACTCAGGTTTCCATTGCATAATCCATATACAAATGCTGTTGCATACTGAATTGCATATACAGAAAGCACAGTCAGGCAGTTCCACAGACATTTACTGTTCCACCACAACCTTCTGCTTCTGCATTTCATAAGAAAATCAATTCCTACGCCTTCACAGTCATCATTGCAATAACTGTATATCATGAATGGAACAAGAAACTGAATCAGCATCCATACAAAAGGAAATACAATCTTTCCCTCCTTAATAATAAGAACAGGATCATAACCGCCCTGAATAAAGAATATCGTATCCATCATTCCGAATTCATGATTTCCTAATATTATCAGCACTCCGGCAAGCATAAGAACAGCGATTAAATATCTGAATCTGTCAGCATAGAAACCTCTTGCAATATCATGCCATATAACGCCTCTTATACTTTTGTTACTCATCTTCTTTTTTATATTCATAATACTCACGCTTTCTTTGAAGAATAAGACCTGCAATAATCAGAACAGCCATAATTAAAGCAGCTATGCCAAGCTTTCTGGCGCACTCTCCGGAACTATACCATGCAGCCCCGAATATAATCAGCTTATGGTAGGTAAGCGGTATAAATATATCTACTCCTGCAAATATAATAACAGCCACACCTGATATAACATCTGACGAAAATATTATTTCAAATATAATTCCTATAAAACATGTTATCGCAATCATCAAAGCCATTAATATCCAGTAAACAAACATTACCTGTATGCTTGTTACCTCACCTGCCGGCAATACATCCAGATTCATTAATTTATAACTTGAATAACTGTTCCAGTTAAAAAACACATCAAACTTAGTTGATGCATATGCAATTGCAGCCAGTTCATATATTAATGACAACACTGCCGAATACACTATCGTACAGATACTCTGCCACAGATATATTCCTGCTCTCGAACTGTATTTCAGAATTATCATTGGATCTCTGTCGCATTTCATCATTCTCTGATTACAGACAGCTGCTATAATCATCATCAGCGGAAACACATAATTCTGTGACATACAGGTCAATACATCTAATACACACGGTGTTCCCGACACATTTCTCTGTAAAGTTCTTAAGAAAACCGTAAGCAGAACTTCCTGTGAAATAACTGCTCCCGCAAGCCAGAACAACATTTCCCTGTTAACATATCTTCTTCTCAATTCATTCCACATATTATTTACCCATTCTCACATACTTACCCGGAGTTACTGAGAAATACAACTGCCATTCTTCTTTGTTCAGCTTATCAGCATTTATGCTGTGAGGAAATGATATGCTGTGGATAAGGAAAGGTACATCTACAGTAATGCTTGTCCCCTGCTCAAACTTAGAAAAATTAACATCTTTGTTAATATCTCTTATATAATCATTAGATATTCCCTGTGAGAAAGCTCCCGATGCCAGTCTGATATCTGCGTAAGGAAATCCTTTCATCTCTCCCGTTATATCTAAAGTACATTGCGCAACCATAACGTATATTTCATCCTGTGTATCACTTCTGTCTTTTCGTTTATCAATTCCATACTCATTCATAAAATCATCAATTGACATGACCTTATAGCTGTTAACACAAGCCGAATATCCGCTAAGTTCAACCTGTTCATTAATCTCATATTCAGTGACACTTCCCTGTGGATACATCTTATTGACTTTAACTATATAGAACGCTGCCACTCCCGCCAATATACATACTAACGCTATTATTAATATTTTCTTCTTCATATCAGATTGCATCCTTTCTTCTGCTTCGTACAAAATACGATACTGTTATCAGCACTATTAACATCACCATATCAATTATCATAAATTTCAGTTCAGAATAACGCAGTTTGGATGCTGTCAGATATTCCATAGGGCCATCTCTTCCAATAGATGAACAAACAATATAATAAAAGAAATACATCATGAATGGTGTAAGTGCGACCATAAACCTGTTATTTACAAGGTCTGCAAATATGTATGCAATACAGTTAATAAGTCCAAATCCCACAAATGCAAATAAAAATACTATAACAGCCATTGCAAACGGTGCTTTAAAAAATAAATCTCCAAAAACTGACAGTTTTGAGAAATTAAACTGTGAGCTGACCGATTCTGGCTTAAAAGCTGGCAAAATCATAGCTGTCACAACAAATGATATAACAAGCGGAAAGCTTGCCACAAAACCACCTACTATAAACTGGGCAAAAAGCTTCGCTTTGTAATACTTCTTTTTATCAATTCTTGTAAATATATTATTAACATAATGCTTCTTCACATCCATCAATATACTTATAGAATATGGCAATGCTGTCAGCAGCGGCATAATAAAGTAATAAAGAAATACATAAGACCCCGGTCTTACTCCCATCCACTTCATATATAGTCCCGGAAGCTGTATACCGCTGTATTTTCCCATCTCAAGCAGTTTATCTAATGTTTTTCTTGCAGGAATAATCTCGTTCCATATATTAAATCCAACAATAACTAATCCTATTACTACAGATATTATAAGCATCTTATTCTTAAATGCTCTTTCCATTTCTATTTTAATTAATTTATTCATTTTCTCCTCCCGGTTCATGTATGATTGCTAATGGTCCTATATATGGTGATGTCCTATCATGAAAACTCAAAGCAATTGTGTCATTTTCAACCTCTTCGTCTGTAAATATACAATATAATATTAATTTTTTTGTTTCACCTTTTTCAAAACTGAAATATGTTTTTCCCATTTGATTGGCTTCTGCATCAGAGCCAACCGTTCCTGCATTTTTAATAGGCGGATGTGTTCCATCATCTTTTAAACTTTCTATATACCAAACAGTCTGAAAAATATTATCATATACACCAGATGTTTCGTTATCATCAACATCCTTAGTTATTTCTAATTCTACTGCTGCATAGTAATAATCTGATATAAAGTTATTATTACTATCCATGCTAGCCTTCTTATTTTCTAATCCATAATCAATCCTATTTATATCAAAGTCACACTGTCTCGATACTTTACAATCATTAACTCTTACATGAAATATGTTATAAGTACTTCTATCATTTTCATCATATTTACCAGATGTCAAAATATGCAATTTTACATCGAACTCTTCTCCATATCCAGCAATTTCTATTCCTTCATATGGTTTACTTTCTGTAGAATCATTTTTAACATTTACTGTAGTCTTCTCTGTCTCTTCCTGACTTGTTGCAAGTGTCGGCATTTCTTTTGTCAGCTTATCAAGCGTACCATTCTTAACCCCTATTAGAATTGACAATAATAATACTGCTATAACCTGTCTCTTATACACATCTGACGCTGCCGACGATCTTACGCGT
>ENA-OZIC01000981-OZIC01000981.1-human-gut-metagenome-genome-assembly--contig:-NODE-981-length-12826-cov-5.452744_pt1 | contig 12826 bp, 8 predicted proteins | sample MGYA00244056_ERZ653704 | MGnify/ENA primary metagenome ERZ653704 (study PRJEB26926, sample SAMN06165229) | human gut metagenome | biome: ENVO:00009003; feature: ENVO:2100002; material: ENVO:00002003... | reverse complement strand
AAGATCGTCGGCAGCGTCAGATGTGTATAAGAGACAGTCCCATACCTTTTTAGCGAGGAAGCACTGCATGGGCTGATGACAAACAACGCAACCAGTTTTCCGCAGCAAATTGGTCTGGCGGCAAGCTTTGAGCCTGAACTCGGGCGCGAGATGGGACACGCCATTGCGGCAGAGTCCCGGGCCTGCGGGATTCACGAAACATACAGCCCCGTCATGGATCTGATTCGTGATCCACGGTATGGTCGCGCGGAAGAATCCTATGGTGAGGACACATACCTTTGTGCTGAGTTTGCACGCGAAACCGTATTGGGTATGCAGGGGACAGACCTGACGACACCGGACACCGTGGCTGCCGAACCCAAGCACTACGTCGGCTACGGCAACCCTGTGGGGGGACTGAACTGCGCCCCCTCCACCATGGGACGGCACGATGTATTCAGCGACTGTCTGCCTGTCTTTGAAGCGGCTTTTGCAGACGGCAAAGCGTGCGACGCTATGTGCAGCTACAACTCCATCGACAGTATTCCGGTATCCATGGACCATGAGCTTTTAACGGATGTCCTGCGCGGGCAGTTTGGTATGCCGGGGTTTGTCCGCAGCGACCTGACGGCGGTTTCCCGCCTGTATGACTGGCACTTTATTGCCGAAACGCCGGAGGAGGCCATCCGCCTTGGTCTGGAAGCCGGCGTAGACTTGCAGCTTTACGACTTTCCGCATGATGTCTGGCAGAAAGCGATTGCCCACCTGATTGAAAGCGGTTCCATGAAGATGTCGGTGCTGGATACGGCGTGTCGGCGTGTGCTGCGTATGAAATTTGCACTGGGGTTGTTTGAAAATCCTTATACGGATGAAAAACGCGCCGATAAAATCCTGCGCTGCCCGGAACACCTGACCACCGCGGAAAAAATAGCGGAAAAATCCATCGTATTGCTCAAGAATGATGGCTTGCTGCCGATCAGAAAAGACCTGCGCAGCGTGGCAGTCATCGGTCCGGCAGCTGATACGGTTTCTTATGGCGACTATACCGAAACACGCGGCCGTAAAGGCGGGGTTTCTGTGCTGGACGGAATCCGTGCTGCAGTCAGCCCCGAAACCGAGGTGCTGTACGAGCGCGGCTGCAACTTTCTGGGGCAGGCGCTGCACCCGTTTGGTCCGTCCATGCTGTACGATGAAAACGGCAAAGCCGGGCTGACAGGCCGCTATTATAACGGACCTGTGCCGCAGGGCGAACCGGTGCAGGTTCGCACGGATCGTACCGTCAATTTCAACTGGATTTTCGCACTGCCGCATCCTGCACTGGATGCCAACTGTTTCAGCGTTGTCTGGACGGGTTCTGTGGTTATGCCCCGCACAATGGATGGCTGCATCGGGCTGAGTACGCAGGATAGTATGCGCCTGTACGTGGATGACAAACTGCTGATTGATGGCTGGGGCAAGGATAAGAGCGCTGACCAGGCATTGGATTTCCACTTTGAAGCCGGACGCACTTATAAAATCCGCATTGAGTTTGTCAACGACCGGCGGGGCGCCCGCGTGATTTTCGGGTACAGCGCCGGGCGGGAAAATTTCCCCGCAGCAGTGGAAGCCGCACGCAAAGCGGATGTCGCCATCCTTTGCATGGGCGACAACGAGGAGACCAGCGGCGAGAACTTTGACCGCACCGACCTGAACCTGCCCGGCAGACAGCTTGAGCTGGTACAGGCTGTTTATGCAACCGGAACCCCTGTGGTGCTGGTGCTGCAAAGCGGACGCCCCGTTACGGCGAATTGGGAAAACGATCATCTGCCTGCCATTCTGGAGGCGTGGTTCCCCGGTGAGCAGGGCGGCACCGCTATTGCAAAAACACTGTTTGGCGATGCAGCCCCGGGTGGACGGCTTCCCATCACATTCCCGCGCAGTGTCGGGCAGATTCCCTGCCATTACAGCCGGCGACCCGGCGGCGGAAAACGCTATGTGGAGATGGACTGGCTGCCGCTGTATCCGTTTGGCTACGGTCTGACCTACACAACATTTGCTTACCGCGATATGGCCCTGAGCCGCAGCGTGATCGACCCGCAGGACACGGTCACTGTCAGTGTCACGGTCACCAATACCGGCAAGTACACCGGCGATGCCGTGCCGCAGCTGTATGTGCGGGATATGTTCAGCTCCGTCGTAAAGCCGGAGCGCCAGCTGGCAGCTTTCCGCCGTCTGACGCTTGCGCCCGGTGAAAGCCGTCGGGTGGAACTGACTGTCGGACCAAAGCAGCTGCGTACCCTTGGTCCTGATTATGTATGGCGGGTAGAACCCGGAAAATTTGAACTCCAGCTTGGCGACAATGCAGAGAATATTCTGCTGCGCGCCGACCTGACCGTAGAGTAAAGCAAGGAAGGAGAAACGGCATATGTTGTATCTGGGCGTAGATCTTGGCGGCACAAACATCAAGGCCGCACTTGTGAACAGCGAGGGTGAAATTCTGTGCGAAGCCAACACCCCCACAAACCTGCCGCGCCCGGCGGAAGCTGTCTGCGATGACATTGCAGCGCTGTGCCTGCAGCTGGCGGAGGGAAAGGACGTTGCAGGTGTTGGTGTCGGATGCCCGGGAACTGTGGACGGCGGAACGGTGCTGTATTCCAACAACCTAGATTGGCATGATTTTGCAATGGAGGAATATCTGGCGCAAAAGACAGGTCTGCCGGTTGCCGTTGGTAATGATGCAAATGTTGCTGCATTGGGCGAGGCTCTTGCGGGCTGCGCTAAAGGCGCACAGAGTACCGTTGTCGTTACTTTGGGAACCGGCGTTGGTGCAGGCGTTGTACTGGATGGAAAACTGCTGACAGGCTACACCGGCGCCGCCTCCGAAGCCGGACACATGGTGATTCTTGATACAGCAGACGCCCCGCGCTGCACCTGCGGACGTCATGGATGCCTTGAGGCACTGGCCAGTGCCACCGCACTGATCTGCATGACAAAAGAAGCACGGCTTGCCCACCCGGAAAGTGCGCTGAACGTGCTGGCCGCAAAGCCGGAAGACGTGAACGGTCGCACGGCATTTGATGCCGCTGCGCAGGGGGATGCCGCCGCACAGCAGGTTGTGGATACCTACATTCATTATCTTGCGGTAGGCATTGCCAACCTGATTAACATCTTTTTCCCGGAGGTCATCGGGCTGTCCGGCGGTGTAGCCAACCAGGGTGAAAACCTGCTGAAGCCGCTGCGTGCCGCCGTGGAGCCCATGGTGTTCGGACATGATTTTGCCCAAAAACATACCCGCATTACAGCCTGCACGCTGGGCTACCGCGCAGGGGTCATCGGTGCAGCCCTGCTGGCCAAAAGCCGCATGGAATGAGGAAAATTAAGATGGACATCAAAAAAGAATATGAGCGATGGCTTGCTAATGCAACGGCAGATGCCGATGTTGCCGCCGAACTGAAAACGCTGGACGATGCCAAAATCGAGGATGCCTTCTACCGTGACCTTGACTTTGGCACGGGTGGTCTGCGCGGCGTAATCGGTGCAGGCACCAACCGCATGAACATTTACACGGTCGCAAAAGCATCGCAGGGCTTGGCTGACTATCTGAAGAAAAACTTTGCAGAGCCTTCTGTGGCAATCGGCTATGACAGCCGCATCAAGAGCGACGTGTTCGCAAAAGTTGCTGCTGGTGTTTTTGCAGCCAATGGGGTCAAGGTGAGTATCTGGCCTGTTCTGATGCCGGTGCCTACCGTGTCCTTTGCGACCCGTTATCTGCATACCTCTGCGGGTGTCATGGTCACCGCTTCCCATAACCCCAGCAAATACAACGGCTACAAGGTTTACGGCGCAGATGGCTGCCAGATTACCACTGAGGCTGCTGCGGAGATTCTTGCCGAAATCGAGAAGCTGGACATTTTTGCAGACGTCAAGACTAGCGATTTTGAAGCAGGTGTTACAAGCGGCAACATCCAGTACATCCCGGACGAAGTCTATACCGCATTTGTGAATGAGGTCAAGAATCAGTCTGTCCTGTTTGGCGAAGAAGTCAATAAGGATGTGGCTATTGTTTACAGCCCGCTGAACGGCACCGGCCTGAAGCCTGTGACCCGCACACTGAAGGAGATGGGCTACACCAACATCACCGTGGTCAAGGAGCAGGAGCAGCCGGACGGGAACTTCCCGACTTGCCCGTACCCGAATCCGGAGATTAAAGAAGCTATGGCACTGGGCATGGAGTATGCCAAAAAGTGCAATGCGGATTTACTGCTTGCCACCGACCCGGACTGCGATCGTGTGGGCATTGCAGTCAAGAACAAGGCGGGTAAATATGAACTGCTGACCGGAAACCAGACAGGTATGCTGTTACTGGATTATATTTGCTGCCAGCGTGTGAAACACGGCAAGATGCCCACTGACCCGGTTATGATCAAAACCATCGTGACGATGGATATGGGCGAGCAAATCGCTACCCATTATGGTTTGCGGACAATCAATGTGCTGACGGGATTCAAGTTTATCGGTGAGCAGATTGGCAAGCTGGAAAAGCAGGGCAGGGCAGACAGCTATGTGTTCGGCTTTGAGGAAAGCTACGGCTACCTGACCGGCTCCTACGTCCGCGATAAGGACGGCGTGGACGGTGCTTACATGATCTGCGAGATGTTCAGCTACTACGCCACCAAGGGCATCAGCCTGCTGGATAAGCTGGACGAGCTGTACAAGACCTATGGCTACTGCCTGAACACCCTGCACAGCTACGAGTTCGACGGCAGCGCCGGTTTTGCCAAGATGCAGAGCATTATGCAGGCATTCCGCGGCAATATCAAAGCGTTTGGCGGTAAGAAGGTTGTAAAGCTGCTGAATTATGCTTATGGCCTGGACGGGCTGCCCAAGTCTGAAGTGCTGAAGTTCCTGCTGGAAGATAACTGCTCTATTGTCGTGCGTCCCTCCGGCACGGAGCCGAAACTGAAAATTTACATTTCTGTCAGTGCCGAAAACAGAGAAGCTGCTGAAAAGGTCGAATGTGAAATTGTGAAAGACGCCGAGAAGTGGTTTGCTTAAAGTGAAGATTTTAGCGCCCTGTGCTGAGCGCCATAACCTATTTTGGTGCAGCTGCGACCGCACGGGGCATCGGCGGCATAGCCGAGGCTGGAATGCGGTGTTTCTACTCTGGCTGGGCATGACACAGTCAGCGTTTATTGTGTGCTATTTTTTGCGAGAACAGGAAACAGAAGATGCCTGAGTAAAAAATGAAATTTTGAGGTAAAGGAGATCCATATGAATATACTGAAATTGACTCCCAGCTGCAAGGATTACCTGTGGGGCGGCAGCCGCCTGCGCAGTGACTTTGGCATCAAGAGCGATCTGAACCCGCTGGCCGAGGCGTGGGTGCTTTCCTGCCACCCGGACGGTCCCAGCTATCTGGCGGACGGCACAACGCTGGCGGACTATGTGACCGCCCACCCGGGCTGCCTTGGCACCGACTGCGAGAAGTTTGAACAGTTCCCAATCCTGACAAAGTTCATTGACGCAAAGAACAATCTGTCCATTCAGGTACACCCCTCCAACGAGTACGCGCTGAAAAACGAGCATCAGTACGGCAAGACCGAAATGTGGTATGTGCTGGACTGTGAGCCGGGTGCCTTCCTGTACTATGGCTTTGACCATGAAATCTCCAAGGCGGAGGTTGAGGAGCGCATCAAGAATAACACCCTGACCGAGGTGTTGAACGCCGTGCCGGTGCACAAGGGTGACTGCTTCTTTATTCCGGCCGGCACGCTGCACGCCATTTGCAAGGGCATTGTCATTGCCGAGGTACAGCAGAACTCCAACGTGACCTACCGTGTGTACGATTACGGCCGTGTGGGGGCGGACGGCAAGCCACGCGCCCTGCACGTGGAGAAGGCGTTGGACGTGACCCTGCGCACCCCGCCTGTCAAGCATGACTTCGGCAACCATCTGGCGCAGGGTGAATATTTCACCGTGGATGCCAAGAACGGCGCGTTTGAGGACACAGCGGACGAGAAGAGCTTTGTTTCGCTGCTCGTCACAGACGGCGAGGGTGAGCTGACCTGCGGTGGTGAGACCGTGGTCGTCAAGAAAGGCGACAGCTTCTTCCTGCCCGCAGGCAGCGGCAGCTATGCCGTGCGCGGTACCTGTCAGACCTTGGTGACAAGGGTGTGAAGTAAGACTGTTCGCTTGGCAGCGTACATCGGGATAGAAATGCGCCGCAACTTAGAAATCAGTCTGTGCTGGATACGCAAGCAAAACAGATGAAAGAGTTTATAAAAGCAAGACGGTAAAGATACACATAATAATAGGTGAAGTAATATAAGGCAATACCGCATAATTCTAAGTACCGATACGGCGAGCAAGGTGCGGCAGCCGCCGGAACGGTGCTTAAGCCGTCAGGCGGGAATTGTGCGGTATTGCCATAAATTTTATGCTGTACCTGATACATTGCAAACAGCAGAAAAACTAGTACAGAGATATTTCATTGAAGAACTTACACTGAATCTTTCTGTATGAGACAGGAACTTTTCCGCTATTGGCATATAGTCGGAATAAAAAACTTCTAATGCAAAACACCGCTGATTCCTTTACTGAAATCGGCGGTGTTTTTTTAACTTCAAAAATTCACAAAAAGTTCAAATAATTAGTGCAAGGTTTTTGCACTAATTACATTTAAGATGGGGTTTAGAGAAATGAGAGGAGGTGATGGAGTGTCTGACGTCGAAATACGCCGCAATGAAATTATTGAGCTTTTATATACATATAAAAAATAGCGCCTCAATCCGATTGCATACAGCAACAGATTAAAGGCGCTGTTTTGTTGTCCTGCACATTAAAGACAACAATGTGCCCAAAACGGCTCACAACACTTTTAGATCGAAAATCGAGGCGTTTTATCGCGTTGAGTTCCCTGTGTTTTACCCCCGTATTTACCCCCATTTGGGAGTAAAGTACATGGATTTATGTGGATTTACATGAAATGGAGGATGGCTTAAAACAGCGTATCTATGAAAATATATTGAGGTTTTTGGAGAATTATAGATATATAAAAAGTACCGCTGAAGCTACGATGCCCAATTTCATGATGTTCTATATCTCCTTTGTTGTCGTTGCTTTTTATCGCGCGGGGGGTGTTGCCCCTGAATCATGACATACTATTTAAATTATAACACAGAAATGCACCGCTTTCAACGGGCTTGCGGCGGCTTTTGGCGATTTCTGGCGGCGCAGCCAAATCGCTATTGAGAATGCCCGGCAGGGGGGCATACCATAAATTTGTTCTGTCACGAAAAATTTGCACAAAGACGGTCATCTGTTCTTTTTTTGTCCACAATTATGCGGTATAATATCCTTATAAACTGCCGCCTGGCGGCTTAGGGAGGAAACCAAGATGGCAAATGAGAAAATTCTGGTCGTCGATGACGATAAAAATATCTGCGAACTGCTCCGTCTGTACCTGGTCAAGGAAGGCTACAACGTAACGATGGTCCATGACGGCGCGGCCGCCCTGGCCGAGTTCGACAAGCTGCACCCCGATCTGGTGCTGCTGGACGTCATGATGCCGGTGATGGACGGCTGGGAGGTCTGCCGTAAAATCCGTGCCAAGGACAACACCCCCATCATCATGCTGACCGCCAAAGGCGAGACGTATGACAAGGTGCTGGGCCTGGAACTGGGCGCTGATGACTATATCGTCAAGCCCTTTGACGCAAAAGAGGTCACGGCCCGCATCAAGGCCGTGCTGCGCCGCTCCTCCGTCAAGGAGGAAGAAAACAAGGGCGTCTACGACTTCGACAACCTGCACCTCGATATGAACCGCTACGAGCTGAAAGTCAAGGGCAAAGTCGTCGAGGCCCCGCCCAAGGAGCTGGAACTGCTGGCCTGCCTGGCGGGCCACCCCAACCGCGTGTACACCCGCGACCAGCTGCTGGACGAGGTGTGGGGCTTTGAGTATTACGGCGATTCCCGCACCATCGACGTCCATGTCAAGCGTCTGCGCGAGAAGCTGGAGGGTGCGTCCGAGCAGTGGAGCCTGAAAACCGTCTGGGGCGTCGGCTATAAGTTCGAGGTCAAGGAATGAGCCGCCGCAACACGATCAGCCGCGAATTTTTTGCCACCATCGCCGCCGTGCTTGTGCTGGGGCTGAGCGTGATGTGCGCCATCCAGACAGCACTCTCGGCGGCGTACTTCATCAGCGAGCGCAAAAGTTCGCTGACCGATGTGCTCAACGGCGCGACCGCATTGAGTGAGCGGTTTGCCGACGAAGGCTCCATCGTCACAAAGCCTTTGCAGGATGACGATATTATGGAGCGCGCCCACAGTGGGTTTGAACTGTTCAACACGGCGTCCGGGGCGCTGATTTTCATTGCGGACGGCGACGGCAACATTTTACTGCACACCGGCGACGACGCTTTCACCGGCGGCAGCGTGCCAACCGGGTACATATACGACCTGAACGAGGGCCGCGACATCTTTGAGACCGGCACGCTGGGCGGTGTTTACTGCGCCAAGTATTACACGGCCGGGCGGCGCATCACAGTGGGCGGGCAGGACGGCTACCTGTTTGCCGCCAGCCCCATGGCAGCGCTGGGCGGCTACATGAGCGATATGCTGGCGATGTTCGGCATCTCGGCAGCGGTCATTCTGATTTTGTGCAGCATCCTGTGTTGGGTGCTGGCGCGGCGCATCACCGGGCCGATCGAGGATATCAGCGAGGCTGCGCGGCGGCTGGGCAGCGGCGACTTCACGGCCCGCGCCCCGGTGGACGGTTGTGTGGAACTGGCCGACTTTGCGACTACTTTTAATAATATGGCCGCGCGGCTGCAAACCATCGACAATTCCCGCGGGCAGTTCATGGGCAACATTGCTCACGAGCTGCGTACCCCGATGACGACCATCAAGGGCTTCATCGACGGTATGTTGGACGGCACGATTCCGCAGGAAGAAACCAAGCATTACCTGGGGATCGTCTCGCAGGAGACGGGCCGCCTGGCGCGGCTGGTGCAGAATATGCTGGACATCACCAAGCTCGAGGCGGGCGAGGTGCCTATCCACGCCCAGACTTACGATCTGTGGAAAACTGTCACCGACGTGGTGCTGTCCGACGAGCAGCGCATCGAGGACGGCAAAATCGACATACAGGGGCTGGGCGGCGACCCGCTGCCGATCTATGCCGACCCGGATTTTGTGCATCAGGTCGTGTATAACATCGTAGACAATGCCATCAAGTTCACCCCGGCGGGCGGCACCATCAGCTTTGCCGCCGAGCGCCACGGCAACATGGTGGAGGTGCGTATTGAGAATACCGGCGCGGGCATTGCGCCGGAGGCCCTGCCCTTTGTGTTTGAGCGGTTCTACAAGGAGGATCGCTCCCGCGGCATGAACACCCGCGGCAGCGGCCTGGGACTGCACATCTGCAAGATTTTGATAAACCTGTCCGGCGGCCAGATCCACGCCGAGAGTGAGGAAGGCAAATGGTGCCGGTTCGTGTTTACGCTGCCGGCAGGGCAGTAAAGCAAAACCGACAGACGCTGTGAAAACGGCGTCTGTTTTTTTGTACGTGGGAAAGGCTTCCCCCAAAGGGGGAAGCTGTCAGCGGCCCCGCCCGCTGACTGATGAGGGGCAGGTGTGCCACGGCAACCCGGGAACGGGCAATCGCGGCGAACTCGCCCCTCATCCGGCGCTTCGCGCCACCTTCCCCCTCAGGGGAAGGCATTTTTAGTGAATCTGTAAGATTTCTCCTCCCGCCCGGGTCTATATAGTCAGAACCCACAAAAAGGAGGTACCAACATGAAAGACCGGGAATTGACCCGATTGCTGCAGACGCACCCGGAGGAGGGTCTGGAGGCAGCCATGCTTGCCTACGCGCCGCTGGTAAAGGCGGTGCTGAACCGCATCCTGCCGCAGAATCCCTGCGACCGGGAGGAATGCATGGCCGATGTCTTTGTTTCGCTCTGGCGCAATGCGGCCAAGCTGGAGCGCACCGCCACGCCGCTGCGGCCGTGGCTCATTGTCACGGCGCGCAACAAGGGCATCGACCGCTACAACGCCCTGCGCCGCCGCGAGGCGCTCTCGCTGGATGACGGCCTGGCCGAAACGCTCGGCGAGCTGGCTGAGTTTGACCGCGCCACCGCCGATGCCGCCGACCTTGTCGGGGCGCTGGTGGCCGCCATGGAACCGCCGGACCGGGACATCTTTCTGCGCAAGTATTATCTGCTGCAATCCGGCAAGGAGATCGCCGCCGCGCTGAATATGAGTGTTGAGAGCGTCAACACCCGCCTGAGCCGCGGGCGTGACCGCCTGCGCCGCCAACTGACCGAGAAGGGAGTGTACACCCATGCGTAACAAAAATTTTGATGCCGATTTGTTGAAAACGCTGAATGAGCAGCCGATGCCCGCCGCCCCGCTGACCGATGATGAATTTGCCCGCGTGCTGGACGCGGCCTGTGCCAAGCTGCCGCAGGCAAAAAAGACTGTCAAGCGCCGTTTCCCGTGGGGGCGGGTAGCCGCAGCGGCCGCAGCCTGCATGGCCGTGGGGCTGGGCAGTGTCAACTTTGCCGCCCCCGCCGTGGCCGAGCAGCTGCCTGTGGTGGGCAGCCTGTTCAGCTGGCTGAATCGCGGCGGGCAGGAGGACTACACCTCGCTGCACAGCGAACAGCTGAACAAATACGCCGAGACGGTGGAGGCCACCGCAGAGAGCGCCGGCAGCCCCTACACCCTGACACTGGGGCAGGTGTTTAACGATGGCGATTGGCTGCGCATCAGCCTGATGCTGACCGCCGAGGACGATAGTCTGGCCGGGTTCAACGCCATTGGCCCCAGCGAGGACGCCGTAGAAAAGGCGCTGCAGAACGGCGGCGGGCAGTACGGCACGCTGGTGCTGGACAACGGCACGGAATTGAACGGCGGTGTTACCTTTGAAAAACGCGATGACCGCACCTTTGTGACGGGCATCAATTATGAGCTGTTCCTTGCACCCGATGATTTGGCCGGGCACACGGCAACGCTGACGCTGTCCGACCTCGTGGCCTGCAACAAGAGTATTCTCGAAACCGATGGCCAGAGTTATTGGCACTATGATTACGCCGACCAGACCCCGCTGCCCGGCAGCTACACGCTAACATTTACGATTCCCGAGGCCAGCGACGCGGGAGTGCGCACGCTGCCCGCGCCGGTGGAGCAGGACGGTATCACGCTGCAAAGCTTCAAGGCAACGCCCGCCGCGACCAAAGTGAATTTAACCTTCCCGCCGGAACAGCATTGGGTGAATGTGAGGCTGTTCACCGAGGATGGCACGGAGCTGGGGCACGAGCGCGGCGAGGGCGGCTGGTGGACGGACGGCGCATGGACGGCCGACCCGGCGGACTTCGACCACCCGGAACAATGCACCAAGGCCAGCTATGACTACTTTGATGCCGTGCCGGAAAATTGCCACAGCCTGACGGTGAAGGTCTACGATTTTGACACCGATGCAGAACTGACGACCTTTACCGTGGAGTTGCCGTAAAGGCTTCCCCCTCGGGGGAAGCTGTCCGCGAAGCGGACTGATGAGGGGCGGCCTTGCCCGATTGAGTCCTGTGGGGCAATGACAACACGTGCACCCCTCATCCGGCCCTGCGGGGCCACCTTCCAGTCTACGCGCTAAGAGCCGCCTTCGGCGGTTGCGCTGCGACACGCGCCTGCGGGCGCAGCCCAAGGGGAAGGCAGGGGGTTACTCCATCACCTCACACCCCGGAAAGTACCACTCCAAAATCTCCCGCCAATTCTTGCCGTCCTCGGCCATGGCCTTTGCACCGTACTGGCTCAACCCGACGCCGTGGCCGTAGCCGTGGGTCGTAAAAAGAAACGCATTCTCCCCGGGATCATACGCCACCGTGAACGCCGCGGATCGCAGGCTGAACGCGTTGCGCAGCTTTGTCCCGGTGAACACCTGCCCGCAGAGCGGCATCTGCGCCACATAGCCCGCTGCGTCCGATACGCCCCCGCCGAACCAATCGGCGGGGGCGTTTGGTATCTCGTCGGCATCCAGCCCCAGCGCCAGCAGGACGCTGTACACCTGCTCGGCACTGTACGTGACGGCAGTCTCAAACCCCGGCGCGTCGGCGTCCCAGGGCGACGACACCCCCTGTAAGTACGGCACGGCGGTCAGCCAGACGTTCTGGCTTGCCTCGGTCTGCCCGGCGCTGATGCTGTGGTAGCACGCAGCGGCGGGGGAGCCCTCCCAGCAGAGCACCGCCCCGGCGGCTTCGTCTGCCAGCGCGGCCAGCCTACTATAATAAGTAGAAAATTCGCCGTCCCACCGCGCCCGCAGCACCTCGGCCGTTGTCCAGCCCGCGCACTGGGCGCTGTTGCAGCTGAACGCCGCGCCGCCCAGGCTCAGCGCGTAGCTGTGGGCGGCCACCATCTGGGCTAAAATCGCGTCGTCGGGCCAGTCGGGCGGCAGCTCACAGGCGGCTGTGCCGATGAGAAAATCCTGCACGGAAACCGAAGTGTTCTCCCCATCGTCACAAATCAAAATGGGCGCAGATGCGTTAAAGTTGCGCTGCATGGGGGCGGCGGTGTACACTGGCAGCGGCGTGGCGGCAGGCTCGGGCAGCACTTCGGGCGGCGGGGTGGTACTCTGTAAATTGGTGGCGGCGGGCTTAGTCAGCGGCAGGGCGGCAAAGGGCGCGGCAAGGGCCAGCAGGCCGAACACTACGGCCCGGCGAAATGTTTTTTTCAAGGGGCGTGCCCTCCTTGCAATTTGCGGCGCAGGGCGGTACAATAGGAATATCCCGCGCGGCTTGTCCTATATATATGCGGCGGCCGCGCCCTGTATGAAATGAGGAACTTTCACTGTCTCTTATACACATCTGACGCTGCC
>ENA-OZIC01000961-OZIC01000961.1-human-gut-metagenome-genome-assembly--contig:-NODE-961-length-13073-cov-9.413504_pt1 | contig 13073 bp, 9 predicted proteins | sample MGYA00244056_ERZ653704 | MGnify/ENA primary metagenome ERZ653704 (study PRJEB26926, sample SAMN06165229) | human gut metagenome | biome: ENVO:00009003; feature: ENVO:2100002; material: ENVO:00002003... | reverse complement strand
ACATAATCCTGTTTCCGCACAGAATCCTCGAATGGATAAATATAGATATTATAAATAGTACATTTGAATTCTTTTAATCTTTCCTCAGTAACAATTGCTCCTGGAATATTTTTTCCATCCTGCCATATATTTGTGTAATTATTTAATATTCCAACTAGTGTAAATGTTGCACTAAGCCTTCCTTTATCTGAATTAATATTGTCATTTTCATAATAATTAATTGTTACCTTCTGTCCAGGCTCCCCCTCATAGCCAAGTTTAAGCAGAGTATTCCAATCCATAGTTATTTCATCTGAAGCCTCCGGCATCCTTCCCTCTGCCAGTCTGATTCTGCCCTGCTTCATAAAATCGTCCGTCATGCTTCCAACATAAAGCTTTGTGTTATTCCAGTCTGAATCAAATATCCGGACCGTACTCTCTGCCTTTAAAGGCTTTTCCAGAAAGTCATTCTCATCAAGAACCTTGTTAGGCTCTTTCGTTGTTTTCTCACATATATACCAGTCTCCGAATCTCGACTTATTCGATGACATCTGCCACTGGTACATATTCTCCTGAAATATAAGAACCGCTGTCACAAAAAACACCGCCACAAGTGTTGTAAGTGCCGCCTTCCATATCTGCGGGAACCGTCTCCTTATACTTTTAAAAGTAATCTTTAAAACATTCATTCAAGTACCCCCCCCTGTAAGATTTATGTCTATACAATATCATGTCAACCTTACAAAAACCTTACAACTCAATTATTCTTCCACCGGTAGCCGATTCCTCGGATTGTCTCTATATAAGCTCTGCCATCGTCACGATTTCCAAGCTTTGTCTTTAACCTGCTCACTGTAACTGTCAGCGTATTATCCTCTACAAATGTTCCGTATCTGTCCCACATTTTCTGAAAAAATGTATCTCTTCTTACAATAAGTCCCTTGTTGTTTATAAGTATCTCTAATACATGAAATTCTGTCGGCGACACACTTATCTGTTTATCTGCATGCATAATTGACTTATTCTTAAAGTCTACTGTAAGAGTTCCATCTTTATAAATGTCTGTGCCACCTGATATTCTTCTAACATTAGCCATTATTCTTGATACAAGCTCTGCAACCCTGAACGGCTTCACAACATAGTCATCACCGCCGCAGTCAAGTCCTTTGATAATACTGTCTTCATCATCACACGATGTTAAAAATATTATTATTTGGCTTCCGTGTTCTCTTATCTTCCTGCACACATCAAATCCATTGCCATCAGGCAGATATACATCTAACAGGAATACATCTATTTCCGACTCTTCCTGTTCATATATATTATTAAACTGTCCTACGCTTGCCGCTTCCACAACTGAATATCCTTTTTCCTGTAATATTCCTGCAAGCTGCTGCCTTATAAAATCATCATCTTCCAATATAAGTATCTTGGTCATATTCCCTCCCAGTCAGTACATTTTCTATATTGTAATGCACTAACCTTACACATATCTTACAATTCAGCCTTTCTCTTAAGAACATATCTTGGTATCTGTACCCTTATAACAGCACCCTTTCCATCCTCATTATTACGCACATCTATGGTTCCATGATGTGCTTCAATAATAAGCCGCGACAGATTAAGCCCTATACCTGCATGTCCTGCGGCTGCACTTCCTGTCGTCTCGAACCTGTCAAATACATACGGTATCCGGTCCTCTTCAAATCCACTTCCATTATCCTTAATATTGACTATACATTTGTCATCACGGCATGCAGCTTTAACTTCAACCTTATCGCACAGCTCGCTGCTGTTCTGTATTATATTGATAAATGCTTCCCTTATCCATTCTTCATCGGCATTGATACAATAATCATCATCATTACATTCAACCGTTATATTGCAATTATTCTTAGGGAGCTGGTTCACAACATCGCAAAGCATACTGTTCACATTAATGTCCTGCTCTGTCATGATTATCTTGCCTGCTTCCATTCTGCTTATTGTCATCAGCTTACTTATAAATGACCTGATTCTTTCAATCTGTTCAAAACATCTTTCAAGAAGCTCCCTGTTCTCACCGCTCTCCTCTAATCTGTCTAATGCAAGACTGAGTGCAGTAAGCGGTGTCTTTATCTGATGTGCGATATTCTCCGTAAAATTCTGCAATTTCTCATTACGCTCAACAAGAAATCTTTCATCTGCTTTTTGCTTTTTCTTTAACTTCTGGTTCTCTGCACCAAGATTAATAACATATGAATAGATATCATTATGTCCGATTTTTACAATCATCCTTATGCATGCTGCCATTACAACTGCAATTATAATTATCCCTGCCACTGCAATTATCCACTGACCACTTCTAAAATACATATATGATGAACCATTTTCTGTATACCCGCACTGCATAACTACGTTCTTATACTTTGATACATCACTCAATGAATACCTGTTATAAAACATCATATCTATCAGATATTCTCCTGATTTGTTATCTATGTTATACAATCCCGCTGCCAGTGCCCTGAACTTTAATTCATAAAATCCAGTTGTAACAGCAATTATAAGTATGGCAATTCCTGCCATAACACAAAAAGCAGCCATCATCTTTTTCCTGATGACGGCTACTTTCCTTTCTGCTATATGTTCTATATCTTTTTCTTCCTCTATTAATACTGTATCTGACATAAATCCCCCTTAACTACATGCATTAGTTTCTGGAAGTATTATATCATTTTATTCTGTTTAAGCATATCTGTTAATTAAAATGAATTGATTGATAGCCTGTTGACAACAGTTTGTTGGTGAAAACCCACTAAACGCCTGTGAATTCTCGATTTCGTAGGTATATTTTCCAACTTAATACGTTGATTTCAACAATTAAACCTACACATTCATTATCCAGATACATTTTAGTAGGCTTTTCCCATCAATTATTCTCTGAAAGAGCCACATCTCAACTGAAAAAAGCATACTAAACTTGATATAATTGCTTACTTAGTAGGTTTCTTCCTCTCCGCATCTTATAAGCTTCCTTCTAAAGACCTACTACAATATCGCGCATATCAATTCTAGTAGGTTTCTGCCTCAAAAACCCAGGAATCCAACTCACATCATGGCAAGCTCATATCTTACTTCTTCCCTTTCTGTGTCAGCAGAACTGACATTATCAATGAAGTTATCGGCACTGTAAGTATTATGCCCATTGTTCCTGATATTCCACGCATTATCTCGATTGCAACTGAGTACATGTTAAGAATCTGATGCATCTGGTATGAATATGCGTATATTATCATGACAAGTCCCAGACTTCCTCCTGCATAAGCAAGAATAAGTGTGTTAGACATTGTTCCTATCATATCACGGCCAATATTAATTCCTGAACGGAATATTTCCTTTGCTGATATGTCAGGTCTGTTTTCTTTAATCTCATGTAATGATGATGAAACTGACATTGCAACATCCATTACTGCTCCTAACGATGCAATCAGTATTCCTGAAAACAGCATACCTCCTATATCAAGCTTTGAATTCTGACCTACATATATAAGATTCTCTATATCATCAACATTATATCCTGTTACATGTCCAAAATGTCCGAAAACAAGTGCTATAAGACCTGATACAACTACTCCGGCTATTGTGCCAAGCATAGCGCCAATTGATTTCTTCTGAAAATCTGCCAGCAGGATAAATGTTATTAGCGTAATTATGACAACTGATAATGTAGCTGCAATAAATGGTGAAACACCAATATACATCATCGGAATATACATCATTACTACAACTGCAAATGTGAATATAAGTGCGAGTACTGAATTGAAACCTTTCTTTCCTCCAACCAGCCACATAAGTCCGAAAAATGCTGCTAATAACGCAATTATCTCCGGTTCACGGTCATAATTATATACATTGGCTGAGAGGTTTCCATTATATTCACTTATATTAGCTATTACCCTTGTTCCAACCTTACAGTTGGCTCCGTACAGATATCCGTTAAGACTGTACGCTTTTACTTCTTCTCCCTTGTGGCTTCCTGATTTAATACGTAAAACAACCTCCTGGCTGTCGCCGCTTTCTAAGTCAGCGGCAGCCTGAAGGTCTTCATTATCATTCTGTATAACCACTGCCTTAACAAACTTAGTATTGTCTTTGGCAAGCAGTGGTTTTCTTTCTACACTGGTGTAGAATAGAAACATCGCAATCATAATAAGTGCCACAACAAGGTATTTACCAAATGTGTCTATTATCTTTCGCAAATGTCTTCCTTCTTTCTGATTCCAACTATAACAGCGCCGATACCTGCTGCGGCGGCAGCCATACAAGCATATACTCTTGCAAGCATGTTATCTCCTGTCTGTGGAGCTTTGCCATTATCAGCCGATGAATTGGTTGAAGTATTATCTGCCGGTGCAGATGGTTCTGTTACAGTATTATTATCTTCCTGTACAGTAAGTGCATTAATTGCATTAACAACTGCAGTTTTTGCATCCTCTAATGCCTTGGCATCAATCTTAGGTGCATTCTCTGACTTATAATCTGCAAGCTGTGCCTGTGCACCTTCCTGTACCTGAATGTATATAGTCTTGTCCAGAAGTGTTGATACACCCTTCTTAAATCTGTTAACACTCTTTCCGATTTCAGATGTTGACTTGTCTGCTGCATTCTTTACAGAACCATATCCTGATACTCTGTCAGTATCCTTACCATAATTATTTACGATATCTGCAAGCATTGGGTCTGCAGCTGTTGTATATGCTGCCTTAATCTTCTTTAATGCTGAAAGAGCATCCTTAAGAGAATTCATGCTGGCTTCTGTATAATTAACCTCTGTGCCGTTAATTAAAGCTTCTGCATTATTAATAACCTCATCAACTGACATATCTGTATTAGTCTTATTAATTGTAAAATCATCAGCATATTTATTACCATTGTAGTCATATGTCTTGATGGTAAGTGAGCCGCTTGAAAAATCAATTGTTGAGAATGATGGGAGGCATGCATTAGTTCTCTCTGCAATGTAATATGGTGTATAGTTAAGCAGATTGTAGTACTTAGAACCTGAGCCTGAACCTGTTGTTATATAAAGAGTTCCATCCGGATTAGTTACCGAACCGCTGCTTATATCATAGTCAACTACATTTCCATCAAGAATCTGATAGCTTCTTGAAAATGTGTGGTCATGTCCTGTAAGACATACATCAATGTTAAATTCGTCCATTAATGGTGCAAATACAATTCTGTTAGTAGCAGCATCTGTATCTGCATGTGGCTGTCCTGAACCATAGATATCGCTATGGAATATTACAACCTTCCACTTAGCATCAGGATTGCTTGCAACAGCCCTTTTCATAAATGTTCTGTGCTCCTCCTGATTACGGTTGTTGCTGTTTAATGAAATGAATAATACATCTCCATAGTTGAAATAGAAATCACTTCCTGCTGCTGTGCTTCCTAACTTATCCTCTGAATTAGGATTGTTAAAATGTGCTGAGTAATCTGAACCTGCCATATCATGGTTACCGATTGTTGCAGCGATTGGAAGGCTTCTGAATACTGATGGATAAAGATATCCGGCATACTCGCTCTCTCTTGTCTTTTTATCATCAGTCTTAGTTGCACCAGACTGGTTAATCTGATCACCTGCTGATAAAAGGAATGATGCATTAGGACATGTCTTTAATGCCTGCTGCATTGTCTTGTTCCAGTTGTATGCATCTCTTGCAACACTGGCATCATTAGCTGAATAATCTGAACTGCTTCCTGAAGCACCAACCTGTGGGTCACCGGTAAGAATAACTGAAAACTTATCAGTTGCCTTAGTTGTGTAATCATACTCAGCAGACCATACGCTGTCATCTCCTGTGTAATTGTCTGTGTACTGATAATGATACTGAGTGTTCTCTTCAAAGTAATCAGCTATGTTTACCTTATTAGCTGCGCTGTATGATTTACCCTGCCAGTTCTCTGCACTGATAGCCTCTGCATTACCTGTTACGACCTTTGCTGATGACTTTGATCCATCCTTCCATACCTTTACTGCCGGTGTTCCATTTCCAGCTGAATACCATGAAAAATTAAGATCTGCTGCATCTGAGCCTGGAGTTAAAGCTATATTTTCAGTCTGGGCATAAGCTTTTTCTCCTCCCTGCCATACATTAGAAAGCCAGTTCTGGAAATCAGCTGAATTATCTGTATCCTGCTTGAAGGTACTCTGACTTACATCTGCCTCACCATATGCAAATGCATTAATAAGTGGTGCCTGACTTACAAGAACTGTTGACATTGCAGCAAGTGCTGCACCTTTTCTCAATAAATTCTTACTTCTCTTCATTTTTTCCTCCACATAATGAGATATATTTATTCGTATACTGTTGTGCAACGAATTGTCATTACTATATCCCTATGTGGTAAACTTACAATAATTGTCTTGTAAATCTTGTGTAAAATTATTGTTGTAAGCAAAAAAACAGACACAGATGTTAATGTCTGTGTCCGATTTTTTCAATTTATTTATTTTCAAGCTTTGTAATACATTTATCCAGAGATGTTGCAAACCAGTCAATATCGTTCTCTGAAAATACCATTGGTGGACGAAGCTTTAAGATATTTCCGTAATGGCCTATAACTGATGTAAGAATATGCTCATCTCTTAACATCTCTATTACATTCAACGCCATATCCTTATCAGGTGTCTTATTACCATCATTCTTAACGAATTCAAATCCTAAGAACAAACCTGCACCTCTTACATCACCTACTGATTCAGGATGTCGCTCCTGTACCTCTTTAAGTGCCTTAAGAAGTGCCGTGCCTGCTTTCTTACAGTGTTCCTGAAGATTCTCATCTTTAATATATTTAAGAACAGCCTGAGCGGCGGCTATTGATACAGGATTACCACCAAATGTATTAAAGTAAGGAAGCTTGTCGCTGAAGGCTGCAAGTACATCCTCCTTTGCAGCAAGTCCTGAGATTGGAATTCCGTTACCCATTGGCTTACCCATTGTTATCATATCAGGGACAATTCCGTGTCTAGCAAATCCAAAGAATGCCTGTCCGGTTCTTGCAAATCCCGGCTGAACCTCATCTGCTATAAACACTCCACCATTCTTGTGTACAACATCTACTGTTGCTTTTAAGAATCCTACAGGGTCAGGATATATACCATCAGATGAGAATATTGAATCAGCAAGGAAACAAGAGAACTTATATCCTGCCTCATTTAATTCATCTATAGTCTTTTGCATCTCTGATGCATACCATGCTGTGAATTCTTCTGGTGTTCCACCATGACGGTAATAATCAGGTGCTGTTATAAGCCTTACATTAGGAAGTAATGGCTGGCCTGCACCAAGAGATGGTGAACAGCCTGATGTCAAAGCACTTGTTCCATGATAAGCCTCCTGTGTGATAATTATACCGGTACCACCCGTATAGGCTTCTGCCACACGAAGTGCAAGGTCATTAGCTTCTGAACCTGTACACATATACATTATCTTATTAATCTCTTCAGGCATAAGTGCAAGCAGTTCTTCACTGTAATCAAGAATCTTTTCATGAAGATATCTTGTATGTGTATTAAGAGTTTTCATCTGTTCTGTAACTGCATTTACAACGACAGGATTACAGTGTCCTACACCGGCTACATTGTTATACATATCCAGATATTTGTTACCTTCATCATCCCACAGATAATCTCCTTCTCCACGGACAATGTTAAGTGGCTTTCTATAAAAAAGTCTGTATGCACCCCCAAGATATTTTTCTCTCTTACTAATCATTTCCCTTGTCTTAGGACTTAACATAGATGCATATTCTTCCTTGAAACTATTAGAGTCCATAATACTTGATTCTGTTGCCATAATTTCCTCCATTCTGCAAAAGAAAAAGCACAGAACCTCTGATTTCTCAGAAATTCTGTGCTCCTTTGCACTGTTATACAGATTCATTCTGTCTGACATATATAATAGCAACATTTGTTTATTTGTCAATTTAAAATCAAATGCTTATTAATCATATTTCTTATTTATCTTAAGTTTTACAGATAATGCTATTAACGCCACAACAATAATACCTGCAAGAATCCATCCCCACACAGGAACATTCTTAATGTTATAACATCTTACATTAATCCACATCTGATTAATTCTTGTTGTCTCTTCAGCATCAAAATACTGCATAATGGCACTTCTATCCATAACCTCCTGAGCAGGATACTGTGCTGATAACTGTCTGTATGTCTGTTCTCTTGGGACTTTAAGTATATATCTTTCATCATCAGAATCACCTGAAAAGAAATATCCTAAAGGATAATCTACAACATCTGTATCACTTTCATCTGCTCCGTAATTCCACTTTATATAATCGAATACAACATCACTGTCACCACCTGATATAACTGATGTATATCCAATATAGCTCATGTTTCTTACAGCATTTTCAGGTTTAGACAGAAAGTTAATAAAGCTCTGTGCTACCTGCTTCTTCTCTGAATTGCCATTAATTCCAGACTTTAACATTACCCAGCCGTCAAAGTAAAGGTTGGTACATTCTTTGGGTACTGCAAAGTTAAGCTGAAAATCATCCTCGTCAGCCTGGTCCATAGTATATACAGCATCTCCAGACCACTGATAACCTGCGACTACCTTTCCTGTTATCATATCAGCCTTGGCACTGTCCGTCTCGAATGAATAGGCATTATTCTTAACTGACTGAAGATACTCCTGAATCCTGTCCACATTTGCCTCAGAAGTATCATTCATCTCCTCGGCAAGTCTTTCATGATAATCAGGACTGTTTATAAATGACGCTGACTTTAACTTATCTGACTTAATTGCACCAACAGCTGCAAACATGGAATCTCTTACATTATCCTTAATTGTTATCTGACGTCTGAATTTGCTGTTATTAATTATCGTCCATGTAGATGCTTCTTTTTCTGTAACCTTATCCGGATTATATACAATTCCTGTTATGCCCCACATATATCCTGCAGCATAGCGGCTCCATGACTCACCATTAATCTTATTCTCGTCAAATGTTTTCTTAATAAATGGAGATACACCCTTAGCATAATAATTATTAGCAATTGATGTATCATAAAAATCATCTGAAAATGGTTCAAGCCAGTTCTCTGCCATAAGCTTCATTATCATATATTCTGAAGGACAGATTACATCGTAATCATCGCCAAGAGTAAGCATGTTGTACAACTCCTCATTAGTTCCAAGACAGCTGTACTGTACCTTAACCTTCTTGCCGTAATTCTCATAATACCAGTTCTCGAAATCAGTAATTATCGAATTCTCACCCTTTATGCTTCCACTCTCAAGGTCGATTGTATCATCATCACTCCAGTCTCCGGTATCAATATATTCTTCCCAGTTGCACACACGAAGTATGATTGTATCATCTGCTGCCACCGCTGTAAGACTGTTTGTATTAAACACTCCTGTTAGGGCTGCCACGCCGCTTACTGCCATTAAAGCTGACAATATTAACGCATTTATCTTTCCAATAATCTTATTCATCAGCTCCGGCCTCCTCTCGTACAGCTTTTCTTGCTGGTGCAAGATTAATTGCAATCTCAACTACAATAACAATAAGGAATATTATTGTAGATAAAGCCCACAAAGCAGTCTTGATATCAGTCTGTGAGCCCTTGGTTGCATTAACAACATAAGTACTTATTGTGTCAAATGTTGCAGGCTTAGTGTATGTTGCAACGAAATAATCATCCAGTGATAATGTAACTGCCATAACAAATCCTGATGCTATGCCGGAAGCAATCTGAGGTATTATTATCTTAAAAAGTGCATACACAGGTGTTGCACCAAGGTCAAGTGCTGCTTCATACAGACTTGGATCCATCTGTTTTAATTTGGGAACAACAGCCAGATATACGAACGGTGCACTCAGTATAACATGTCCCACAACAAGAGGTATGTAAGTATCCTTGCTGACACCTAATACGACTACAAGAAGGATACAGATAGAAAAACCTGTAACCACATCTGCATTGACAACTGGAACCTGATTAAGAACTGACATTGCTCCTTTTACTTTTCCCTTTGAATAAAATGCACCTATAGCACCTGTTGTTCCAAGTATTGTTGCAAGCACAGCACTTCCGACAGCAAGCAGCACGGAACCGATTATCATATTAATAAGCTCCGGAGTCGTAAAAAGTGTTACATAATTATGCATTGAGAATACATGTATCGGTCCTATATTAGCGGCATCAGTAAAACTGTATACTGCAAGCACAAGAATCGGAATATACATGAACAAAAGGACAATGCATATAATCATATATTTCAGAAATTTCTTCATTATACAAGTCCTCCTCTTCCAGCATTTTCTGACTCCTTATCACCCGAAACCAGAGTGACAATACATATAATAACAAGAAGTATCAGTGCTATCATTGAGCCATTGTGCCAGTCATATGCACTGAAATAACTTCCAATCAGACTACCCATAATATATGTGCTGTTATAAAGCATATCAAGAACTACATAGTTAGTCATTGCCGGAAGGAATACCATTGACACACCACTCACAATTCCCGGAACAGACAATGGCAGTATAACCTTGATAAATGTCTGGAAATTATCTGCACCAAGGTCGGATGCCGCTTCTATAACACTCTTATCAAGCTTTGAAAGTGTTGTATATAAAGGAAGTATCATGAATGGAAGAAAATCGTAAGTCATTCCTATTATCGTATTGATAAACGGATAATACGCAAGATTCCCCTCAATCATTGATAATATCTCTTTAAGTGCAGTAATTCTTAATGTGAAATTAATCCACATAGGCATAACAAAAAGCAGAAGTATTACCGCTTTTCTCTTTAACTTACTCTGTGAAAGTATATACGCTACAGGATAAGCAATTATAAGACAGACCGCAGTTGCAACAAATGCAAGTACAAGACTGTAACACAGAGTTCCAAGTGTATTAGGGTCTGTAAAAAAGTTCTGCAGATTAACCATGCTGAACTGTCCCTGTCCATTAGTAAATGCATAATATACAAGAACCAGCAGTGGCGCTGCAACAAATAATATAAGGAACAGCCCGTAAGGGATTCCAAGATATTTGCGTGAAAAAGACATATTTCTATCCCCCTACTTCTTCAACTGGAATTTCATCTTCTCTTCAGGCATGATAAGACCAACCTGATCGTCCATATTCCAGAGATATTCATCATCTACAATAAGGTCATGACCATACTCTGTTCTTATTACATAACTGTAATGGTCACCCTTATAGATAAGGTTAATAATCTTACCTGACACAAGACCTGCTGTTACATCATCACTCATCTCAATATCATCAGGCTGGATTGAAACAACAACCCTGAACTTTGAAACATCTACATTTTCACCATTCTCATCAACAAGAACTCCATCTGACATCTTAGTCTTAGGAATAACCTGTGTTAAATCACAGCTTATTATCTTACCATTAAAGTCAAGTGTATAATCTCCATTAATTGTTGTAACAAAACTTGTTGTATGGTCTTCTGCGAGCATTACATGAATTCCATCAGGTTCAAGCTGCATTCCTACTGTATCACCAACATGATAACACCTGGTAGTTCTTATTATCATTTCATACTTCCCGGATTCAACAGCAACCTCGTAATGCATTCCCTTGAATATAACTGAAGTAACCTCACCAACAACAGTTCCATCCTCAGGCTTTGTAATAATTACATCTTCTGGTCTTATAACAACATCAACTAAAGTTCCCTCTGGAACATCATCCATTCCCTCAAACTCTCCGCCACAGAATCTAACTTTCATGTGTCCTGTCATAATACCTTTGAAAATGTTACTCTCTCCAATAAAGTCAGCAACAAATGCATTCTTAGGCTCATTATATATATCCTCTGGTGTTCCAATCTGCTGAATCTTACCCTCTGATAAGACAACAATCTTATCAGACATTGTAAGTGCCTCTTCCTGATCATGTGTTACATATATAAATGTAATTCCAAGCTGGTCATGCATATTCTTAAGCTCAATCTGCATCTCCTTACGCATCTTTAAATCAAGTGCCCCCAGAGGTTCATCAAGCATAAGAATTTCCGGCTCATTGACAAGTGCTCTTGCAATTGCAATTCTTTGCTGCTGTCCGCCTGACAACGTAGATATCTTTCTGTCCTCAAATCCTTCAAGGTCAACCATATCAAGAACATGCTTAACCTTTTTTCTTATTTCTTCTTTAGGAAGCTTCTTTAACTTAAGTCCAAATGCAATATTTTCATATATATTCATATGTGGAAACAGTGCATAACGCTGAAACACTGTATTAATCGGTCTTTTATTAGCTGGAAGCTGTGATATATCTTCTCCGTTAAGAAGTATCTGTCCGTCTGTCGGAAGTTCGAATCCTGCTATCATTCTTAGTGTGGTTGTCTTTCCACATCCTGATGGTCCTAAAAATGTTACGAATTCCCCCCGCTTTACTTCAAGATTAAAGTCATCAACCGCCTTAAATCCATTATCACTATATACCTTACTGATATGTTTAAGCTCTATTATATTTTCTGATTTACCAGACATATCCAACCTCCGCAATTAACATCCTTTGTTACACCGTCTAACAACTATGCAACCACTTCCTATTTAATATCAAAAACGGGTACAAATCAAGTGATTTCTTGATTTGTACCCATGGTTTTTTCATTATGTAAACAACTGGCAAAATATATGTTTTAAGGTCTGTGATGAAGCTCCTGAACAGTCTTTCCTATTTCGTCCCTTATAGCCTGTCTGTCTTCCGGAATCTTCTGCATTCTTGCAAGCAGATCAGCGGTATCATGCTCAGAGCCAACTTTTCTCAACGACTCACATGCTGCAAATACAACATCATCATCTGCATCATCAACGAATCTCAACAATAAATCTACACTGCTCTGGTCATCGCTTGCCCCAAGTGCCTTGGCTGCTGCAATCTTTCCTTCTTTGCTTCCTGTAATCTCTTCCTGTATTGCATACCAGTCATGATGTTTTACATATTTCTCCATTTTTTCATCCAGTGTCTTTTTCTTAAATAACATACCGATGCCTTCTTTCATCTTTTTCTATATTATAGTATTGCAT